>JACKQG010004186.1_pt1 | contig 16898 bp, 14 predicted proteins | sample 8237621 | NCBI WGS metagenome assembly JACKQG01 (sample SAMN15677084, study PRJNA649215) | marine metagenome | biome: marine; feature: Black Sea; material: saline water; isolation source: suspended particulate matter (SPM) from the Black Sea western gyre | collected 2013-06-09/2013-06-10 | depth...
TTTAGAACAATGAAATTATTAACAAAATGGTGTTAGCTTTTTAGACAGTCTGACGTTCAGTATATGAAAAGTAAGCGATTGCGGAGTAATTCTCTTTCAAGTTACAAAAAGGTTGAAGCGGGCTACAAGCCTTGATATTACTGCTATCTCGCCCATTTTTTATATACATTTTTAGCCGCTGCCTTTCTGTTCATCCGCTGTTTCATATTAGTTTGTTAGTTCAGGATAAAGGTCTCTATAAACATTGTCAAAATCAAATTTTTGTCGTGGCATTTTCGAATAGAAAGCTTGCACTTTTTTTTGAAATGTTCCTTTCTTGTCTAACTCAATAAGTTTATCCCAAAGTCCATAATCTTTAAAAGCTAATTCGATGTATTCCCAATAGTCGCTGTGATACTGAATAGCATTATTTGCAAATGCTATCCACTCATTGGGTTTGTATTTAAAGCCAATAATTTCCTTTCGTCTTGCTGACTCAATTATGAATAGGAGTTTTGAATGAAGGAAAACAAAATCAACTAAATCCTTGTCAGTGAGGTTTCTGCAGATTGTATAAATAATCAAATCGTTTTTAATTTCACCGTTGCTGTCAGAAAGTGAGCTAATATATGCCTCATCCTCTTTGGTCAATTTGTAACCACGCTTTAAAAGTCCTTTTACTAGAATATATTTATGTATTGCTTTGTTTTGATAAACTTCTTGTAAGGCAGTTCTGCCTTCTGAATCTTTATCGTTCACGTCAATTTTAATGTCTCCGCAATTGAGAATAAACTCAATAAATGCAACATCGTCTTGAGTTGCAGTACTAATCCAATTATATAATGCTGGCTTTTTTAATTTGTCTCGGTTATGTAAATTTAGGGTTGAATTGAGAATCTCTAATTCATATTTGTCAAGTTCGTTTATTAAGCGATTGACTGAAATAAAGTTTTGTGACTTTCTATTTCTTAGTTCCTTAATATCCTGAATGATTTCTTTTGATTTCGATTTGGCGGTTGCTAATCTTTCGTCTGCTAATTTTATTCTCTCAGCTTCTTTTATTTGCTCAGCTTTGCGTTTTTGTTCTTCTTCTGTTTTGCTTTTGTTGTCACCAAAGTTATAGTAATAAATTTGATAACTCTCCGAATCAAAATTTAATTGGTTAAGTGAAACCGATTTGTCAATCCATTTTGTAAGAAGTTTGTTGTTCTCTGTCAAGAACGGAAATTTGTATTTACATTCAAGTTTAAAGATGTCTGTCTTTTCGTCAAGCTTGAAAAAGTTTTCATACTTCGTTAAATATTTGATGTCCCTTTCTAATTGTGCTTGTCTGTGAATATCAAAGTTGTCAAGAATCCATATGAGATACATTCCGTGTTTCTTATAAAACTCGTAGCGACTTAGAATGTAGCGCAGTGATAAGTCCGAAAGTTGAATTTCAAAAACCAATTCCTTATCGTAGTATTTACAATAAACATCAGGTCGTCTTTTCTCATTTCCTCGGATGATAAACTTGTTGTCAATAGCAATTGAGGAAGTGTCAATACCTTCAACACCTAAAAGTCGTTCTGCAATTTTATTTTTTAACTCCTTGTGTCTTGGGCTTTCCTTTGCTACAAGAATTCGGTTAAATTGCTCAATTTGTTCTGGTGTTAAATTACCATCTTTAAGTATACAGTAGTCTGCGTTTGGCTGATGTTTGAAATGTAGTCTGTCATACTTGCTTGTTGATACATTTAATTTCTGTTCACATTCGCAACAATATAGTTCAACTTCGTTTTTATGAAACTGTCGTCTAACTGCAAAAGCGTCTTTCTTGTTGTCAAAGACTTTGTCTGCTTCCAGAATTTCTCCTGATAGCTTGTCAAATGCAATTTTGATTGAGCGTTCATAGCATCCCATTGTGTCGAATTTAGCTGTTATGTTTCAATTAGCAATGTCGTCATAAGGTTGTGTCTAACTTCTTATGCACTCACTTTTTCCGTACACATCCGGCATAATATTACGGATATATAAACCTTTTGTTGTTTTATATTTCAAACCCGTCTAAAGGATTTCTTATGTTTTTCACCCTACCCCTTCAACCACCGTCAATGGAAAATCCGGTTCGTATGCTATACCGTTGTTTTTTGTATATCGTCGATGGAGTAATAGTTGTAGCCTTTGATTGATGCCACCATGGTATAAGTTCCGACAGGGATTTTTCGACAATGTATTCGCCGTTATTGTTGGTAAGGGCTATGAGTGTTGTTACTTACATTAAAAAACTAATATCCTTACCTGGAGGGAATTCTTTTGGGCTACTCCCGTCTTTAAACAGCCTCATAGGTTTTTTGCCCATCAGTTCTATCTTATCACCTTCTATCGACAATAAAGTACCTTCCCTCAAACCTGCCACATAAATGTTATTATTTATCACCAAAAATTCCTCAAGTCTTTGTTCGCGGGTTTCTCCTCCATGACCTTCTAAAGTTGCGTCAATATAATGAGGGTTAATTTGGAAATGAACCAGGTTAAGGCAATTCAGACTTTTAGGTTCAATTATCGGCATATCGTTTGTTGTCCGCATGGTGGGGCATGCAACATTAGCTCCGGCACTCCAACCAATAAAAGGCAATCCGTTTTCGACCATCTCTTTGATAACCTTCATTAATCTTAATTTGTGAAGCATGTAAACCAAATGGAAAGTATTTCCACCACCGACTATAATTGCCAAGGCATCTTTTACCGATTGAACCGGGTCTTTCTCTCTATGAATTGAATAGACCTCAAAACCTAATTCATTAAAAACACCATTTACTCTCTCTTCGTATGCTTCATAAGAAGCTTCCACTCCCTCATCTGATAATGCAACACCTGCATAAGGAACAAATAAAACCCTTTTTATTCCGGTTTTATTTAAAAAATCCTTAATATATTGCCTTGGCCATTCAAGATAATCTTCCCCGTAGTTAGTGGAATTGCTGATTAATAACAGTCTCATTTTCATTATTTAAAGTTTTAAACTAAATCAATGTTAAAAGAATCAGTCGCCAATATACAAATTCTTTATTAATAATTACATTCTTTTAACAAATAATTTATTTTTATTAGGCGCTTTGACCATGCCTGAATAACATTGACCGTTTTTAGCTCATTTTAGGTCAATATATTTAGGCAATGACGCTGCAGCTTGCTTTAGAAGTTCCAAAAGCGCCACATTCTTGTCAAAACCAGAACTTTTTTCCAGTTCTATTGCCTGTAAAAATTTTCCGTAAGCCTGGCTATAGTTACCTGAAGCTAACAGTTCTTCTCCTTTAAAAATAAGATTTCTATACAAATAATAGTTAATCATCGGCAGTATTTCAATTACTTCGGCGGAAGGATTTATTTGCGTACTGTTTGCCTCTAATAATGCAGATGCTTCATGCATAAATTTTTCAATTATGGAAATATTCTTAAAATCCAGGTTTTCACCCGCCTTAATAACTAATTTATTATAAAGCCCGTTTCGAGCCTGTATCTTTCCCTGCTCAATTTCATAATCATAATTATATTCATCTAAATTGTTGTATATTGTGTGAGCCTGTTCATAACAATATAACGCCTCTTTATATTCTTCTTCTTCATTTAACTGATTTCCTTTGATAATATATAAATTAGCGAGTTTTTCTGAAAGCCGTTTGATGTATTTATCCGAAATGATTGAAGTGCTGTTTTCTTTTTGAAACGACCCGGCTTCGTGAATATAGTTTTCAGCAAGTTCGTAATTACCAACTTCAATTGCCTTGTCGATTATATGCAGGTATGAATTATAGATACCGTAGTTTGCCTGAGAAATCAATACGTTAAGTTCAACAGGAAATGACTTGTTTATCGAGGTTCCATAAAAACTCCATGCATTTATTAAAATACCTTTTGCTAAATAATACTGTTCGTTTATAATAAATTCTCCTGCCTTGTTAATATATGCTTTAAAGATTTCATTTTTAAGGTTCGAAATAATTTCTCTCGTATCATTGCAACAGGCTGTTTTTAGCAATATTTGGTTAATCCCTTTTCGATATTGATTAACCAGAGAAAGATTGTAATTAACCTTACCCATATTATAATAATATGAGGAATACGAATGTATAACTTCTTGCGATAAAACGAAATATTTAGTAATCTCATCAATATATTCACTTGCATATTTTTCGGGATTCTTATTTAATTTGAGATAATTAATCGAATTAAACAGGATATAATAATTGGATTTATACCTGTTTATATTTTTATTAAGTTTTGCAAGTTTTTCATAATAACCGGCATTATCGTTATTTTGCTGGTTAAGAACCCTGGAGAATTCGGCTGATGCTACTTTATTATATACTCTTTCTAATTCCTGTATTTTAAGATAGGTTTCAATGATTGAACCGGCTTCAAAATCAATTTCGGCAAATCTATTCAGGGCATTCTCCATAAGCGCTGCTGAGGCATAATAATCATCAATCAGGTTTATTCTTTTATAAAATGCTTCTTTATCATTTTTATTGGAATAAAAATTAATGTTTTCAAGTTTAAGGGTATAATCTTTATTCTTTTCAAAAGCTTCGAATGTAAATTCAACCTGGAACATATTTTTATCATTCAGGGTGATTTCCTTAAAATTCAGACTCTCTATCTGGTTGTCACCATTAATAACAACAACCCTGAAGTCAGCTTTTTCAGGCATTAAAATATCGGAGATATCAAAATTTTTATAATACACATCTCCTGTGCATTTTTCGCCAATTAATTCGGTGTTAACGGTGAATGTATTGGCAGAAGTCTCATGGATGCTGTTATGGACGGAATAATGAAACGTAAAACTTGTATTATAAAGACCGGAGAGATTATATTTAGCGATTTCTTTAATAAAAAAATTATTAATTGAATGTTCGCCTGATTGTACTGATGTATATTTAATTACAAAAGAATTATTTTCGGTATGGTCGTAAACTTTATCGGAGGTAAAAGCAAAATTTCCTAATAGCAATAACAGAATTATTATATTTAATTTAATAATCTCCACATTTTTTTTTCATAAAAACTCAAAGCAGTACAAAACATTAAACGACTTTTTTATAAAACAAAATTTTAATTTGTAATATTACAAAGCCCTTCTTTTATCTGAAGTACTTCTATTTTTTGTGCCCAGAACACCTGCACTCCCCTCAGTTATTTTTTGTGCCCAGAACAGGAATCGAACCTGCACTCCCTTGCGGGAACTGGTCCCTGAAACCAGCGCGTCTACCAATTTCGCCATCTGGGCAAACCGATTTATTATTTTCTATTGATTGTTGAAAAAAATAAACGAATTTTTTAATCGACAATAATAAATAGTCAATAGTCAATAAAAAGTGCCCAGAACAAGAATCGAACTTGCACGACCGTAAGGTCACATGGCCCTCAACCATGCGCGTCTACCAATTTCGCCATCTGGGCATATAGGAGGGCAAAAGTAATAAATTTCAATAATCTGCAAATAAAATTTAACCAATTATTTTTCCTTAAAAAATCTCTTTAACCAAAAAACAAATTATTATCTTTGCCGTCTATTTGGGACAACCAAAACATTGAATTAGATGAAATTTATTAAGATTTACGGAGAAAGAAATTCAGGAACAATTTATTTGGAATGGCTTGTTAAAAAAAACCTGGATGCTGAAATACTGGAAACTTACGATGTAGGATGGAAACACCGTTTAGCACCGGTTAGTGATGAGTTAACAGAAAAAATTAAAAAGGATGTACTCTTTTTATGTCTTGTTAAAAATCCTTATTCATGGTTGCTTTCTATGCACAAGCGCCCCTATTTTCACGAAAGTCTGCGAGAACTTAGCTTCTCGGATTTTATTAAATACTCGTACGGTGATTACAGAAATCCGGTTATTATGTGGAATTTAAAGAATCAATCGTATGTTGACCTTTCAAATTTTGTTGAAAAACACGAAATTGTCAGATACGAGGATATATTAAAAGACCCGGCCACAATCATTAATTCTATGGCAGATAAGTATGGTTTTAAGAAGTCGATATTTTTTAAAAATATTCAAAATCTACTTACAAATAAACACGGAATGAAGAGTAGAAAATTTCATAAAGACTTTTATATAAAAGAACAATGGAGAATGAAATTACGCACTAATCAAATAAATCATATTAATGAATACCTTGATGAAGATTTGATGAAAAAGTTTAACTACTCATTCGTGTAAATATGTTCATTAATAAAAATTTTGAGCAAATCCAATCAAAAGGCATAGAGATTCAAGCCATTAATCAACAAATTAATAATTTTAAAAAAGGGTTTCCCTGTGCTGATCTTGTAAAACCTGCCACTCCCGGAGATGGAATCCTGACATTTAGCAAAGATAGCATTGAAAAGATTGTAAAATTTTATGAGTATAATTCGAAAAACGTTCGTGTAATAAAATTTGTTCCGGCTTCGGGAGCAGCAAGCAGAATGTTCAAATCCCTTTTTAGCTTTTTGGAAAATAATAATGATTATGATGAAAAGCTAAAAAAATTTCATTCTGATAAAAGCTTTAATTCGGTGTACAATTTTATTAACAGGATTAAAGATTTTGCCTTTTACAATGACCTGAAAGCTATTTTGTCTGATGCCGGAATTAATATAGAAGAAAAGCTTGCCAATAAAAAATATGATGTTATCATTGATTATTTACTTAATGAAAAAGGATTAGACTACGGAAAGCTTCCAAAAGGACTCCTGTTATTCCACCGTTATATTGACCATAACCGTATGGCTTTTGAAGAACACTTAGTTGAAGCTGCCAAGTACGGAACCGTTAAAAATGGAAAAGCTGCAATTCATTTCACCGTTTCTCCGGAGCATTTGAAAAAGTTTAAAGATCAGATTGATCTTACAGCAGAGAAATATGAAAAACAATACGATGTTTCGTATGATATTTCTTTCTCCGTTCAGAAACCATCCACTGATACAATAGCTGTTGATATGAATAACAAACCTTTCAGAGAAGCGGATGGCAGCCTTTTGTTTCGCCCTGGAGGACATGGAGCTTTAATCGAAAACCTTAACGATTTGGAGGGGGATATAGTTTTTATTAAAAACATCGATAACATTGTCCCCGACAGGCTTAAATCCGAAACTACCGTTTATAAAAAAGTTATTGGCGGGCTGTTACTTAAGCTTCAGCAACAAATATTTGAGTATTTAAAACTGTTAGATAAGAATGAACGGGAGAATACAAAACTTAAAGAAATTGCTGAATTTACTCAATCTGAACTTAACATCAAACTGCCTTCTGATTTTAAGAATTTAAAGTCTTCGGGAAAAATCAAATTTCTATTTGAACATTTGAATCGTCCTATCCGCATTTGCGGTATGGTTAAAAATGAGGGCGAACCCGGTGGAGGACCGTTCTGGGTTAAAAACTCAAAAGGCGAAGTTTCTTTACAAATTGTTGAGTCTTCACAAATCGATCAGGGTAATACCGGACAGAAAGCAATTCTGCAATCAGCCACACATTTTAATCCTGTCGATCTTGTATGCGGAGTAAAAAATTACAAAGGTGAGCCTTTTGACCTGCATCAGTTTATCGATTATGAAACCGGATTTATCTCAATCAAATCAAAAGACGGGAAAAACCTGAAAGCACAGGAATTACCGGGATTATGGAATGGCGCCATGGCAAACTGGATCACTATATTTGTGGAAGTTCCCGTTATTACCTTTAATCCGGTAAAGACAGTCAATGATCTCTTACGTGAACAGCATCAGCCTTAAAGCAACAATTTTCAAATTAAAATTTTCTAATTTATCTGTACGCACGGATTTAACTTTTTTACCTATTTTTGAATTTCGTTTAAAACACTTTTACATTGGTTTTCAATAGAAAAAAGAGCCCGTTCTGGCTGGATCAGGCTTATTTTGGAGTAAGAGGATTGTTTCATTACGATTATATCAGGAAGCAAACGAAGCAACATACAAGTTGATAAATAATGCAGAAGGGGTGCTGTCAAAAGGGAAATCAATCAGAGAAAACTACAATCCAATAACAGGTGAAGGTCTGGAATCAAAAAACTTTAGCTGGTCTGCCGCACATTATCTATTATTACTAATAAATGAATAGCATGGAAGTAAATTATTTATCCATACAAATTAAGGCAGCTCAGGCAGCAGAAATAGCTCAGGTGTTGTATCAAATAAAAGGTAAAATAGTTGCTTTAGCGGGTGAGCTCGATTTTAATTTTAGAATTAATAGTAAAAAAGAAAGTTATATTTTAAAAATCAGCAGGCCGGATGTTGATCAGGAATACATTGAATTTCAACAGGAAATACTAAACTATTTTTCCAAAAGCAACCTGGCGATCCACTCTCCTAAGGCTTTGCCGGATGTGAATGGAAATTTCATTAGTAAAATAACAGATGCATCCGGGAAAACACGCATTGTACGTTTACTTTCATGGATGAATGGCAGATTGTGGTCTTCAGTTAATCCTCAAAAAGAGGAACTACTCTATAGTCTGGGCGAACAAGCAGGACTACTTACAAAAGCCTTACAGGGATTCGACCATCCGTTAGCACACCGGACTTTTGAATGGGATGTTGCCCAGGCTGCCTGGACTTATGATTATGTTCACCTGTTCAACAAAAAGCAGCAAAGCACTGTCAAATTTTTCCAGCAAAGATTTAAAGAGTTACAGGAGCATTATCAGACACTTCGCAAAAGTGTGGTGCATAACGATGCCAACGACAATAATATTATTGTTACAGAGGATTTGATCCGGCCAAAAGTAAAAGCTATCATTGATTATGGCGACGCTGTTTACACACAAATTATTAATGACCTGGCAATCGTCATTGCCTATGCGATTATGAACAAACCGGACGTGCTAAGTGCATCACTTCCTATCATAAGAGGATATTATAAGCAGTTTCCTTTGCTGGAAGAAGAACTGGAATTGCTATATACTTTGGTAGCGATGAGATTGGTGATAAGTGTAACCAAATCCGCTATTAACAAGCAGAAAGAACTGGATAATAAATATTTGCTGATCAGTGAGAAAGCGGCCTGGGAAGTGCTTGAAAAATGGAAACAAACTAATGAAAGCCTGGCACGTTACAGTTTTCGTGAAGCTTGTGATTTTACACCCCACCCGGATGAAAAGCCTTTTACAACCTGGGCAAATAAGCAGGCAGTATCGCTTAATGATTTATTTCCAGGTCTGAAATTTGATTCTGTCCATTCTGTGGATATGAGTGTTTCAAGCACCTGGCTGGGTCACGAATCAGAATATCGTAACAACGATTTACTGGCATACAAATTACACTGCCTGCAGCAACAAAATCCAAATACTTTAATTGCAGGAGGATATTTGGAAACAAGACCCTTATATTATACCGATTCTTACAAAAAAGAAGGTAATAACGGTCCGGAATATAGAAGCGTTCATCTGGGAATTGATTTTTGGGTTGAAGCTCAAACCTCTGTTCATGCGCTGTTTGAGGGTACGGTATTCAGTATTTATAACAACGCCAAAAACAAAGATTATGGCCCTACGCTTATCCTGGAACATAAAACAAATGAAGAAATCATCTTTTATACTTTATACGGACATTTGAGCGAAAGCAGTTTAAAGCTTCATAAAACCGGGCAAGCGATACAAAAAGGTGATTTGATCGGCTATGTTGGACATCCTTACGAAAACGGAAACCGGACATCTCACATTCATTTTCAACTTATGCTGGATATGTTAGGAAACAGGCACGATTTTCCCGGGATTGCTTTTCCCCGGCAAGTAAACACCTGGAAAAATCTTTGCCCAAATCCAAATGTATTTTTCAAGGAACATAAGCTTGAAATTCCAAACAAAAAAGAAGATTCAGAGATAATTTCTTACAGGAATAAACATTTGGGGAAAAGTTTGAGTTTGTCATACAATAAACCTTTGAAAATAGTCAGGGGTTCCGGTGCATTCCTCATAGATCATCATGGCAGGAAATATTTGGACACGGTAAACAATGTTGCTCATGTAGGACATGAACACCCGCGGATTGTAAAAACCGGGCAGGAACAGATGGCTATACTCAATACGAATACACGTTATCTGCATGAGAATATTAATGCGTTTGCAAAAGAATTGCTCAGCACTTTCCCTAAAGAATTATCGGTCGTACATTTTGTAAATTCCGGTAGTGAAGCCAATGAGTTGGCTCTACGGATGGCCCACACTTACACCGATCAAAAGGATATGATTGCTGTAGAAATCGGCTACCATGGCAATACTGGCGGTTGCATTGATATCAGCTCTTACAAATTTGATGGAAAAGGCGGTAAAGGAGCGCCCGAATATACGCATATTGTTCCCTTGCCGGATGCATACAGGGGACTGTATCAGGGAACAAACACCGGTGCGCAATACGCTGCACACATTCAGGAACAAATCAATAATATTCAGTCGATAGGAAGAAATGTTGCCGGTTATATTTGCGAAAGCATCATTAGTTGTGGCGGACAAATTGAACTCCCAAAAGATTATTTAAAAATTGCTTACGAATCAGTAAGAAAAGCCGGAGGTCTTTGCATTGCAGATGAGGTACAGGTAGGATGTGGACGTGTTGGAAGCAAGTTTTGGGCGTTTCAACTTCATGATGTTATTCCTGACATAGTAACAATTGGTAAGCCCATTGGTAATGGACATCCACTGGCAGCAGTCGTTTGTACTCAGGAAGTGGCTGAAACTTTTGCAAATGGCATGGAATACTTTAATACTTTTGGTGGCAATCCGGTTTCCTGTGCTATCGGGCTGGAAGTGTTAAAGGTAATAAAAAATGAGAAGTTGTAGGAAAATGCCTTGAATGTTGGAAATTATCTAAAAACAGAACTTCGAAATTTACAAAAGGAATTTCCTGTAATCGGCGACGTAAGAGGGCAAGGGTTATTCCTTGGGTTTGAGTTGGCTGATGAACATAAAAAACCATTAACCGAAAAAGCAGGCTACCTGGTAAATCGCATGAAAGAACTGGGAATATTAATGAGTACGGACGGTAAAGATAATAATGTGTTAAAAATAAAACCGCCTATGGTATTCTCAAAAGAAAATGTTGATGAGTTACTTTTTACGTTAAGACGAGTGATGCAAGAAGATTTTATAAAATTTTAGGAAAACTTTTGGCAAAAACAATCACCGATGTTGAAGCTGAAAGAGCTAAAGCATTTGAATAGAAATGTCATGCTATATAATATCATTTGGGAATAAGGAGAAATATAGTTTCACAGTTGGATTCTTCCCTTTAATTTCATTTGCATAAATTCCCATTGATAAAAACCCACCAACTATAGATATAAAGTTTCAATTCATTGATTTGATTTTCTGTCGATTCATTCTCATTATATGTTTGCTCAAAATAAACATTAATAAATTACTATTATGAATCGAAAAAAAATAATTACAGCGAATTCAATCCTAATGCTAATCGCCATTTCAATGATGGGATTTACGGCTTGCGAAAAAGACGAAACAACTTCTGAAGCTGCCGATGATAATGGTGTGAATGTAATTTTACCAGACATCACAGGATACCCCATTGTAGGAACAAATCAAACAACATTCTTTAACAATTCAACTGAAATTTCAGCCCTTGCTGTAGGAGACGCTTTTTATGGACAAAATACATTTTACCCATGTTCGGACATCCAAAAGCATTTAACTATCTTTTAGTACGTGGAAACCCTACTTACGGTATCAACAATTTTATCGACAATGGCGATGGAACCATTACAGATGCAGCAAGCAGATTGATGTGGATGCAAAACGACAGTGACACAGGCATGATATGGCAGGATGCCCTGGCTTATGCAGAAAATTTTGAGTACGCTGGATATAGTGACTGGAAACTACCCGATGCCAAAGAACTTCAAAGTATTGTTGATTATACCAGGTCGCCGGCTACAACTAACTCAGCAGCTATAGACCCTCTGTTCAATTGCACCCAAATTACGAATGAAGCCGGAGAAACAGACTATCCCTGGTATTGGAGCAGTACAACCCATGGTAATATGTTCGAGGGTAACGAAGGTGCCTGGGGAGTTTACCTCTCATTTGGCCGCTGTTTGGGAAATATGAATGGATGGATAGATATCCATGAAGCAGGTGCCCAGCGTAGTGATCCTAAAAATGGCGATCCGGAAGAATATGCAGAAGGCCATGGCCCACAGGGTGACGCTGTAAGAATCTATAATTATGTCCGACTGGTACGAAATGCTTCTAATTAATTATGTCTTGATAAAATAATTCTTTCATTATGTCCATCGAAAAAATAAACGGATGCATCGGTTGTGGGACATGTGTAAAAACATGCCCCACCGATGTAATTCGCCTGGATCCCAAATCAGGTAAGGCAATTATAAAATATCCTGCCGATTGCCAGATATGTCATCTTTGCCGTATGTATTGCCCTGTAGATGCCATTACCATTTCGCCTGAAAAATCAATTCGAGTAATCGTATCGTGGGGGTAAAAATGAAAACACAACTAATCAGATATATATTGTTGTTTGTGGGATTGCCCTTGCTTTTTTGGTCACTTGGTGATTTTCATGAAGATACGGTTTTAAAAGAATCTCTTTCTGTTTTAATTATTATTAGTTTCAGTTTGATGATCGGGCAATTTTTCCTGGCCAGAAGTAACAAGGTTTTTCTAAAAGAAGTAAAGACAACGAAGGTTGCAAAATTTCATAAAATTATTGGGTACGTATTCGTACCCATATTAGTGTTCCATCCTTTTTTTATTGTTTTTCCCCGGTATTTTGAAGCAGGGATTGAACCTAAAGAAGCATTCATTACCATGATCACAACTTTTAATAGTATCGGTGTTTTGCTGGGTATTTCTGCCTGGATTCTAATTGTAATAATTGGATTGACAACCCTTTTCCGGAACAGACTTGGTATGAACTATAGAACATGGCGTGTATTTCATGGAATCCTTTCTGTTATGTTTATCACTGTTGCAAATTTGCATGTACTGGATCTTGGTAGTCACCTTAATACACCCTTATCACTTTTTATTATTGCAATAACCATAGCTGGAATTTTGCTCCTCTTAAAAGTTTATATTTTGAAACCCAAAATTGCAAAACCAACCAAATGAACAATTCAGATTCAAACACAGGAATGACGCGCCGTAAGTTCATTACGGTTGCTGGGGGTGTAGCTGGATTGGCTGCTTTGGGTTCCATGGGAATTTATTCCGGATGGGGAAAAAACGAAACAGAACTTAATACTGAAGAAATGATGAACGAAGAACATTCTAGCGATGTATTAGTAATTGGCAGTGGTATGGCAGGTTTGTTTGCTGCTGTAAAAGCACATGATGCCGGCTCAAAAGTGATCATGGTTTCAAAAGGCCGTCTGGGTTCATCGGGGCAAACGCCTTTTGCCAAAGGTATATTTGCTTACGATTCGAAAACCTCAGAAGTCAACCTTGATGAATTTGTAGCGCAAGTTTCACGTTCTGCATTGGGTACCAACAACCCGGTATATACCCGGCAAATGGCTGAACATTCACTGGCCAGGGTAAATGAATTGAAGGAATGGGGATTTTTTGATTCCGTTCTATACAACAAGCCATTTTGCAAACCCATGGCACAAAGGAATATCCCAGTTGTTGAACGGATTATGATTACAAACCTTGTAAAGGAAAATGGCAGGATTGCTGGAGCAGCAGGTTTCAGCCTGGATGAAGAAACGATTCATCTTTTCAAGGCTAAGAGTGTCATTTTATGCACAGGAGCCGGAGGTTTTAAACCCAATGGTTTTCCAATTTGCGACCTTACCCATGACGGCACCATCATGGCTTACCAAATTGGTGCAAAAGTTACCGGTAAAGAATGGAACGATGGTCATCCAGGCAAGGCAAAAAATCCCGCAGCCTGTTTTGATGGCTGGGGAAATATGTTTGAAAGGAAACCAGAACTCACCAGTGTTGAAATACATCACGATTTGGGAGTGGATATGAATTATCTGGCTTATATGAAAGGCAATCCGTTTAAAATGGGACCTCCGGGATCAGAAGAAAATATCAATATTTCAGGTGGCCCATGTAGGCCAGCTGAGTTTAGTAGAAATGGACATGCCGGAGAGCCACCAAAACCACCTAAAGGCAAAAGGCCACCTAAAAAGGGAGGAACGCCTCCGGGAATGGGCGGCAACTCTGTGGGTGGCTCTTCGGCTGGCATGGCTATTCATAAATCAGAAGGATTGGTTCCCATCAATGATAAATGCGAATCAAACATTCCAGGTTTGTATGCTGCAGGAGATGCGTTGGGTTCCTATATGGCCGGTGCGATTTATACACAAGTAGGCTCTTCCCTTGCAGGGTCTGCGGTTCAGGGTGGTATTGCCGGTGAAGCTGCTGCGGAATATTGTAAAACTGTTGAAATGCAAACTATTTTACCAGTTAAAATGAATGAAATACAAGAAGAAATCCTTGCTCCTTTAAAAAGAGAATCAGGTTATAGTCCTGCCTGGGTTACGCAAACTTTGCAGGGAATAATGATTCCAAACTTTATTCTATATATTAAAAAAGAAAAACTAATGCAGGCAGCTTTAGCCTACATCGAAGAACTGAGGGACCATCATATGCCTATGCTTAGGGCTGCGGATATGCATGAGTTACGTCTGGCTCATGAAACCAGGAATATGATTATCAGTGCTGAAATGAAACTCAAAGCCTCCATCATGCGCAAGGAAAGCCGATGCAGCCATTACCGACTCGATTATCCTGAAATGGATAATGAAAACTGGCAGGCATGGATCAATATTTTTAAAGGTGATGATGGTGAAATGAAGTTAGAAAAGCAGGCGTTTGGCAGTTGGCCGGTTTGATATATTCTGATTCGTTGATAAAATCCCCCAATTCATTGATTCCTTTTTTTCTTTAATCCTTTTACATTTTTCTTTGTCCAATCATAAGTTCTATTAATTTATTATAAAGTTGAATGATGAAGAAATATACGAAACTATTATGGCTGATATTGGCATCATTATTTATAACAAATATTGCTCCTGCCCAAAAAAACGGCAGGCAAATCCTGCCACCAATTCCCGACACTAATTCGATAAAGGAAATAGTAAAGAATCTATCCATTGAACTTTCATTGAACAAAGAACAGGAAGAACAAATTTCAAAATTATACTTTAAGCATTTTGAAGATGTGAAAAACATCTCAGAAAAAACTAAATATTCAAATAGTAAAGTTAGAAAAGAAATAGAACTATTAAATGCAGACTTTGAACAAGAGGTTAATTTCTTATTAAAAGAAAAACAAAAAAAGAAATATGAAATTTATGTTAATAAAGTGAAATTACACAGAAGAGATCAAAAGCCCCCGAAAGGCGGTAAGCATTAATAAAATTTAGTTTAGTCATAAAAAAAATTATCAAAAATGAAAAAAGCAGTATTAAAATATCAAACTTCCCTGATACTAATTATAATGTTGGTTCAATCCCAAATAAACTATGGTATAGCTCAAAATACACTTAGTTACCCGATAGTCGATACCGACCAGGAAATTTTTTACGATACCATTATAGAAATACCGGAACCAGGTCTCGGTGCCGCATTTTATGGACAAGATGCTCATTATACAGGCAATGAACCTAATTACCAGGATAATGGTGACGGAACAGTTACTGACCTGGTTACCGGATTGATGTGGCAAAAAAGCCCGGATATGGACGGGGATGGTGATATTGACTATGAAGATAAAATGTCGTATGATGAAGCAGTTGCCGGAGCAACAACTTTCAACCTGGCGGGTTATTCTGATTGGCACCTTCCTTCCATCAAGGAGATGTATTCACTTATTTTATTCAGCGGAAAAGATCCAAGTGGTTATGAAGGTACATCTACCGAAGATCTGATCCCGTTTATTGACACAACAGTTTTTGATTTTGCCTACGGCGACCTGTCAGCAAATGAGCGATTGATTGATGCACAAATGGCATCTTCCAATCTTTATGTGGGTACAACCATGATGGGTGACGAAACCATGTTCGGAGTGAATTTCGCTGACGGCCGTATAAAAGGTTATGGAACCGGCCCTATGCCAGGGCAAACAGAAGATAAACAGTTTTATGTAATGTATGTGAGGGGTGAAGAATATGGTATAAATTACTTTGAAGACAATGGTGATGGAACCATTACCGACAATGCTACCGGCCTGATGTGGACACAGGATGATGATGGACAAGGTATGCTTTGGAAAGACGCTTTAAGTTATGCCGAAAACTTTGATTTTGCAGATTTTGACGATTGGCGGCTTCCTAATGCTAAAGAGCTTCAAAGTATTATTGATTATACGCGTGCTCCCTCTGCCACAAATTCTGCCGCTATTGATTCCATTTTTAATTGCTCCGAAATTACCGATGAAGGTGGGAACTTAAATTATCCATTTTATTGGAGCGGAACTACCCATGCCAGTTGGCATGAAGATGCGCCAGGTGGATGGGGTGCTTATGTATGTTTTGGTGAAGCCCTCGGTTGGATGGAAGCACCACCTCCGGGTTCCGGTAATTATACTCTAATGGATGTCCATGGTGCAGGTTCTCAACGCAGTGATCCAAAAGTCGGTGATCCTGATAATTTCCCGTATGGCCATGGCCCACAGGGTGATGTTGTCAGGATATTTAATTATGTACGCCTAGTTAGAGATGCAGATACTTCTAGTGGATATAATGAATTGAAAATAAATGAAAATAATTTAAATATTTATCCGAATCCTGTTAAAGATGTACTATCAATAGACCTTGATAAAAGTACTTCCGGAACTTTAGAGATACATAATACACATGGACAAATTGTTTACTGCCAGGATATTCTGTATAAAACAGATGTGAAAGTTGATGTGAGTAATTTACCATCCGGATTAT
>JACKQG010004187.1_pt1 | contig 16897 bp, 14 predicted proteins | sample 8237621 | NCBI WGS metagenome assembly JACKQG01 (sample SAMN15677084, study PRJNA649215) | marine metagenome | biome: marine; feature: Black Sea; material: saline water; isolation source: suspended particulate matter (SPM) from the Black Sea western gyre | collected 2013-06-09/2013-06-10 | depth...
GACCTGCAGGGTTGCGGTCAGGTTTCCGTCGAGCATTTGCTGTTTGACGGCAAAATCAGTGGTGTAGAATCCTTTCGATTCACCCTGGGAGGAGACGGAGGGACTACGATAGTTTCCATTTAACTGCAGGGAGGTTTTATCAGTCAATTTGAAAGTGTTATTCAAACGTGCGTTCCAATCGAAACTGTCATTGGAATAAGATATTCCCTCTATATCTCCTTCGATCCGGTAATCGTAAAGGTTTCCCATTAAGTTGGCATTCCACCATTTGAACAACTGGAGGTTGGTCATCAATTCCACTCCCCCCGCGTATCCGGTGCCGACATTTTCCATGGTGTGAAGAGTAACGTTATCATCGTAAACACTGCGAACTCGTTCCATCTTATTTTCAGTTTTCCGGTAGTATCCTTCGATGGAGATCATGTTTTTACCGATGTAGCGCTGGTAGCTGACTTCATAAGAATCGATGTATTCCGGCAGGAGGTCGGGATTACCTTCGCGGACATTATAAGCGTCTGTCCAGGTCAGAAACGGTTCGAGATACCAGCCGCGGGGACGCCGAATCCGCCGGGTGTAGCTGGCCATAACCTGCTGTTTGGCGGGAAGCTGGTAAGAAAAATGGGCGGTGGGGAAAAAGTTCCAACGGTCGATTTCGAAAGTTTCGCTTTCCCCTGCGACTTCGATAAAACGATAAGTGTATTCTCCGCGCAGACCGGCCTGGTAGCCGAAATCTCCGATTTCGCCGCCATACATGGAATATAGTCCGTGGATGTCGCGGGTGTAGTCGATGGTATGATCGAAGAGTGGATTCGTTGCGTAGGCTGCGGTAAGAGTATCATATTCCGATAAACCGGTTATGTCTTCGGCGTTTCCCATCCGTCCGTCGTAACCTGCTTCAAATTTATTGGTTTCACCGAGGGGGAGGGTGTAATCGATTTTCAACCCCTGCCGGTTAGCCGGGCCTTCTTCGGTGGAGGTTTGGCCGCTGGTAATCTGATCGTTCACATCCCACAGTTCATTGACCGATTCTTCCTCCATGTCCCGGAAGTGCAGGTACATTCTCGAGGAGATTTCGTGCCCCTTCACCGGGAATTTATGCTGGTAGTCAAGATTGACTGAATAAAACTCGCCGGAACGACCCGATTCACCCAGGCTGTTATACTGGAAAATCTGGGGGTTTGTATCGGTCCAGGTCAGGTAATTCATTTCGGAATCATGTTTACCGTCTCTGGCGCCGGCACGGAAACCGATCCCGATCACATCATTATCCGTAATATTCAGGTCAATGGACCCGCGCATTCCGTATCTCGTTCTGCCCCGGTTCCGATCCCCGTCTGAGTCGATATATGAGGTGGTGTCATTAATGACGGTCCATACTTCTCGTTCCATCGATCCGGGATAGATCCGGTGGTTATAATCCAGGCCGAAGGTTGCGTTGACGATTCCTCTGCGGTAGTTTAGCAGAAAATCTGCACCGTACTTGTCGTCGAGGCCGATATTGGTGTTGACCACGCCGCCGATGCCGCGCAGTTTGTTCTTTTTCAATATAATATTGATAATTCCCGAAGTGCCTTCAGGGTCATATTTGGCCGAGGGGTTGGTGATGATTTCGATGTTGTCGATGGTAGTGGCGGGCACCTGTTCAAGGGCATCGTTGGCGTCCAGCACTGAAGGACGGCCGTCGATGAGGACGGTGAAATTGGTACTTCCGCGTAACTGGACGGCGCCATCGAGATCGACCGAGACCGAAGGGACGTTTTCCAGCACATCGACGGCTGTGCCGGAGACAGCAGTGTATTGTTTATCTACATTGACCACTTTTTTGTCGATATGATATTCGAGCGGCTGTTTTTCGAGGGTAACTTCCACGTCGTCGTTTTGCAGAACGGTCTGATCCAGCTTTATCGTTCCCAGGTCAATATCTTTGGTCCCGCGGGTCAACATAAGGTCACCGATATATTTGGGATGATATCCCATAAAGGTCGCTTTGGCGTAGAAAAGGCCCGGTTTCAAATTCAAAAGCTGGAAAGAGCCCTCTTTATCGGTGATAGTACCGGTAACTTGGGAGCTGTCATTCTGGCTGAAGATGATAACACTTGCATATTCAACCGGCACCTCGAGGGCAGAATCATAAACGCTGCCGGTTATGGTTCCCTGGAAATTATCCCGATGTCCCTGAGCGAAAACCAAAGTCGTCAAAGAAACAGCTGAAATTAATAACAGTAATAATCTTCGGATCATCGATACTCCTGAAAAGTGAAATTCGTGACAGTCGTTGTTAAACAAGTTATACCATATTAAATGAAGATGGGATTTTAGGGTATAATAATCGACCCGTAGTCAATGTTTTGATTCATTGAAACGTTGTAAGGTTTAGTTTATTATTAATAGTCTTGCGGGTGATAAAGTTCCCCGGCGGCAGGATTTCGGGAAAAATTTGAAAAAAGAAAAAAAACTGTTGCCTTTTTCACTCATCATAGCCATATTATGAAGTTAACTTCCAGCGATAATTAAGTAAACGGCCGCAGATGGTTTATTTCGCGGCCGGCATCAGGAAGACAATTAGTGTCAACTGAGGAGAGTCGGCACCACACCGATTCAGGTCCGAGGAATCGCATTACAATTATTTTCAAAGTAAACCACCATGGGTGGCTGGGATCGCGGCCATCCACAACCTAACATGAAAATAACCGCTCGCGGAGTCGCTGTGTGGTTATTTTCAGAGTAAACGATTAAGGAGAGAGAATGAGGTCATTCTTACTCATTGTTATATCACTCGTTTCAATATCTTCATCGCTTTCAGCTTTCGACAAAACTTATACAGATTATAATCAGGTAATCAATGATAACGTAAAAAACGGCAGGGTAGATTATCCGCAGATCAGGAAGGACATTCACAACCTGGTCCGGTTTTTAAACGAAGCATCCAGGGTGAGCCGGGAGGAATTCGGCGGCTGGCATCAGAATGAGCAGCTGGCCTTTCTGATCAATTATTATAATGCCGCTACGATCAAGCTGGTGCTCAACAATTACCCCATAAAATCGGTTAAAGATATACGCAGCCAGCACGACAAGAAATTCATCAATCTGTTCGGCAAAAAGGTCTCATTAGAGTATATGGAACAAGAACTCCTGAGGAAAAATTATCATGATCCCCGCATACATTTTGCCATATTGCGCGGGACGGTAAGCTGTCCGCCGCTGCTGTCCTATGCTTACACGGCTGAGATGTTAGACGAATTGCTCGTAAAACAGGCGGAACTGTTTCTCCGGAAATCTCCCGAAAAAAACTATTACGATGCCGAGAAGAACCGGTTGTATGTGTCTCTGATATTCAAATGGAACAAAAAAGATTTCACTAATCATTCGGGAAGCGTAAAGGACTATTTAAGAAAGTATTATTCTGACCTTCCACAAAAATTCAAATTAAAGTACACCAAGTTCGATTGGTCACTCAATTGTCAATAGCCAATAGAGATGACACGTTGATTTTAAAAAGGGCTGTCCCATAATTGTCACTCTGCGCAAAGCGAAGAGTCTCCGGTGGTCACAATTTCAATAATAATCGAGGGATTCTTCACTTCGTTCAGAATGACAGATTTGTTTATGGGACAGCCCCTTTATTATTTATAAGATTTTGTTTCTATACTGCCGTTTTTTCCATGTACAACGGCAGCAGTACGATGAATTTTGCGCCATTGCCGATTTGGGATTCGACTTCTATCCTTCCGTCGTAGGATTTAATGGTTTCGCGGCACATATGCAGTCCCAATCCCGTTCCGACGGGTTCATCATCTTTTTCAGATCCTGCCCGCGGTTTGGTGGTAAAAAAGGGATCGAAGAGTTTGGCCAGAACTTCCGGTGAGATCCCGGGGCCGGAATCCTGAATGATCAGCCGGGCGAATTTACCGGCGACATCGGTGCTGACGTATAATTCGCGGACTTCGTTTTCATGCATGGCGTCGAGGGCATTTTTTATCAGATTCTGAAAAACCTGGCTGATTTCCGAAGGGTTCACTTCGACCGGGAGGCGGCTTTCCGCCAGGGAAAAGTCTTTAACCGTGTCGTGTTTGAACCGATGGTCGGCTTCCAGAAATTTGGTTTCCAGTTTAACGATTTCGTTCAGGTCGGAGATTTCAATTTTGTCGCTTTTATCAGAGCGGCTTTTTGCCATCAGGGAACTGATCATTTCCGCCAGCCTTTCCGACGATCCCCGGATCAACTGGGAAAACATGGTCAAGTTTTCGTAGTCGGCCATATTGGTAAAGGCGTAGTAATTGTCTCCCGATTTTTCAAATACCTGCAGTTTTTCCTGGATAATCTGAATACTGGTATAGATTCCGTTGAGCGGGTTGTTCAGGTTGTGCACAATTCCCTGGATCAACTGCCCGAAGGCTGCCTGCCTTTCCGAGCGGACCAGTTCTTTGGTTCTGGATTCGAGTAATTCCTCAAGGTGTTCGTTGTGAACCTCGATTGTATCTTTCGCCTTTTTGAGCTGCAGGGCATATTCCTGCAGATCATCCTGCGCTTTTTTCAGAAAGGCTTTTTTCTTGAGGATATCTACCAGCATATAAAGTATCAGCAGGGTGAATCCGATAAAGAAACCAATGGAAATGGTTATATATGTTTGTATTTGAGGGGGCGTATTCATAAACAGGCTGTAATCCTGAATATTAATTGTGTCGGAGTTGGATTTGCATCAAATGCGCAGATAAGCAGATTTATCGAAAAGATTCATGCCTCATGGACTATCATACATTTCAGATGGTTTTTGCCAAATTATATGAATAATTTAGTTTATTTGAATAATTAGCGAATGAATTAAGGAAAAGAAGACTTGGAGTAGTGGAATAATCAACATCGTCTGAGAAATGATCTGAGGCGTCGGAAGCCTTTTTACTACCGTTCACGCAATACTCGCCTGCCATAACAACTTTTAAACCCGGACAATGCTGCGCAACGCAATGAGGGATAAGACCGAGACGGTACAATTCGATCGATTGACGTCTGTTTAATAGATTCATAGTGTTCGTCATATAACCGTTCCAATCCGGGGGTTTGCCTCCTCTTTATAGTCTTTTCAATCGGCGCGAGAAACTTGCTCCTAAGAATTTATGGCTTTTTAAAAAATATGCAAGAAAACGAGGCAGTATTTAAGCAATTCTTGAAATTTTCTTGCAAACAAAGGCTAAAGCGGCAAAGAAAGAAGGAAAGACCGGATGGTTTCGGGTTTGCGGAATCATCTATCGAAGCGCAAAGTATGATTGAATTCAAATCAGGAACGGTTTGGGAAACCGGTGCCGGTAGTGATGTCAAATAAGATTAAGTTTGCGTTTGATTAAAGTATAAAGCCCCTCTTATCAAGGCGGGCTTTACTATTTATCATTTCTTTTTAGGATGGTAGTCGGGATACAGCTCCTTCATACAATCCGGGCAGATCCCATGTGAAAACTGTGCATCCGAATGTGTCGTAATATACTGCTCCAGTTGATTCCACGAACCTTTATCGTCACGAATATTTTTACAGTGTGCGCAAATCGGGATTATTCCATGGAGGGTTTTTATCTTATCAAGGGCTTCATTGAGTTCGATAATCAGGTTTTCCTTCTCGCGTTCGGCTTTTCGGCGGGCGGTTATATCTTCGACATGCACCATGACAAAATCAGGCGGGACAAAGGCATATTTTACGTCCAGGTCTTTTATCTCCGCCCTCGATTTGGTTAGAAAGGAGGTGTCAGCTTCAAAATCTTTTCGTTCGTTATAGCAGCGTTTGATAATTTCCAGCGATTCCGGCATATCGGACAGCATCTCATCGGCTTTTTTTCCAACATAAGATTTAATTTTCCCTTTGGTGATTTTATCGGCGGCATCGTTATAATCGGCCAGGATGAAACTTTCACCGATCTTTTCCCAGGAATAGGTGGGGATGGGAATGCCCTTATAATGGGCCTGAAATTTCTCCTGACTCTGTTTCAATGCCTCTTCGACTTTTCTTCTTTCGGTAATTTCATCCATCGCCTGCTGACGAAGTCTGGTGATCTTCTCTAATTGTCTCACCTGGCGGGTCATATCGTCAACACAAATCATGGTTACCGGTTTGTGAGATTTCGCGTCTGTCACCGAAGACACCATTGTCCTGAGGATTCTGAGTTCACCGTCATTGTTTGGCATATTAAAAAAATGGGGATGAAGTTGCGGGGAAAAAATTGCCGGAGGGCCTCCCCGCATAACGTCTTTCAAGCGGTTATAGTATCGTTTTTTCTTCAGGCCGGGATATCTGTCCAGCAGATTTTTACCGATAATATTGTCATTTTCTACTCCGCTCCATCCGGAAATTGTGCGGTTCCAGAAGAGAACATTAAAATTTTCGTCGATCACACAAACACCGAAGGGAACTCCTTCGAGCATTTCATATAGTGGTGGTACACCAGCAGGATTCATTTTTACATTCCCCCTGCAATAAACCGGTCGATACTCCTAATCAAATCATTCAGGTCGTTAATCTTGAAGATAAACACAATATATCCACTAATGGCAAGTTCCTGAATTATCATGTCGGCCTTCGCGAGAATTATCAGTCCGGCTTCGCTGGATTGCTGATATTTTGACACAAGGGAGGTGATGTCTTTATGGTGATATTCCGGAAGCATAAAAGAAAGACTGCTTCTCAATTCATTGCTGATCGTGCCAAGGATGGAATTGATGACTATATTTCCGACTTCCATGAGGGTTCCGCTTCTGACAGCATCCAGCCCGGCGGAATCAATTTCCGTATCAGTTAGAACAGATACGAGTTTGACTGCACTATCACTGGGAAAAATCAAGGCAGCAGATCCAGCATAATCTCCCGTGAACTCCTGCGAAACGCTTGTTAAAGGCAGTTCCTGAAAAGCCGCAATGACTGTATTTAAATCCCTTAATGGTAATATGTCTACATGTGGAATGCTGAGTATAATGTGCGAATCGACGATTTCGTTTAAAGAACTCGCGGCTTTGCCCACACCGATATTAACCAGTTCGGTAAAAGCGTCTATTTGAATGGGAGTTAAATTCATTATCACTTTTCTCCCTTCTCCAGCACTTCGGCAATCATTTTTCTTAATTCGTGCGGTTTGGGAGGTTTATTAATCACGCCGCTGGCGCCTAACTGCAACACCTTCTTTCTGGTGGTATCCTGAATATCAGCAGTGACGATAATGACGGGAGTGTTTATTTTTTCGTTTTTCAGCTCTTTCAATAGTTGAAAGCCATCCATCACCGGCATCAACAGATCACACAATACGACATCGAATTCTTGGTTTCTGATCTTTTCGAGTCCATCCCTGCCATTTTCTGCAAAAGAAATTTCATGATCATCTGCCGACAGGTATTGCTTAAGTCTGTTTCTGGTGAGCATTGAGTCATCGATGATTAAAATTTTAGACATTATTTTCTCCAATTAGACACATTAGTTATATTGGAACAGTTCATTTCCAGCGTCTTTCCCAGCCTTCGGGCTGGTCTTTCAGGTATTTATCGAACCATTCCAGCATCATTTCCCGGTGGGCGATGTAATTTTCAAACTTTCCGACGATACCGTGACCTTCTCCGGGGAAAGTTACCATTGCAGCTTCCCGGCCAAGGACTTTGAGCGCGGTGAACATCTGCTGTGATTCCAGTTCAGGGACGTTCACATCGTCTTCGCCGTGCAGAAGCAGCAGCGGGGTATTAATTTTATCCGCATTGAAAAGGGGCGAATTATCAGTGAAAAGGTCTTTTCGATTCCAGGGATAGCTTTTTGCCAGGGCAATATCGCCGTAAGTATAACCCCAGACGCCGCCGCCCCAATAGGACGCGATATTACTGATCCCGTACATGGATACTCCGCAGGCAAAAACATCCGTCTTGGTGAGTAAATCCATGGTGGTAAAACCGCCGTAACTGCCTCCGTAACATCCCATTCGATCAGCATCGATGAAGTTTTTTTCCGCCGTCAGTTTACGGACTCCTTCGATGATGTCATTGGTAGCATGAGTCCCCCAGTCGTTGACGTGGTAGGCGGAGAATTCATCGCCGTGCCCCATAGCTCCCACCGGCGACAGGGCATAGACAATATAACCGTTGGCATTCCAAAACTGGTAGGTATAATAAAAGCTTTCATCCAGCATCCAGACTCCCGCATAGTAATATACGATGCAGGGATACTTTTTGTCTGCATCGAAATCCGGAGGATATAAGATCCATCCGTCGATCACGTGTCCGAGTGAATCGGTGAAGTCCCAATGTTCGTATGCGCCCATCTTGAAATTATCGGAAAGGTTCGGATTGGGATCGAAAATCAATTCACTCTTCCCGTTCTTCAGATCGATAGTGTGCGCTGACACCGGTCTGTCCAATCCTTCTGAAGTAAAGACCATTTTCCTGCCGTTGGCGGAGATGTCTGCGCGTTTCATATATACTTGTGATGTTTCCACGGCCCGAACATCGCCGGGATTTTCAATAGCCAGGCTGTAAACTTTATTGTAACCCCTGACCATCGCACCGTAGTACAACCGTTTATCGCGGGGATTCCAGAATAGCGAGTTGATGCTGCCGATTTTTTCATCCACTGTGTAACCGGGTTCACCGGTTGGGGCCGGGTTATCGCCGGTCAGGTTTTTCATTTCCAGGGTGTTCAGATCCATCGACCAGATATCGACCTCACTCAGGTTCATCAAGACACCGTCGATTTCATCTTCACCGGTAAAATGGCCGGCCATGGTGAAAACAAGATAATCCGTATCCGGGATAAAGGTCAGATTAAGCGGCCTGGTTTCGAACGGTACCAGCCTGCTTTGCAGCAGGCGGTTCTCGCCGGTCAGTAAATTCATCGACCAGAATTCCGTGCGGAAGAAGGGTCTGCCTTCGATGGCTGTGCGGCGGGTGAAGACAATTCTATCACTTTCCGGGGATAAGGCAAATTCATCCAGGGCAAAATCCCCCCGGGCTGTCAACCGGTGTGATGTTCCATCGGACAGAGATCCCGAATGCAGGGTTCGTGCATCGGACCAATCGGTCAGTCTTTCTTCCAGGGTGGTTTTGAGAGTGTAATCATCTGTTCCGCGGACAAGCCTGTCAGCATCGGAAGAGTAATAAACGAATTTATCATCGGGAGAGATTATGAATTTCACCAGACCATCGACCGGGCTGAATATTTTCTGGGATTGGCCGGTTTCTAGATCGCATTTCCAGATAAGTGAGCTTCCGTCAGCTGAAGATTTAAAATAAAGCGATTTACCGTCACTGCTGAAGCGGGGCGTGTTGATGCTTTTATTGAAGTCGATGGAACGGTGAAGTGCGCCGCCGGCTGCTTTCCGAATTTCGATCCATTTGTGTTTCTGGTAGTCATATTGATTTCTTTTACTGCATTCGATGGCGCAAAGTTTACCGTCAGCGGATATGACCACGGAGGAAATTCCATTTATCGTGCTGTAATCTTTATATTGGCTGAAGATTTTAACGGGATCGGTGGTGAATGAAACGGTTCCGGAATCATAACCGTCCTGAGTATTGACCTTGAGGTGAATCTGCCACTTTTGTTCATATTCGCCGATGGGTTTAATGGTCTTGATGAGGATCAGGTGCTTTCCGGTGTGCAGATCGACGTCGGTGTAAAGCAGATTGGGAATGGTTTCTTCGGCCAGTGAATTTATCTGGATTTCTTTGATTCCATCGATAAACAACGCGGCGGGATAGGGAGTTTCAACTTTTACGGTCAAAGTCTGTCGGCGGTCAGTGGTGACATAAGCGGCGATAAACCCTGCGGCCGGATCACTGCCGGCCGGGGTGAATTCCGTTGCCTCTCCGGCAGATTTTTGCCAGGTTCCGCTGATTGAAGGCATCCAGTTAACGATGCCGCCTTCCATGGGGAGCAACCCGCGATAATCGAAATCGTCATGATCGAGCCAGCTTTTCACCTGGTCTCCTTCACCGAACAGGGTGTTGTGCAAAGGCATCGGGCCCAGCATCAAATACTCACCGACCTGTAAATCAATACTATTATCTGCATACGAAGCATAGCTAATCAACAATATCAGTAATAAAACACAGATGGAAAAACTGCTTTCTCTGCATGCAATCATGTTACCGCCTCGGGTTGAATTTCTTAGGATTATTGAATTCTAACTCTTGATTTTGTCTTTGGAATCTTCCCAAAATTTGTCCATGTCCTCTAAATTTGAATCAACCGGATTGGTGCCGTTTTCGGCTAATTTTTCCTCGACATAATGGAAGCGGTTAATAAACTTTTTGACAGTTCTGTTCAAAGCCAATTCAGCGTCGATACCCAGCCATTTTCCCAGGTTGACCAGGGCGAAGAGCATGTCGCCGAATTCCTCTTCCATTTTGTCTTTGTCGCCGGTTTTCCGGGCGGCTTCAAATTCCTGCCATTCCTCGTTAAGTTTGTCCTCGATGCCGTAAATATCCGGCCAGTCGAAGCCGACGCTGGCGGCTTTTTCCTGTACGCGGTAAGCTGACAGCAGAGCGGGCAGATGATCGGGAACACCGGAGAATAATGACCTTTTCTCGTTATTCATCTTAATGGCTTCCCAGTTCTCGAGGACTTCAGCAGAGCCGTTAACTTTCACATCTCCGAAGACATGCGGGTGGCGCTGTATCAGCTTATCAACAATCGATTGGGCGACGTCGTCGAAATTGAATTGTTCGGTCTCTTTGGCGATTTGAGCATGGAAGACGATTTGCAGGAGCAAATCGCCGAGTTCACCTTTCAGGGCAGGCATGTTTTCTTCGTCGAGGGCGGACAATACTTCGTAGGCTTCTTCGATTAAATAGGGGCGGAGTGATTTATGGGTTTGTTCTTTGTCCCAGGGGCAGCCGTTTTCGCTTCTGAGCTGCTCCATTATCTGTAGTAGTTTTTCCAGGGGTGTCAAATTCTTAATATTCCACAATAATTGTATAATTGGCTAAAGCTAAAAGGTACTTATATTTATTGCGGAAATCAACTTTTTATGTAACACTTTAGCTTTATGAAGTCGTATTCATTTTTTTGACATCCGGCTTATCCTGAATCTGAATGGTCATGTTTTAGATTCAGATTCCCGACGCGCTTCGCTTGCGGGAATGACAGCGCTGGCGGGCGCTTCATTGAACCAGAGTGTACTATAAATCCAAGGTAACACTTTAGCTTTATGAAGTTTGGGATTATACGAGTCCGGGGCAGGGACGACCCGGACTACAAGATCAAGGCAGGCGGCGTCGTCCCTGGCCCCGCCATCTTCAAAGACCTAAACTGTTACCTTTTTATCATTTATACTCTACTAATTATTTCATCTTACGGTCATCCGGCACGTAGAAACGGACATAAATATTTGCCATTTTCATAATTTATTCGTATTTTGACATTCTATTATCAAGTATTCATAATCTGTTATATAATGGATCGGGTGACGGTATGAAAGAGAAATGGGGATTGCCATTTACGGGGCGTAATTATTTATGGCTGGGGATCGGTTTGACGGCGATTATCATCGGCTATGTAGCGTTGGGGCAGGGGCCGGCGGACAGTTTCTGGTCCCGGACATTGGCGCCGGTATTATTATTTATCGGTTATTGCGTATTCATTCCCATCGGAATAATGCTGAAGAACAAGACGGTTAAAAGCTGAAATAGCGGCAATCCGGGCGATTAGCTCAGCTGGTCCAGAGCGCCTGCCTTACACGCAGGAAGTCACAAGTTCGAATCTTGTATCGCCCACTATAATAAACAAGGACTTACGTTAACGCGTAAGTTCTTTTGTTTTTAAGCGGCACACCACACCCGTTTCTACTTGATATCGATGCCAAGTACCTATACTCTCTGAACGATGAACTTTTTGTTTCCATTGAGGCACGTCCCACAAGATCACCAAAGGATTGATAAACAATTTGGATTTATACTCGAAAATAAATTTGACTTATTTGTAATTTATGATTACATTTGTTTCGCAGGTACTTATTAGTATTCCGCGTACCGTATTTAATGTTTGCTGTGGATGGCGTTTATTTAGGCCATCCGTGCTAGTTTATACAGGAGAATAGCGGTCTCCTTGAACCTCCCGCTTTCATTCCTTTAACATTCATTCCCGAAAATCTCCTTTCCAAGGGTTTTTGTATTACGGGAAACTCCAAGAACATTCTCTAATAATTCTCTGGATTCTTGAGATTTAAAGGTATTATTTGCACAGGTGCGTTTTTGACTTGAATAGTTTTCGGCATCTATGCGACTTATTTTCAGAAACAAAACACATCACTATATAAATTATATTTTATTATGGACATTACCGAATTAAAAACTCTAAAGATCAGTGAGATTTACAGTCTTGCCAAGACTCTTCGCATCGAAGACTATTCCAGCATGACCCGCGGCGATTTGGTGTTTAAAGTATTGGAGCGCCAGGCGGAGAAAGACGGTCTTATTTTTGCCAACGGCGTTTTGGAAATATTACCTGACGGATATGGATTCCTGCGCAGCCCGGACACCAATTACCTTCCCGGCCCCGACGATATCTATGTGTCTCCATCACAGATCAAACGGTTCAACCTCAGGAAGGGTCATTTCGTTTCCGGCCAGATCAGGCCTCCGAAAGAGACCGAACGGTTCTTCGCCCTGTTGAAGGTGGAAGCGGTCAACTATGAATCTCCCGAGGAGACCCGGGAAAAGATTCATTTCGACAATTTAACGCCTTTGCATCCCGAAGAAAAATTCACTTTTGCCTCCACTCCGAACGATTTTTCCGTCCGGGTGATGAACATGTTCACCCCTTTGGGCAAGGGTCAAAGAGCGCTGATCACCGCTCAGCCGCGGACCGGTAAAACGATCCTGCTGCAGAGTATCGCCAACACCATAACCCGCAGTAACCCGGAATCGGTGCTGATCGTACTGCTGATCGATGAACGTCCCGAAGAAGTAACGGATATGCAGCGGACGGTAAACGCGGAAGTGATTTCATCGACCTTCGACGAAAAGCCTGAACGGCACATCCAGGTATCGACGATGGTTCTGGAAAAAGCGAAGCGTCTGGTCGAATACGGTCATGACGTGGTCATTTTGTTGGATTCCATCACTAGGCTGGCTCGGGCGCACAATGCCGTCATGCCTCACAGCGGCCGGATTTTATCGGGCGGTATCGACGCCAACGCTTTATATGAACCGAAGCGGTTCTTCGGAGCGGCGCGTAATATCGAAGAAGGCGGTTCTTTATCGATCATCGCTACGGCTTTGATTGAAACGGGTTCCAGGATGGACGACGTCATCTTCGAGGAGTTCAAGGGAACCGGTAATAGTGAAATAGTATTAGACCGGCGGCTTTCAGACCTGCGGATTTTCCCGTCCATCGATATCAAGCGTTCGGGAACCCGTAAGGAAGAGCTGCTGCTTGACAGTAATACTCTCAAGCAGATGTGGATCTTGCGTAATTACCTTTCGGATTATAGTGAGATCGAATCGATGCGTTTCCTTTTGGAAAAAATGCGCAATACGAAAACGAATGAGGAGTTTTTCAATATGATGAAAGGTTAACCGCCGAAGCGGTGATATTATGACTTTTCATCATCTCCAAAAACTTGATTTTTATAGAGTATTTTAGTACCTTTTGAGATTGAAAATTTATTATGGATATACAAATGAAACCGAAAATTCATCCAAGCTATCAGCTGGTAACTGTTTCCTGCGCCTGCGGAAACACTTTTCAAACCAGGTCTTCATCCAAAGAGATAAAGGTTGAAATTTGTTCTCAGTGTCATCCTTTTTACACTGGAAAGCAAAAATTAATCGATACCGCAGGACGAGTTGACAAGTTTTACCGCAAATACAACCTCAAGCCCGACCAGTCGTGATCTAATTTTCGCGTCATTGAAGATAGCTTCGTATTTGAATCTATCGCACTGGTTGCGCAGGATATCAGGTTCAATTTGCGGTACTTTCTTAACTTTTGCGGAATGTCTTTGTGAAGAGGCGTTCCGCATTTTTGCTTGTATTGCAGCTTAACCACCATCAATGGCTTATATCGCACATGATAACCACGAAGAATTGTTGGTATCGACTGCGGAGAGTCTGTCCAAGAATATGAAATCGGATTATATATTCATTATTTAGTATATTATAAGTCTTTGTTTCATAGCGGCATTCAGATTCCGGACAAGCCGGAATGACAGTTTTTTGAGACTTTTTTGCTATTATTAAACAGGTTGCGGAGAGTGCCGTTGGCACATAGTCGACACCGTATTTTTCATAGCACGCAATGACGATTATGTCGATTAAACAGTAAACCAGGATCAGAATTGAATAAACCATCATTCGATGGTCTGGATCGCGACCATCGCACAACGAAAAATGAAAATTCTCAGCTCGCGGAGTCGCATAGCCGCAATTTTCAAAGTAAAGATAAAAAGAAGCCTGCGGTTGGCGGTCAAGCGGTGATCGAAGGCGTGATGATGCGTTCGCCCTTTGCGGTGGCGACGGCGGTTAGGAACCCGGCGGGGGATATTGTCATCGACAAATTTCCGTTTGTTTCGCTCAGTAAAAAGAGCAAATTCTGGGGTCTGCCGATACTCCGGGGGGCGGTGGCTTTGGGAGAAGCAATGTATTTGGGCGTCAAGACCTTGAATTGGTCGGCGTCGATCGCGGCGGAGGAAGACGGTCAGGCGGCTAAGCCGTTAAGTTTCAAGGAAAAGTTGATCTCGGTTTTGACCATGATCTTCGCTTTTGGCGCCGGGATGGGAATATTCATGTATATCCCTTATTTGACGGCCGGGTTTATCAGAGACGCGTCGGGCAGCCAGTTCTTATTTCACGCAGTGGCGGGGGCTATCAGGATAGGATTATTCCTGTTATACCTTTATTTAATCTCCTTATGGTCAGAGATCCGGCGGGTTTTCGAATATCACGGGGCTGAACATAAGTCGATCTTCGCCTTTGAAATAACGGGCGAAGCCGATGTCAATAAAGCGGCTGAATACCCCCGGCTCCATCCGCGCTGCGGGACCAGTTTTTTACTGATCACGGCGGTGATCGTGATTTTCCTGTTCGCGATATTAGACAGTATATTGGTACCTTTGATCGGGGAATTCAGTTCTCCGCTCCATCGGCTGGCAATTCACCTGCCGTTTATCCCGCTGGTGGCGGGCGTATCTTACGAGGTGTTGAGATTTTCCGGCGAGAAGCGCGAGAACCGGCTTTGGAAGCAGTTGATCAAGCCCGGGTTATGGCTGCAGCATATCATGACGAGGGAGCCGGACGCATCTCAATTGGAGGTCGCGGTTGCGGCTTTAGAGAGTTCACTTAATCCTGATTTTCAGCCGAAGGCAGACGTGGAATAGAGCGGCGGACCGGGATTGATTATATAAGCATGACAGTGCACTGAATATTAATTTTTGAGGCAAAATTGGGTGATTTATTAAGTATGACCGGTTTTGGCCGGGCTGATGCTAAAGCCAATGACCTTCATGTAGCGGCTGAAGTAAAAACGGTTAACAACCGTTATTTGGAGATTTCGTCGAAAACCTCCCCTACTTTGACCGAATTTGAATTGCGGGCGAAAGAACTTACCAGAGAGTATCTCGACCGGGGACGGGTGTTTATGATGGTTTCGGATCTGTCTCCGCGGATGAAATTAGAAGCGATCAGACTGAATGAGGGTATGACCCGGTCACTGCTGGCCCATCTGGAAGAATTGTCCAAGTCGCTTGGTTTCCGGGACGAAATCACTTTCCAGGATTTGATCCCGTTTGCGGAACAGCTTCATCAGAACGGTTTTTCAGGAACGACTCCCGAACTGGCCGATTTAGCCGAGCAGGCCTTGAGGACAGCGCTGGAGAATTTGACCAGGATGCGCCGGGCGGAAGGCAAATCTTTGAAGGAAGATTTCATCATGCGGCTGGACAGCATCGAGAAAGGCCTGGCGGAATGTGAAGCAATGGTTGCCGGAAATACCGACCGTCGGATGGAAAAACTGCGGGATCGCATTCAGACCCTTTTGGGTATGCAGGAACTCGATACATACCGATTGGAGATGGAAGCGGTTTTGATGACCGACCGTCTGGACATAACCGAAGAGATAGTCAGGATGCAGAGCCATTGCAAGCAGTTCCGTAAGATCGTTAATCATGGCGGTCCCTGCGGCCGGAGAATGGGTTTTTTAATCCAGGAAATGAACCGGGAGCTCAATACCGCTTCGGCGAAAGCGGATTTACCGGAATTGTCGCATTTGGTAGTGGAGATGAAAGAAGAATTGGAAAGGATGCGGGAACAGGCTCAGAATGTCGAATAACAACGATGAAAGATCATACAACCTCTTTGTGATCGCCTCGCCATCGGGCGGCGGAAAAAATACTATCATCAACCGTTTACGTCAAGCGCGGCCTGAAATCGAGTATTCAATCTCGGTTACCACGCGGCCAATCGGACAGGGCGAAAAGGACGGTTCGCCATATTTTTTCGTCACCGACGAGCGTTTCCGGGAGATGATTTCCGACGGTGAACTGGTTGAATATGAAACTGTTCACGGTTTTTATTACGGGACTCCACACGGCGCCATTGACCGGGTGATTTCCGGGGGGAAATCGATGGCTTTGGATTTGGACGTCAAAGGGGCGCTGCATGTGAAAGAAATGTATCCCCAAGCGACGTTAACAATCGCCTTGCCGCCATCTTTGGAAGTGCTGCGGGAAAGGTTATTGAAGAGGAAGCGCGAATCACAAGCTACGATAGAGGCCCGGCTGGGAGGTGCGGAGAAGGAAATTTCCCAATTGGCAGAATTTAACTATGTGGTGGTGAATGAAGATCTTTAGCAAAAGGTGTTGGAGGTGGGGGGGGTAGTCGGTGAAACTTTGGGGGGGGGGGAAGTAAATGGGGGAGTTGAAAAGGTAAAATATGAAAGAATAAA
>JACKQG010004188.1_pt1 | contig 16897 bp, 27 predicted proteins | sample 8237621 | NCBI WGS metagenome assembly JACKQG01 (sample SAMN15677084, study PRJNA649215) | marine metagenome | biome: marine; feature: Black Sea; material: saline water; isolation source: suspended particulate matter (SPM) from the Black Sea western gyre | collected 2013-06-09/2013-06-10 | depth...
CAATGAAAAAAAGTTGATGGTTACAATTGATTTCACTATCGGCAATAAGAATTTTACTGTTCGTAGAGGTGTCAAACCAAATGTATTTGAGATACTACAAGATGGTAAGATGTTTGACCAATTGGCAAACAATCGTGATTATCAAGAATATTTAGAAAAGGTAATTCTTAAATTGAATTACAAATCTTTCACTCAGATTGTCGTTTTGGGTAGTTCTACATTTGAGCCATTCATGCAACTTAAACAATCAGACCGAAGAACAATCGTTGAAGACCTTCTTGATATTCAAATATTTTCTGCTATGAATATTCTGCTCAAGGTAAAGAATTCTGATTTGAAAACAAATATAAATGATAATGAAAATAAGAGAGAGTTGAATGTATCCAAAACAAAGATGCAAAAGAACTATATCGAAAGACTCAAAGATGACAATCAATCTGATATTTTGAAAAAAGAAGATGACATTTCAAATTTTGAAGACCAAAAAACTCTTGCTATAGAATCTCTCACCACATACCACAATGACATCGGCACATTGTCCACTAAACTTATTGCTGAGGATAAAGTTCAGACAAAGAATTCTGAGTTCGGGAATCTTCAAAATCAAATCGAAATTAAACTGAAGCAAGAACAAAAAGAAGTCAAGTTCTATGAAAAAAATTCTACTTGTTCGACTTGTAAACAGAACATAGATGATGAGTTCAAAGAAGAAAAAATTACCAGTTTGTCTACCAGTATTACAGAAAAAGAAAATGGATTGGGAAAAATAACAACTGAAATTGAACAACTAAGAATACAACTTGATGAATTTCGTAACATTGCTAGACAGATTTCAGAAAAAAACAATCAATTGTCAGCTACCAAATCTCAAATTCAATCTTTAGAAAGTAATATTGATAGAACAAAAAGCGACATCAATGAATTAAAAGATAAGAAAAAACTTGACAATTCCGAGTTAAATGTGTTACAATTATTAGAGAGTGAATTTGAAGAGTTACAAAAAGATTACGAAGAGCAATGTGATACTAAACAACTCTATAATTACGCTAATGAGTTGTTGAGAGATTCGGGTATCAAGACAAAAATTATTCGACAGTATGTTCCTATAATTAACAAGTATGTGAATAAATATTTGAATGAACTCGAATTCCTAATTAACTTTTCGATTGATGAAAATTTTAACGAAACAATACAATCTCAGTATCGTGATGAATTTTCCTATTCTTCCTTTTCTGAGGGTGAGAAAATGAGAATTGACTTAGCGTTACTTTTCACATGGAGAATGGTTGCTAAACTCAAAAATAGTGTAAACACAAATTTGTTGATTTTAGATGAAGTATTCGATTCATCATTGGATGCTGATGGTACAGAAGCTTTTCTGAAGATACTCAATACACTTGATGATAAAACAAATGTGTTCGTGATTTCTCATAAGGGTGAAATTTTATATGACAAGTTTCGTTCAACGATAAAGTTTCTAAAAGAAAAACAATTTAGTAAAATAGACGTAGTGTGAGTGATTACATTTACTGAAAAAGCTGTCAATAAAATTATGAGTATTATGAATGAACAAAAAGTAACTGATGATACCAGAGTAAGAGTTGGTGTTAAGGGTGGTGGTTGTTCTGGTTTTACTTACACGGTAGATTTTGATAGTAGAAAAAGTAAGTTTGATTTAGAGTTTGAATCGTTTGGCCTTAGTGTTTTGGTGGATAAGAAAAGTCATTTATATATTAAGGATACAGAAATTGATTGGTCAAATGACTTGAATGATCGTGGATTAAAATTTAACAATCCTTCAGCTAAAGGTTCGTGTGGATGTCGAACTTCTTTTATGTATGACAATGCCGAACACGCAAATGTCAAAGAACCAAGTTGGATGTAAAGTAGAAATAACAATTTAATAAAATGGAAATGGAATGAATGATTTAGTATGTGAATTAGTGAAAGAAGATGACCCTTTTTTGAGAGAGATACCAGAGGTATTTGATTTCGATAACCCTCAAGTTGACTCTGAGAAATTGTCTAAACAGATTTTTGCAAACATGATACACCATAAAGGGGTTGGCCTGTCAGCAAATCAAATAGGAATACCTCTTAAAGTTTTTGGTTTTATGATGGAAAATAAAATGATTATAGCTTTCAATCCTCAAATTTTGGAAATGAGTGAAGAAACTTCTTATGTCAAGGAAGGGTGTTTGTCTTTTCCTGGCTTGTATTTTCCAGTTGTGAGGGCAGAAACTATAGCTATTCAATATCAAACTTTTGATGGAGATCATGAAGCAGGAAGTTTGACCAGTTTTCCATCTATGATTTATCAACATGAAGCAGAACACATGAATGGAGAACTTTTTACTAAAAATGCAACGAAATATAAGTTGAGACAAGCTACAAAGAAACGTGTTAAGTATCTAAATAAAATAAATAAACAAAAGGAGTCAAATGGCTAAAAATAAAAAAAATACTATCAAAGAAGTATCAACAGAAAAAGAATCAGTTAAAGATTTTGTTTCCTCAATAGCTTCACCCGAATTGGATGAAATTGAAGAGACAGTTGAAAAAACTGATATTAGAGAAATTGCTAAAAAAGCAGTTGAAGCAAAGGGTGTTGTAGCTACTGAACAACACATAAATGATTATATCGTAAGATTTAATCTCGCTTAATTATTAAATTATAAAGGAATAAAATGGCAGAAGTTAAAGGTATAAAAGAAACTAAAGACGTTATGGAGTTCATCTTTTCATTCGTAGATGCGATTGGAAAAGCAAAAGCAGATGATAAGTTTTCGTGGACAGATGCAAGGTATTTCATTGACCCTGTGAAGAAACTTTTTGAAGCAGTTGACAATATTGAAGATGTTATTCCAGAAATTACAGACATTGATGACGAAGAATACGATGAATTGGTCGCATATGTCAGAGAAAAATGGGATTACAGCGAAGAAAACTTGGAATGGGTTGTTGACACTGCCATTGAAGCTGGAAGAAGTATTTTGACACTTGTTACTATGTCAGATAAGAAAGCATAGTGAAAATAAACGAAATATCAAGTGCTGATTGGCAAAAACACGCTGCCTATGTTTATTTGTTTCTCTGTGTAGTAGACTTCTTCATTGCTCCTTTGATGTGGAACATAGGTATGACAATGATGAGTGATGAGGTAAAAATGAACACTAGTAGATGGGTTCCTTTGACTCTACAGGGGGGTGCCATGTTACATTTAAGTTTTGGAGCAATATTAGGTGCAACATCTTGGAATAAACATAAAGAAATTACTAATGGGATTGGCGATAAGCCTGATTCTCAATAGTTGTGCAAAGAACGTATCAGACAAAAATAATGATTTAGGGAGTGGTGACAAGTCAAATTTACCAGTTACCTTAACTTCACTCATTGAACACGCAGAGTATTGTAAAGCAATTTACGATATTGGCGGAAATCAAAAAGATGAGGTTGCGTTTGAGGTAATACAAGATAATGGAATATCAATAATTGTTATTAGAGGTACAGCAAATGAAGCAAATGTACTATCTGATATTGATGTGAGATTAGTAAATGATGTTCGTCTAGGAATTCGGCTTCATAAAGGATTCAGAGATGCTGCTGTAACTATAATGCAAATTATAGATACTCAGATGAAGACAAGTAGAGGAGTTATTCAAGGGCAGACACTTCAATATCCTCTTGAACATACAGTACACGTTACAGGTCATAGTTTAGGTGGAGCTGTTGCACAGATAATAGGAATGTGGCTTCACAAGAGAGGTAAGAATGTTCAAGTTTATTCGTATGGATCGCCTAAAGTCAGTAATGAAGTTTTGTCTGGTGGACAACCAACTCATTGGCGCATATCTAATCCTGTCGATCCTATCCCTTTTACTCCTCCTTTCCCATTTCTTCATACGGGCTTATTCATAGACCCTAGAGATTTGGATTGGGGTCCAGACAACGACAATGGATTAATTTCCAAAACGGATGGTTTAGACCATGCAATATCAAAATATGTAACAACATTAAAGGAACAATTATAAAATGGCAAATGATGTAAAAGTATTGAAACTAACTACAGGTGAGGAATTGATATCAAGAATGGAAGAAAGCGACGATGGATTTTTGATTTTAGAAAAACCTATGTCTCTCCAACAAATGGGATCAAACTCTGCTGGTCAAATGGGAATCGGTTTAGTGCCTTGGAGCGTATCTGGAAAAACAGATAAAATTACTCTAGACAATAAACACGTTATGGTAATTTTAGAACCAAAAAGAGAAATGGAAACAAATTATCTTTCATCAATAACTGGATTAAAATTGTGAGATATCAAGTTATGATTGGTGATAAGAAATATTATAGAACGAATGATAAACAACAAGCTTTAGCAACAGTTGCTAACGTTTTTAATAAAGGACACGAAGATGTTTATCTTCATGGTGGTAGAATAGGAAAATGGTGGAGTAAATAATAATGCCGATATACGAATACAAATGTGACGTATGTGATGAAATAACCGAAGAGTTTGACAAAATTACTTCAACAACCAAAACAATAGAATGTTCTCTTTGCGGGCAAATAGCTACTAGAATAATGAGTTTGGGAAGTTTTCATCTCAAAGGTGGTGGTTGGTACAAAGACGGTTATGGTGATAAAAAATCAATGTCTAAAGAAGAAAAAATTGAAAGGTCAACAGTCAAAACGGAAACCACTAATTCTAAAACAGGAGAACGAAAAATTATCTCCGAAAAACCCCTCGACAAAAAAGCACCCGAAGCAAGGTCGATTGCCGATAGTTAATTATTATTATCAACATGAATAGGAAATAACAAAATGAAAGCAAATTTTGAATATAATTTACCAGAAGATCAAGAAGAGTTTAATGTTGCAGCTAAAGCAATGGATTGGGCATTACTTGCTTGGGACATAGACCAAAAGATACGCTCTTTGTTGAAGTATGATCCCGAAAAATATAAAACAGGCGAACAAGCATTAGAACATATCAAAGATGAACTCCGTGATTTAATGGAAGAACGCGGATTACAATTTCCCGCATAACTTGAAAAGAGAATTATTATGAGAAAACAATACGACAGATTTGATTTAGAGTCAGCTATCCAGACAGTTTGGAATACCAAAGACGATTTGGAACTGATAACTCAACAAATGGTAGATGGTCCAGAACCAATGACTGAAGATGAACTTGCAAACGTTATGATCGGTTTAAGTGAATTACACGACATCCGATGCAAGAAATTATTTAGTGTGTTTGAGACTATGTTACGCGAAAAGTCTTTTACCGATACAGGATATTCTTCTGTTGTTTTAGGTGAACCTTCTGTCAAAGATGAAATCCCCCCCAAAAAATAACATTATCAAAATTGACTTGACAATGATTCTTTCTATTGTTATAATAATACTATAATTAAAAAACTTTATAAGAGAAAGTCATGAGAACACGAAAAAGTTTATTGAACGAAATGCTTTGTTTATCAGAAGTACGCGGAGAACTTGATGTTTCGAGTAATGCCGAAATTGAAGGTCGATTGAAAGAAATTGACACTGAAATAAAAAATTTGAAAAAAGGAAAAAAATAATGATATTAATTGATCTGAGTCAAATACTATTTGCATCGGCATCGATGTCTATGAAAAATGGTAAATCTGACATAAACATTATTCGACACATGACATTAAATAGTTTGAAAAAATATCGAACAGAACATTTTGATGAATATGGAGAATTGGTTATATGTTGTGATGGAAAGCATTCTTGGAGAAGAGAATTTTTCCCACAGTACAAAGCTATGAGGAAATCTGGAAGAGAATCTTCATCTGTGAAATGGAGTGAAATTTTTGAGATGTTCAATCAACTCAAAGAAGAAATCAAAGAAAACTTTCCTTATCGTGTGATTCAAGTTGATACTGCTGAAGCAGATGATATTATCGGAACTCTGGTAATTAGAAAAAGGAAAGAGGGAGAAAAAACACTAATTATTTCCAGCGACAAAGACTTTATACAGTTACAAATGAACGACAACGTGTTCCAATACTCTCCTATTACAAAGAAGTTTTTAAATGGTGTTGACCCTCAAGAATATCTAAAGGAACACATATTGAGAGGTGATAAAGGAGATGGAATACCTAATGTTCTTAGCGGTGATAATGCTATAGTTGATAGGATTCGACAATCACCCATAACCAAAAAAAATCTAGAATTGTGGATGAATGGTTCATTACCAAGTGAACACGCTCTACGATTTGAAAGAAATACCGAATTGATTGATTTGAGATATACGCCATGGGATATACAAAACAAGATACTTGAACAAAAAAATCAAGAACCAATCGGTAATCGGAATAAACTTCCTGCTTATTTCACAGAAAACAAGCTTGAAGTTTTATCAAATTATATCGGAGATTTTTAGTTCCATATGCATATATTATAAATATTAACATGAAAACATTCTCTCAATATATTTCCCTTCAGGAAAAACTCATCCTTTATAATCAAGGAAAAAATTATGGTCAAATAGTTTTTTTAGCAGGCGGGGCAGGGAGTGGAAAAGGATTTACAATTTCCAATTTTATGGAAAAAGAGAAATTTAAAATTCGTGATGTTGATGAGTGGAAAAAATCACTGATGAAAATGGCTGACCTACAAGGTAAATTTCCAGAGATAAAGGGATTGAATCTAAAAAATCCTAAAGATGTTTATAAAATCCACCAGTTTGTCAAGAAAAGTGGTATCAAGGACAAATCTCTTGACCTTCTGCTCAGAGATGCTAATTCTGATAGATTGCCAAATATCATGTTTGACATCACCATGAAAGATGCAAGTGACATTTCAACAATAATTCCAAAATTAGAACAAGCAGGATATGATTCCAATAATATTCATCTTACATGGGTATTGACAAACTATGCTGTAGCGATTGTCAATAATCGTAATAGAGACAGAGTTGTTCCAGAAGATATTATGTTGATGTCTCACGAAGGTGCTGCAAAGAATATGTATGATGTAATCAAGGGAAAACTTCCAAGAGGTCTAAATGGAGGTGTTCGTGTTGTTCTGAATAATAGAGAAAATACCATTCCTTATGTCGATCCTGAGACAAAGAAACCAGTAAAAACTAGAACTGGCAATATAATTGTCACAGATTTTACCTACCTGACCTTCAAAAAAGAAGGTAAATCATTTGCTCCCGAAGCAGATGTGAAGAAAGAAGTTCTAGGATGGATTTCTTCTAATGTTCCCAAAACAAAACTTACAAAAGATTTTTCCAACGAAGAGTAAGAAAAGACTTGACAAACGTTTCGTTTTTCTGTATAATAGTACATGAAGAGTGAGGAAAGGAAAAGAATGTCAAAATCATTAAAGATTTTAAGAAAAGAAATTTTGAAGAAGTATTCAGGAAATCTTTCTGGATATGAACATCTTGACGATGGAACCGGCGATTACTCAAAATCCCCTGTTGGATTGGAAGATGGAACAGATAAATTGGTATCAAATTACAAAAATGTTACTCCAGGCGAAGAAAAGACTTGACAAACGTTTAGTAATTTGTTATAATTATAGTGTGAGGTTAAGAAATAACCATTTTTATGAGATTATATTATGAAGAAAACAAACCTAGTTGAACAGAAGTCGATGTTGGCCAAATTGATGGCAGCAGAGAACATTACTGTCGAACACAAGAAAATCCCTACCGCAGCATTCGATGTAAAAAATCGAATATTATACCTACCTATTCTAAAATGGAAACCTGGCTCAGATGTTTATGATCTGTTCTGTGCACACGAAGTTGGACATGCTCTATGGACACCTTACGATGGTTGGCATTCTTCCATAAGTGAAAAAGGTAAAGGTTACAAATCCTTTCTGAACGTTATTGAAGACGCGAGAATCGAAAAGAAAATCAAGAGAAAGTTTGCTGGTTCCAGAAAATGTATGTTGGGCGGTTATATCGAACTGATGGACGAAGATTTTTTCGGATTACGAAAGATGGGAGTTGACGCTAATGATCTTGGTTTGATTGACCGTATTAATCTTTACACTAAAGCTGGAACTCAGTATTCGATTGATTTCACTGATGAAGAGCGAGAGTGGGTTGAAAAAGTTATGAGAACCGAAACATGGGAAGATGTTGTTGAAGTCACCGATGCTCTTTATGAGTGGTGTAAAGAAAACGAATCCGAAACCGATAATAGTTATGGTGATTTTGGAGATGATGATTTTGATGAAGATGGAGAAAGAGAAGAAGGATCTGAGGGGTCTGAGGATGATGTAAATGAAGAGAATGATTTTCGCGATGATTCAAAAGAAAAGCGTGGAGAAGGTGAAAAATCAACTGAAGAAGAAACTTCAAGTAATTCATCTGGTAATTCAGAAAATGATTCTGAAGAAGAAAAAGATGGTTCGGAAAATTCTTCAAATAATTTTGAAGGTGGAAAAAGTGACCCATTCAGTGATAACAGAGAAAATTTTGCTGGTGGTTCTAATGATGATAACGAACCAACTTCAATGACTGATGAAGCTTTTAGAGAAAATGAAAAAGAATTATCGGATATGAGCGATAATGTTAGTGTTCCTAAGTATCTAACTTTTCCTAAAATCAATACAGATTCGATTGTTGTTGACTATAAAGTTATTCACGAAGAATTGAACAATTATTATAATGGAGCTGAAGGTGCTGTAGACACTGGAAACGAAATGTTGAAAACGTTCAAAAAGAACAATGGTAAAATGATTAGTTACATGGTCAAAGAATTTGAAATGAAAAAAGCTGCTGATATTCATCGTAGAGCATATTCTTCTAAAAGAGGTACTCTTGATATGAATAAGATTCACGCTTACAAATATAGTGATAATATTTTTCGCCAAATCACAAACTTGCCAGAAGGTAAGAATCATGGTATGGTAATGTTCATAGATTGGTCTGGTTCGATGCACGGATATATGAAAGACACTATTGAACAATTGATAAACTTGACTATGTTTTGTCAGAAAGTTCAGATTCCTTTTGAAGTGTATGCTTTTACTGACCATTACCGAGATTATAATTGTAGTGATAATAGAAATAATCATCCAAGTTGGTCACGAAACAGTGATTCTAATTATGATGAAAGTTCGGCTGGAAAGAAAATATCAAACTACAAGAAAAATGATTTGATAATCAGCCAGCACTTACGTTTGATGACATTGTTTTCTTCTAAAATGAAAGGTCGAGAATTAACAGAAGCATACAGAAACATATTGTTGGTTGGTGATACGTTTTCAAATTATTATGGTTATAGAAACAACCCTTACTTTGGGGCTCCAAACAACTTTTCTTTAAGTGGAACTCCGTTGGATGCTACAATTATTTGTGCTAAAACGATTGTAGAAGAATTCAAGACAAAGACAAAATCTCAAATCGTTAATGTCGTATTTCTAACCGATGGTCAAAGTAATCGTCATAATGAATTTCTTGATAGCGATGGTCGTGCAAGTAATATAGATCGAAATAATTTACATATTGATGACCCTGTAACTAGAACAAGAGTTTATCCTAATAGAGAAAGTGGAAAACTAATGGATACCACTTCAATTTTCCTTTTAGCTCTCAAAAAACAATTAGGAATAAATCTTCTTGGATTTTTCCTGACTTCTGGTTCTGGTAGAAGAACTGCTGGAAATATGTCTTATATAATGGAAAGATATCCAAGAGATGAAGAAATTACTAAGTTTCGTAAAGAAAAGTTTTTGATTGAAACAAAAACTTCTTATGATGAACTCTACATTATCAATACAAAAGGTCTTGAAATTGATGAAGTAGACCACATGGATGCTGTTGAAGTCGGTTCGACTAAAGCACAAATCCGAAGAGCATTGAAAAAGAACACCAGCGGTAAATTACAGAATCGTATGTTACTCAATGCATTTATCAAAAAAGTCGCTTGAAGTGAAGAAAAGACTTGACAAAGAGTAGATGATTTGATATAATATAGTTATGGAATGAGAAAAGATGACTTTTCTCTTAATGTGAAACCCTCCCACACGGAGATTATTTGTTATGAAAAAAATTAAACTGTCACCAGCAAAAGTAAAATTTGTGAAATGTGCTCAATCTCTATACGGAGAAGAGTCGGTCATTTCTAAAAAACAAGTTCAAGATGTGACTAGTAATCACAATTTGGGTTTGCCAAGTTGGTTTACGCGTTCTCCCTTTACAGTTAATCGGGGTATGTATAAACTTCCCAATTTAGATGGAAATTTGGATATTGAAGTTACAACTATTCCAAGTGTAACCAAGTCTAGTTCAGAAACTATGGTTTCTTATGCTAAACCAGAAAAAAGAGAAACACCAGAAATGGTATCAAACGTTATTGAGTTTCCCTCAAATACTGAATCTTATGTTCCCGCTAAAGTTGGTGGATATGTAAAATTTGGTCATTACAATGATGTGAAAACTATCAAAAAAGCTGGTAGTTTTTATCCTATTTTCATTACTGGTTTGTCTGGAAACGGCAAGACTATGATGATTGAACAAATCCACGCAGAATTAAAACAAGAACTTCTCAGAGTCAACATTACTATTGAAACTGATGAAGATGATTTGATTGGACATTATGCTCTAATTGATGGACGAACAGTTTGGCAAGACGGACCAGTTACTATAGCGATGGAACGTGGAGCTACTCTTCTTCTGGATGAGGTCGATTTGGCTTCAAACAAGATCATGTGTTTACAACCTGTTCTGGAAGGAAATCCACTTCTTATCAAAAAAGAAGGTCGAGTGATTCGCCCCAAAGCTGGTTTCACAGTTATGGCAACTGCTAACACTAAGGGTAAAGGTTCAGAAGATGGACGCTTTATCGGAACTAACATTCTCAACGAAGCTTTCCTTGAGAGATTTCCAATCACGTTAGAACAAGAGTATCCTACCATAGCAACTGAGAAAAACATCATAAACAAGTTGATGGAATCTCTTGGATGTCCCGATGAAGAATATGCTAAGAAATTGGTTGATTGGGCAGACTTGATTCGTAAAACATTCTATGATGGTGGAGTTGATGAAATTATTTCTACCCGCCGATTGGTTCATATTGTAAATGCTTTTTCAATCTTCAAAAATAGAATGAAATCAATCTCAATGTGTGTAGCTCGTTTTGATGACCAGACCAAAGACACTTTCATGGATTTGTATTCCAAGTTGGATGAAACTGTTACTCTGGAAGAAACTGAAGAAGTTGAACCCGCAGTTGAGGAAGTCGAAGATTATATGTAATATATAACATAGGGTGTTGGTCAATCGATCAACATCCTATTATCATATCTAGTGAATTATAATGGAGAATAATGGAAGTTAAATTACCTGTCGAGGAATTGCGAGAAAATAAAATAATGGTTTGTACGCCGATGTATGGTGGAATGTGTTCTGGAATGTATTCTAAAGCATGTGCTGACCTTGCTACGGTAGCAACAAAGTATGGAATGGATTTGAAGTTCTTCTATCTTTTCAACGAATCATTAATTCCACGAGCAAGAAACTATTTGGTTGATGAGTTTATGAGAAGTCATTATACTCATTTGATGTTTATTGATGCTGACATACACTTTGATCCGAATGACGTATTGACACTTGCTGCTTTAGACAAAGATATTATCGGCGGACCTTATCCTAAAAAATGTATTGCTTGGGAAAAAGTTCGGAACGCTGTTGATTCAGGATTAGCAGATGAAGACCCAAATGTGTTGGAAAAATATACAGGAGATTATGTTTTCAATCCAGTAGAAAATACACACAAGATACAAATATCTGAACCTGTTGATACATTAGAAATCGGAACAGGGTTCATGATGATTAAGAAACAAGTATTCTTGGATTTCAAAGCCGCGTTTCCACAATTTAGTTACAAACCAGATCACAATCGCTCTGAACATTTCAAGGGTGATAGAAATATTCATGCTTACTTTGATACCGTAATTGATTCAGAAGCATATCTTGGTAGTGTGTCTGGTGGCAGTGACCGATATCTTTCAGAAGATTATTTCTTTTGTCAATTTGCTAGAAAAATGGGATATCAAATATTTCTTTGTCCGTGGATGGAATTGGGACATATGGGTTCGTATGTTTTTACTGGTTCAATGGCAAGTCTCGCAAATTTAGAATTTGCATCACACGGAAACGAAAACGCGAAAGTAAGTAATCATGAAAAACGAAGAAAAAAAACAAATTCAAAGAACAAACGAAAACGAAATTGATTATGTTTTTGATGAGGGCAATTATTTAAGTGAAATTTGGGATGCAATTGATAAAACCTATATTTCACACTACGCTCAAAACAAAATACAATCAACAGAGTTTATTGCTGATGCAGGCCACGGTGAAGGCTTCTGTATCGGAAATATAATTAAGTACGCTCAACGTTATGGTAAGAAGGGTGGATTTAATAGAAACGACTTGACAAAAGTCGCACATTATGTTATTATTATGTTATACTTACATGATAATTATTACAACCGTGAATCTCAAGGAGAACACAATGAAGTTAAGTGAAAGCACAGTATCGTTCCTAAAGAACTATGCTAACATCAATCAAAGTTTAGAATTTCGTGAGGGTAGCACTCTCAGAATTGTATCCCCTCTAAACACAATTCTAGCCTCTGTTGAAATCGGAGAAGATTTCCCTAAGACGTTTCCAATTTACGAACTGAATCGTTTTCTTGGAACTCTTTCTTTATTCAAAGACCCCGAACTAGTTTTTTCGGAAAGTAGTGTATCCATAAAAGATGGTAGTCATGAATCGACATATCATTATTGTGGTAGTAGTTCGATGTTTCAGACTCCACCTGAGAAAGAAATTGACTTTCCAGATGCGGAAGTTTCTTTTGAGTTGTCTGAAGATATTTTTAAGAAGACTATTAATGCTGCTAATACTCTTGGTCTACCAGAAGTTGTTGTTCAGGGCGATGGAAAAGAAATTTATATTCTTGTATCTGATACTGGAAATGTAACGTCTGATTCATTTTCAACTGTTGTTGGTTCTACTGATAAGACTTTCCGTATGATATTCAAACTAGAAAATCTCAGTAAAATAATGGAAGGCACTTATGATGTTCGCCTTTCCTCTAAAAGAATATCACATTTCAAACGTCAATCTGATACTCTAAACTATTGGATTGCTCTTGAAGCGAACTCATCTTATGATGAGTAATTTGATTATAATTTATATTATGAAAGTGAAATATTATGGCAAAAGATTCCTTATTGTGGGTAGAGCGTTATAGACCTCCTACAATCTCAGAATGTATTCTATCGGATAGTATCAAGGGAACATTATCCGATTTAACTAAAGATGGAAAAGTTCCTAATTTATTATTATCTGGTTCTGCGGGAGTTGGTAAGACAACTGTTGCCAGAGCACTATGTGAAGAAACCAACTCCGATTATATAATCATCAATGGTTCTGATGAGGGTAGAATGATAGATACTCTCAGAACTAAGATGACACAATTTTGTTCTACTATATCTTTATCTGGTAGTTCAAGAAAAGTTGTTATCATAGATGAAGCAGACTATTCAAATCCCGATTCTGTTCAACCAGCAATGAGGGGTTTCATTGAGAAGTTTGCTGATAATTGTTCTTTCATCTTCACTTGTAATTACAAAAATCGTATTATTGAACCGATACATTCCCGATGTGCGGTTGTCGATTTTGTTCTATCCAAAGATGAAAAACCTGAGATAGCATCTAAGTTCATGGAAAGATGCGAACATATTCTCGATTCCGAAAATATAGAACATGATAAGAGAGTTGTAGCTGAACTTATCAACAAACATTTTCCTGACTTTCGTAGAGTAATCAACGAACTTCAAAGATATTCATCCTCTGGAAATATTGATTCTGGTATTCTAGCTAATATTGGTGAATTGAACTTAGACCAATTAATTTCATCTCTGAGAGAAAAGAACTTTCAGAACATGAGAAAATGGGTCGCTACTAATGTTGACAATGACCCTGCTACTGTCTATCGTAAAATCTACGACAAACTATATGAAGTACTGGAAAAATCATCCATACCACAAGCGGTATTGATTATTGCTAGTTATCAGTACAAATCCGCTTTCGTAGCAGACCAAGAGATTAACTTGGTTGCTTGTCTGATAGAATTGATGGCGGAATGCGAGTTCGTATGAGCCCGTTTGACTTCATAAAACAAATCAATCATGGTAAGAAGAATCTGATTGATGAAACACCCATTCTAGAAAAGGAGTATTTACCTTTCATCATAAATCGTGGTTTGAGTTTTAATCACGATACGGCTCTGTATGCTAATGAAATGAATGTTCAGAACCACCTTGATCCAAAACTTCAATTTGACTTTTTACTAAATACAATTAGACCCAAAAAGAGATGGGGTAAATGGATTAAACGCGAAAATAATGATGTTCTTGAATTAATCAAGAAATATTACAATTGTAGTTACGAAAAGGCAAGAGATTATTCTACATTGCTCGATGACTCACAATTAGACATTATTCGACAAAATATTGAATTAGGTGGTTTGAAAGGAACAAAATGAGTGAAACTATCATCCAATCGATGATTGAAGTTACATTAAAAGAACCCGATGATTTTCTCAAAGTAAGAGAAACCCTCACAAGAATCGGTATTGCATCACGCAAAGAAAAAACATTATTTCAATCGTGTCATATTCTCCACAAACAAGGAAAATATTACATAGTACATTTTAAAGAACTCTTTGCACTAGACGGAAAGACATCCAATTTTTCTGAAAACGATGAAGCACGAAGAAATACGGTTGCTAATCTACTTTCTGAATGGGAACTAATTTCCCTCGTAGTGCCAGATAAATCAGCAGAACCTACAGTTCCATTGAGTCAATTAAAGATTCTTTCTTTCAAAGAGAAGGAAGAATGGGAGTTGACACCAAAATATAATATAGGAAATAAAAAGGAAGCTGATGTCGAGAATGACGAGTGATTTATATTTTTACAAAACAAACCCAGCAGTAAACAAACCTATTCGTGCTACAGAAGGTTCTGCTTGTTTTGACTTATGTTCATTTTTACCAGAGAATTCAGAAGTAAACATATATATGAATTCTAATGAACAACTAGACAAGAGAACCAGAAAAGTAGTAGATGGAAAAGTTCAAATTAATCCTCGCGAAAGAGCATTAATTCCTACTGGATTAATTTTTGATATTCCAAAAAGATGTTCAATTCGTTTATATCCACGGTCAAGTCTTGCTCTCAAACAAGGATTGACACTTGCAAATAATGTGGGCATTATAGATTCTGATTATGTTGAACCAGTTTTTATGATGGTTCACAACATAAGTGGATACCAACAATTTGTATTCGATGGAATTCGTATATGTCAAGCTGAACTTGTTGATGAACTATCGTATATGATATTTCAAACTGATGTTCGTCCAGAACAAAAAACCGATAGAGGTGGAGGATTTGGTTCAACCGGAAAGGAATAGTTTTGTCTTACATTTTAAACAAATGGACAGTTGCTACAGTTCAAGTTGTCTATTACATACCAGATTATTTACATATAGTGAACGAATTCATGTGGCAGACAGAAGACCAGTTGCCCGAATTTTCAAGAATAATGAAGTTTCTAGACTATTGGGATAAGAATATTGATGGGCCGATTAAAGAAGTTTTCATTTATGATCAAGGTGAAAGCGAAGTCAGAATGGTAGACCGTAGATTTAAGATTAATTAAATAATGAGCATGAAATTGAAGACAAAAAAAATTATATATGTTGATGTGGATGGTACAATTTGTACAGCTGGTAATATTCCACATGAAAAATTTAAAGATATACCATCAGACTATTCTGGAGCAGAACCATTTGCTTCTCGTATTGAATACATCAATTCTTTATATGATGATGAAAAACATATTATCATATATTGGACAGCAAGAGGATGTAAATCTGGAGAAATAGATGCTCTATACGATTTGACCAAGAAACAACTAAAAGAATGGGGCGCAAAACACCATGACCTTCAAGTAGGAAACAAACCACATTTTGATATGTATATCTGTGATAAGAGTTACAATAGTGAGTCATTTTTTCATTACAAAGAAAGAGAATTACCATAGTGAAAATATATTATGTCTGATGAAGATATCGCACAAGTAAAATACAAAGAAGAAAAACAGATGGGCAAGGCTGGCAGCCTTGCTATGGAACTCTCAAAAGAAAAGAAACGACTGCAAGAAGAGCTTGAGGAAATGCAGGCTCAGTTTGAAGAAGTTTCACCTAGTACACCTTCAGGCGGACCAGACAGTTATCTCAAATGGATAGGTGTAGTTGCGGCTGTGTTTGGAATATTTCTACAAAATGCAGGACTGCCCATATATGGTCAAGTTTTTTATATTATTGGTACTGGATGTTGGACTGCTGTAGGATTTTACTGGAACGATAAAGCAGTCATGCTGGGTAGTGTGATTCCAGCGACTTCAGTTGCTATGAGCTTGATACAAAAAACAGTAGAGATGTACAAATAAATGAAGAAAAGACTTGACAAAGAGTTGGTGTCTTGGTATAATATAAGTATAGTGAGTGAGAAAAGGGATTGACCCTTTTCATTTTTAACATTAAATAAAATTTGATTATGGAATTATTGAAAAATACAAATAAAATAAGTGATTTTGCTGAAGTAGAAGTTGACGTAGATACCATCGCTAAAGCGTTAGGTGTGTCAGCTGAAGAATATGTCGAAAGTGTTACTGGAACTATCCTGTCTGGAATTAGTGAACAGTGGGTAGCAAACAAGTTGAAAGCTAAACGTATTTTGGGTGAGCAGTTGAAGTGGGATGTTGTAGCATTTCATAGACTTCTTAAAAAAATTGAAGTTCGTAACATATGTCTCACGGC
>JACKQG010001482.1_pt2 | contig 16896 bp, 11 predicted proteins | sample 8237621 | NCBI WGS metagenome assembly JACKQG01 (sample SAMN15677084, study PRJNA649215) | marine metagenome | biome: marine; feature: Black Sea; material: saline water; isolation source: suspended particulate matter (SPM) from the Black Sea western gyre | collected 2013-06-09/2013-06-10 | depth...
AAAAAAAACGGTCAAGCCCCGCTTCCGGCTCCGGTTCACGACGCGGCGCGCGCCATTCAATTCATTCGATCGAAAGCCGCCGAATGGAACATCGACAAGACGCGCATCGCTTTGACCGGTGGAAGCGCCGGAGCCTGCACGTCAATGTGGATCCTGCTGCATGACGATTTGGCGGATGCGAAATCCGAAGATCCGGTGCTGAGAGAGTCGACCCGCGTGACGGCCGCAGCGGTCGCCGGTGGCCAGACGTCGATCGACCCGAAAGTGATCGAAGGCTGGCTGGGCCCGAACGTTTTGAAGCACCGCATGATCAACATGGCGGTCGGCGAGCCGACCATCGAAGGCGCGCTGGAGAACTACGGGAAACACCGACAGCTCTATGTCGAATTCTCGGCGTACAACCATCTTGACGGAGACGACCCGCCATTGTTGATGACGTATGGGAACAACATGAAGCTGCCGTCGGAGAATGCCGGCCACGGAATCCATCATCCCGTGTATGGCGTGAAGATGAAGGAAAAGGCGGATAGCGTTGGTCATGAATGCCATCTACTGATCAGCGGCGTTTCCCAATCCGAGAAGTACACCAGCGCCAACGAATTCCTGATGGCCAAGCTGCTGGCTCCGTAGCAACGTATACCGAGATAACTTCCTGGTCTTCTCAGTGTGCCACTGCTCGAAACGACCGAGGCGTACCATGTCTGGTCGCTTACCATCGTTTCGAGCAGTGGTGCGTTGGTGCGCGATGCACCACTGCTGGGAATCGTGGCAGGTTGGGCGAGGTGGATGGCGCGTCCGATTCCCAGCAGTGGCACACGTTGCTAACCGGTATCCAATTCTCTTTTTCAGGGCGTGCCCAGCGTTACCTCCAAGGTCACCTCATCATTGCCGCGCCGGATCTTCACCGCAAGGCGATCGCCCCCCTTGTGCTTTTGCAGTTCAGTCATCACATCCTGGAGGCCGCTGATCTTGGCGTCTCCGAGTTGCACGATGACGTCGTCCTTTTTCAACCCCGCCTTCTCGGCGGGGCCATCTTTCAGGACGTCGCCTACGGTGAATCCGCCTCCGCTCTGATCGGATGCCGGCATCACTCCCAGGTAGCTGCGTCTGCCAGACTTTTCGGTCGGCACCGTCTGGAATTTCGGCCTTTCGTCCTGATCCGCAAGCTCAACGGCCACTTCGCCGACCAACTGGCAAACACGGCGCATCCCAGGAACGTTGATTTTCTCAACATCATCGGTGGGTTTATGCAGATCGCTGTGGAACCCGGTGATGAAGAACAGAACGGGAATGTTCTTTCGGCAGAAGGACGCGTGGTCGCTGGGGCCGAAGCCGCTGGGGCGTTTCTTCAGGTCCAATTCGTGCCTGCCGCCCAGAGGATCGAGCAACTGATCGAAACCGGTACCCGTGCCCGTGCCGTGAACATTCAGAACGTTCGAGCGTAAACGGCCCACCATGTCCAGGTTGATCATCGCCACCGTGTTGTCCAGCGGAACGAGCGGATGCTCCACATAATGACGGCTGCCCAACAAGCCGCGTTCCTCGGCCGTAAACGCAACGAACAGCACGTCTCGCCCTAGTTTCTTGTCTCGACTCGCCAGCATACGAGCAATCTCGATCATGGCCGAAGTGCCAGACGCGTTGTCGTCCGCACCGTTGTACACCTCCATTTTTCCACCGCTTCCTTTTCGAACGCCGACGTGGTCGTAGTGAGCGCCAATCACGACAGCCTCGTCGGCATGCGGCCCCTCGCCTTCGAGCATTCCTATCACGTTCTTGACCGTGTGCTTCTCGCGTTTGATCTCCACTCGCCCCGCCACGCGCCAGCCTTTCAGGTCGAAGCTCTTTGGCTTGGGGCCTTCGTCGATCTCGCGCTCGACCGCAGCCAGATCGGTTTCGGCCACGTCCTTCAGAAGCGGATCTATCACCTCGCGACGGCACTGCAGGATCGGGATATTCGAATCCGAGCGGATGCCTCCGGCAGCACCAAGAGGCAACACCGGGTCGAATCGACCGGCAAGAGTCTCGTTCAGTTTGTTCACCTGGTTCGTCAATTCCTGAATCCGTTCGTGCTGCGTCTTGATCTCCTGCAACGTGGGATTCTTGACCGTCTTGAAACGTTCGTGTTCTGCAGCCAGTTCGTCCAGTGCTTTCTGCCAGTTCTGCCGAATTTGGCCGAGTGTCTTGCGGAGATCAAACGCGTCGTTAACGAAAATGACACAAGCCGCACCGTGTTCACGAGCGTTGGCGATCTTGCGGCGGAAGGTGGCATGGTCCGAGGGCTTGGTGCCTTTGAAGACGCTGTTCGGGTCGCCCTGCTCGGGTTCGTGTCGCAGGATAACGACCGCCTTGCCTTTGACGTCCATGTCGGCATAGTCGTCGTAGTTTTCCTTTTCACCAGTGATCCCGAAGCCGACAAATACGATGGGTACTTCGAAGTCAGCGGAATTGCCACCGCCTATGGGCGAGAACTCCTCGTGAAGCTTCAGTTTGATGGCAGCCGGCTCTTTGCCATCTTCGCCTGGCGGGCCAAGTAGAGTGAGCTGAGTGCTGGATCCAACTTCGGCACGAGCGTCGACGCTGAACGGTTGAAATGGACCGCCATCGACAAAGTCGGTCTTCAGCCCGATGGCCTGGAACTGCTGAGCGACAAAGTCGGCCGCCAACTCGATGCCCGTGCTGCCGGCAGCGCGGCCCTCGCACTGGTCCGAAGCCAGAAAGGAGACCGCGTCCAGCAACCGCTTCTCCATAGCGGCCGTCTCATCCGCAGCCACCAAAGCGGGCAAGACGGCAAACAGGGCCAGGAGAACGCAGGCCCCTGTACAGACTTGGAACGGCTTCCGGTCGAAGGCACGAATTGGGCTAATTGCCTTTGGTTGCAGCATGATTCTTGGCGCTCTCACTTAGGTGGTCATAGAAGATGGAAAGGACTCGGTTTGCATAGGCCAATATAACGAGCAGCGCGTTCGGATGCGAGGACGTGTACGCTGCGCGGCAATCTGTGTTCCCGTATCCGGACTCGGCAGGGGAATGGGGGCAAGGGAATGTTCCATCATGGTATTCCCCTGCCCCCATTCCCCTGCCATTCTTCAAGTTCCGCTCTTCGCTGCACCTTCACGCGACTGGAGAATCCCACACGCGCAGGCCGAAACGGCTGAGGTAGATAGGGATGCATTTCGTTCCAGGCACAGACTGCTCGATGGCACGTAGCATCTCTCGTTTGGCCGACGTGTCGCCGTTACCAAGAACCGTCACCGAACCGCCGTCGCCGCCGGCGCCGTTCACTTTCCATCCTAGGGAATCGAAGTCTTTGGCTACGTCAATCACGGCTTGATGCGCCGGACTGACCAAGTCCGCGTGCAGACCTACTTGAGCCTCGGTGTTCGCCTTCATAGCGTTTCCGAAAGCGGCAAAGTCGCCTGCGAACAGAGCGTCTCGGGCCTGAATTGGAGTCTCGCGAAGCGGTTCCAACTTGGCCGCCGTCGGCCCCGTTTCCTCGAGTTCTTCGATCACCTTTTCGTGGACCTTGGATGAGCTGTGCGACTGTCCCAGGAAAACCAACGAGAGCCGGCTTTCCAGTTCCCAATGCAATGAATTGGGCAGAAGGATTGGACTGACGATTGCATGCGGGTAGTCGAGGATTTCGATGAAGCTGATTCCACCATAGGCCGAAGCAAGCTGGTCTTGAACACCGCACTGTTGGCCCAGCAATTCGGTCTCGATTCGATGAGCCGCGCGGGCCACCTCGTGCGGCGTGAGGCGTCCCGGCGTAAGCCGGTCCAGAGCGCCGATCAGGGCAACGCTGACCGAAGCACTGGTCCCGGTGGAACACCCGGCAGGCGCTTCGCTGAAGATCGAAATACTCAGTGCCAGATCCTTGGGAACACCCATGAATTCCAACGCCGCCTCGAGCAGAGGATGGCGGTCGTACACTCCGCCCACGCTGTCCAGCGTATAACGCTCGCCATAGTTCTCCGCGTGGATCTCGACCAGCGGTCGCTCGTCGCGATTGAAAACGCGGATTTGAACCTCGGCATACGGATAGACGGCGATATTCAGCACCCTGCCGTACTTGGCAAACCAAGTATCGGTCCATCCACCCATATCGGCGATCCGTATAGGAGCGACGCTGGAGACCACCCGCAACGGCTCTTCTGCATCCATGATTCTGCCCCAATTGAAGAAGCTTCATCAGAAGCAAAGCGTTCCGATGGAAGACACAATGATCACATCACTCCTCGATTCTTGTCAAGGCGTTTTCGCTTGACGTGACGCAATTGTGCATTATGCACATCTGCATAATGCAGAAAAGCGAGCGAGAGATCCACGAGTCCCTTCAGATGTATAAATTCGTCGACCGGCTTTTCAAATCCCGGGTCATCTACAACGATCACCGAGACGATGCTCATTTCACGTACTCGACGATCAACTCCGCGGGCTTGCCGCCTTCGCGGGAGATGTAGTTGACACCGTCGCAGCCGGTGGGATCGATGGCCAGGCTCAGCTCCTTGCCGGCTTCGAACGAAAGTTCAAGCGGAAGCTCTACGACCTCGTCCTCTGCGACGGGGCCGATCTTTGCTACGATGTCCCCCAGTTCTGGACGGGCATTGTAGGTAACGCTCTTTTCAGCCCATGGCTCCGTCACCACTCGAATTTGCCCGGAATCGCCTGTGGGGTTGCCGGCGTTGTACAGTCGCAGCGTGGCCGATCTGGGTGTGCCGTCAACCGCTACCTTGAACTTCAGGTAGGCGATGCTGTGGTGGTGATCGCCCATCTCACGGTCGCCGCCGTCTACGTTCACAGAAGTGCTCGTCCCGTGGTTCGTCGTCGGCGATGTGTGATAGGCGTGTGTATCTTCGACCGCTTTCAAAACCACTCGTCTCAAGTCGCCCAGGTACTCGAGTTCCGCCTCTCGTTGAGACTCGATCGTTCCATCTGCGCGTATCAGTTTGATCGCAATGCTGTGCTTTTCGGCCGACCCTTTCTCGCCGACAACGGCCTTCAAGGAGACGGTCGCCTTTTGTCCGGACGAGACTTGCACCTGAGTCTGGGCCGGCGTGATGGCGAAACCATCGGGGGCGTCAATGTGAAGAGTGCCGGCGAAATCGGCTTCTTTGTTGTTCACGATTACCACTTCCCCCGTTTGCTCGGGTTCTGAATCGTTGAGTAGGAAGGAGGGAACCGTGAAGCCGAGTGTGAGCACCTCTTCCCTTTCGACTTCGATTCCTTGAAGGATCGGCAACTGGTCCGGTGCCGGATTGGCTACCTTCGAGACGAATTCCACTGTGAGCTTATCTTCAGCATCGATGCCTTTGAATTCCTTGACGATCGCTATGTTCTTTCCGCCGGACTCTTTGAAGACATCGAAGCCCTCGGCCACGATCTGGCCTTGAACTTTGATATCGAATACCCGCTTGCCCGCGGCCTCGTGTTTCAGTTCGGCAAATGCCAACCGCACGGTGTAGCGGGCCTTTCCGTCGCCGGGTTCCGCAACCGGAAGTGTACACTTCCGAAGGCCGTTGACGCCCGAGCGGTACACCCACGGCCGATCCGTGCCCTCGATCTCCAGACGCGCGGGGTCGTTTTTGAAATAGCTCCAACCGGGGAAGAACGATAGACTAGCCTTCAGTTGCAGCACCAGCGAGCCGCCGGGCCGGGGATAACCGAACCACAGCGAGCCGGAGGGGTCTCTCCGGTCCCCAGGTGCGCCCAGGTTAAACGCGAGTCGTTTGACTGGCGTCGTCGATCCGGGATGACTGAAGTAGGCCCACTGCCGGTTTTCTTCTCGGCTCTTGAAGACCACGGAGCATGTGTTGGCAAATGGGCACATACAGCCCGAACTGGCCTCGGGGTACATGAGCACGCCGTTGGCCGGGATGAAGTTGATCCAGCAACCGGGCCGTTGTGCGCCGAAATGCTGCGTTCCGTAGTCGTTCTCCAGGTCGTACCAACCCAGGTTGTAGGAGCGGAACAGCAAGGTATGCGGTGACGCGGCAGGGCATCCGCAATGGTGACCGGGGCGGGCGAATTGCCAGATTTCTTCGCGCCCCGTCACCGGATTGATTCGCGTCTTCTGCTTGCCCGTTCGCAGGTCGTAGGCCCACGGTTCGGCGTGCAGCGTATCGCCGATCACAATCGGACGCACGCGGTAGCCGATGTTCTTCTGCCATCGCAAATCGCCGCCCTTGCCCGACAAAGCAACCACGCGTCGCGATTCGAACTGGCCGTCGAAGAACTGCCGCCAGTAGTGACCGTCCAGGAATACGCCGAACAGTACCAGTGTGTCGCGACTGTAGATGGATCCCAGCGAGCACCAATACGCCCCGCCACTGGCGCCAGTGACCTCGACGGGCTTCTCCCACTGTTTGGTCCCTGCGGCGGCGTCCAGGGCGACGACGCGAAAGACAACGGCAGCCTCGACCCTCTTCAACAGCGCCGTTCGCTCCGCTTCGGTCATGCGGTGCAACTCTTTGGTCTGCGGTGCCAGTGCCTCTTGTCGTTGCTGGTCGGTCACACCCGGCGCGGCGAAAAACAAACGCCCGTCGCCGATAGCGATCGACCCTTGAGCGATAGCCTTGGCCTCGTGCTTCCAACGAAGCTTCCCATCGGCCAGATCGAGCGCGAAAATGCACTCGCCCGTCCGGCCCGAGACCGTGCGAGAGCCGTACAGCACGTCCCCGACCACGGCGACATAGCCCCAGCGTCGCGGCTCGCCATCCGGGCCTGGCGGCATCTCATAGGTGAATTTCGTTTCGCCAGTAGCGGCGTCCAGTCGAACACACTTGTCGTCAACAGCCACGAACAGACTGTCGGCATTCGCCGCCGAGTTGCCCGCATCGTGGGTCACGCTGACGCGCAGCGCACCGCGAATCCTCCGTTCCCACAGCTTCAGGCCATTATAAGCGTCGTACGCCCTGACCACGTTTTCGCCTGCACCAATCCTGTCGGCCAGACCTTCGCCCAAAACGAACAAACGCCCGCCGATGGCCAGCGGAGCAGCAGCCCGGCGATGTCGCTCGGCCATCTGGCCCGGTCCGGGGCCGCCAAACCACAACACGCCGAGCGGGCAGCGGATCAGTTGATCGTCGCTGCAAGTCGTATTTCCAGGGTCGGCATATTGGTGCGTCCAACTGCCGGCTCCGGGCAATGGTCCACGGCGCACGTCGAGCCACACGCCGTTTCGCGCGGAGACCTGCGCGGAGACCTGGCCGGGCTCAATGCCTGCGTTACCCAGCCACTGCACCATGGCCAACTCCTGGATCGGATTCACCTTGCCCTTCGCCTCGGCAGGTTGGCCGATGCAAATGGTACCGCCAAGCGGCTTGAGCATGCGGAACGCTTCTTTCGCACTACCCGGCATTTGGCCCGAGACGAGTGCGTCTTCCGAGACGATGAGATTCGCGAAATAGTCGGAAAACGGTATCTGCGACAAGTCGGCGTGGTGGTCAAACACACGTGCGCCGTACAATCCCGCTGCGTCAAGCGCCTCGCGAGCAGCTTCGGCCTTCTGCTGGTCCGGTTCGATGCCACAGATCTTCAACTCCGTTCGCTTCGCCAACTCGAAGGCCAGTCGCCCCGTACCACACCCAAGCACCAGGCAATACCCACGTTTGATTCCCGTGGTGCGCACGATGCGCTCGGCCGCCGCTTCGTACACGGAGGTCATCTCGTCACGAGGGAAGGGCGACGAAGCAACGGGGCGCTTCACTACGCCCAGTGCTTCCGAACCTTGCGGGCCAAAGCAGTAGATTGCGCCCGTATCAGAGCTGACCAGCAGCTTCTCGTCGGCAACGGCCAAACCGCGAGCCTTGCCTTCGACCTGCCCAGTCCATAGCAGCTTGCCCGACGTGACATCGATGGCCATAACCTTGCCCATGCCGCCGGCAAACAACACGTCGCCAGCCAAGATCATCGTTTCGTCGCAGTCGCTGGGCACGCGCCACTGCTCGCCCGCAGCCATCTCGGCTTCGGCCTTCTTGAGTTGCTCGTTCAAGTCATCCATTTGTGCCTGAAGCTTCTTGAGCTGTTCTGTCTGTGCTTTGTTCGTCCTCCGAATCTGCGTGCTGAGATCGCGTTTGCGGTCGAGCAAGCCCTTGCGGCGCAAGCTGGCGGCCCCATACGTTTCGCGCGTCACTGCAAACACCTCGCGTCCCGTGGCCGCGTAGAATACCTTCGGCGTAACGACAAGCTGATGGCTCCAGAACCAGGAGGATTGCGAACGGTGCGACGCCTGGTCGTAGCCGATCAGTTGCTCGGTACCGGTGAACAGTTGGTCCCCGGCCAGTGTGGCATACGAGCCGCCGATGATGTGTTCGACGTAGGCTTCGTACAGTAGACGGCCGTCCTTGCGATCAAACGCCGCGGGCGAAACGCGGCCGAGAGGCGTGAAGAGACGGTTCCCCGAGGCGAGCAGATAGCCCTGCGGCGAAATGCGGCTTTGGGGCGCCTCGCCACACGTATCGTTGCACCACAGCAGCTTGCCATTGTCCGCGCCGACCGCATACATGTAGACGCCTTCGGCAGGAAAGATGCCCGCTCCGAAGTAGGCAACGCCGTCGTCGACCAGCACACTGGTGCGCACCGGCCACATCGAGACCATGTCGCCGCTGCCCAGCACTTTCTGTTCGCGGGGCGCTGCACGGAATTTCCACTGTTCGCCACCGTCGCTTCCGCCCAGACAATAGACGTACCCATCGTCAGACCCGACGTATACGTTGTCCTGCCACACCGTCGGTGCCAGTCGTACCGGCCCACCAGTGCGCGTGCTCCATCGCTCCCGGCCAGTCTGCGCGTCCAATGCATAGACCTTGCCATCCGCTGACGAGCCAAAATAGACCGCACCGCCGGACGCCGCAACATGAAATGCATCGTCGAAGTGCATTCGCCGCTCTTCGGTCAGCCCGTACCATCCGCCCACCGGCCGCGGATTCGGCTCGCCCCAAGCCGGTTTGGGCGCGTGACGAGGTTGGTACACCCAACACAGCGTCAGCGGCGGCTTTACCTCTTCGGTGGTCACGCCGCTCCGTCCGATGTCGTTCCGGTACGTCGGCCAATCGGCAGCCAGCGACGCAGTCGATGCAACGGCGAAGACTATCATCGCAAGCCCCGGCGATCGTACATCGCCGGCCAACAACCGTTTTTCGCACGTCCTAATACTGTCTGTCTTCCCTGCGATCATGCCTAAGTCTCCTGAGTGATTGCCCGTCTTTTGAATTAGCGTTGATTAACTGGATTGACTTCCGTTCAGTATTTGGTGAACTTCGTCCATAGGAACAATGTGTCCAACCAGCGGCTGGGAGCCGTCTGGTTGTGATTGCTGCCATGTTGCCAGCAGGCCTTCGGTTGTCTGGACGACATCCACGTAGCGACTGCAGCCCGTGCCGTGCGGCGAGATGAAAAGGGGCTCCACGGCGGATAACCGCTCCATGTCGGGAAACTCGTTGTTCCAGCCGAATAGAGCGCCGCCAATCTCCTCGCACGAATAGCCGCGCGGCCGTCTTTCCGCCTTTTCGTTTTCTTCGAGTTCGCGAACGCATTCGCATCCGTCATAGAAGTACACCGAGCAGGGCTCGTCTTGCCCAAACAGACCTACCTGCGGGATGCGAAGCCGTGCTGTGAGTCTGGTAGATGCCACGTCCCACGCCGGGCCGCGCGATACTAGTTCCCACGACTGCAAATCAAAGTGCTTGCCGTCCGGAACGCGCACCGCCATGCCAGTGTTTGCGGACGACCATGTAAAGGGATGCGAGCAGAAGAGGAGAATCGTGCCTCGGTCCGCATCGTCGAATACAACCGGGTCTTTCACGTGAAGGTACTCCGGCCGATCGATATTCTCCAGCACGGGTTCGAGGCTGGCTGGCTCAAGGCCCTCGACCGAATCGGCGATCATTCGGTCGATCGTCCACACACCGGTGCCCGGTTTCTGGTAACCGGTGAAAGGGTCGGGGTAAGGGCGATCCTTTTCTGACGAGATGAACAGCTCGACGCGTCCGTCGGCAAGGCGATGCAGTGCAGTGCCTTCGATTGAGACCACTTGGTCACCTTCCCCGGAGAGATCCGCCTTGGACCAACTGAGCACCTTTTCGAAGTTATTCCCATCGTCATCGGATCGGAAGACGGCGCACTCTAGGCCCCTTTCTCCTTTCCCGACCCCCGTTCGCGCGTCTCCGGCGTTGCGGTATCGGCCGCAAAGCCAGATGACGCCGTGTTCGTCTGCTATGGCATTGCCGCCGCCAAACCAGAAACCAGACTCCGTTCCATAAGGCGGAACCAGCACGCGAGCCTGATCCTGGTTGATCAATTCTCTCAATAGTCGAAGAACGCATTCCCTTTTCTGACTGTCCAGCTTTCTCATTTCAAACTCCGAGGCCAAAGAACTCCTAGACGAGTGCTCATAGGCCCCGCATGATACGGCAAACACAGGTGTCTGTCAGCATACCCCCTTGGTAACGGGAGAAATCTGACTAACAATACGTCGGTACATCAGACTCTCCGTGCTCGTCAATCCTCACACCAGGTGACCCCGCCAATCAATACTCCCGCTTCAATCGAACGCACCGAACAAGCGAGCTTCTCCGAGGGCACCATGGCCCTCGTTGCGCTAATGCTGCTGGTCGCGGTGCACTTCTTCGTCGATTTCTTTGCCAGTTTCGTGAACCCACTTTGGCCAGTGATGGAACGGCATCTTGGGCTAGCGGAAAATGGAGCCCTGTGGATCTTCGTGGCCTGGTCCATCGCGACCTCGTTCGGTCAGTTCGCGTTTGTCATATGGGCGAGGCGTGGCCGAGGTCGCTGGATATTGTGGCTTGGCCCGGCATTGGCCATGGTCGGCCTGAGTTCTCTGGGCCTTATGGGATCCGCGTGGGGCATGGCGGCGCTCGTGGTGTGCGGCGGACTGGGGGTAGCCGCCTTTCACCCGGAAGCAGCGGCCAGAGCCGGTGCGTTAGTGCCGTCGCATCGCAGTCGTGTGATGGCCGTCTTCTCTTTGGGTGGTTGCCTGGGGCAAGCGGCTGGACCCTACTACGCGGGCGCCGTGACGGAAGACGCCGGGCTGATCGGCCTGCTCACGAGCATTCTTTGGGGCAGCGCGCTGCTGCTGGTGCTGATCGTGACCTGGTATGCAACGCCGGCACGATTGATGGCGCCCTATCGCCCGTCTGAACGCCATCGAGCAGACAGAAGGACCGGAACGACTCACATGATGTGGTTGCTGGCCGTTGCGTCATTGCGTGTCATGCCGACCATGGGTGTTCTCGTGGCCCTGGCCTACTTGCTCGATTCGCAAGAGGTCACTCTCTCCAGAATCGGCTTTGTCCAATCTGCCTACATGATCGGCATTGGCGGTGGCGGTATGACATGTGCCTTACTCGTTTCCCAACGTTGGGAAAGGCCGGTCATGTGGTTGACGCCAATGTTCTCAGCCCTGCCTTTGGCATTTCTTGCCGTAGTGGACGGTTGGTGGATGGTCACGGCAGTGGGCGCGGCCGGCTTCTTGCACGGTATCGGAATGCCCGTGTTTATCAGCTACGGCCAGCAACTGCTGCCGACTGGCGAGCGTATCGCCAATTCGATTACGATGGGCGTTTGCTGGGGTGTCGCCAGCGGCTTGGTCGCTGTCGCCATGAGGGCGTTCCAGTGGGCCGAAGCCTTGCCGCTGATTTTCGTTTTCTTTGCTGTGACCAGCGTGACGTGCGGTCTGCTTTGCTTATGCCTGCCACATGTGGACAAGCCCGAAAACCACGGCCGAATACCGAAGGACGCAGACTCCAATTGAGAGGACCCAACGATGAAACGACAGGCGATGACGACCTTCGTGCTGGTGTCGATACTGGGAGCCGTTACCGGATCGACGCGGGCGGAATTGCCCGAGAAACCCAACATCATCTACATCATGGCCGACGATCTGGGGTACGGCGATCTGGGCTGTTACGGCCAAGAGACAATTCAAACGCCGAATCTCGATCGGTTGGCCGCCGAGGGGATGCGGTTCACTGACTATTACGCCGGATGCACGGTCTGCCGGCCATCGCGACTGTCGCTGTGGACCGGATATCACATGGGACATACCCCGATTTGCTCTAACGCGGCGTATCGATTCGAGCGGAACGAACCGACCGTTGCTGGTCTGCTCAAGAAAGCAGGGTACGCCACCGGCGGCGTTGGCAAGTGGGCCATGGGGCAACCCGACACCGTGGGTGTACCGAACCGTCATGGCTTCGACTTCTGGTTCGGCTACCTGGATCAAGGCGAGGCCCACAACTACTACCCGACCCATCTATGGCGATGCGCGGGAGAGAATGTCGACAAGGTGCCGTTGCCCGGTAACGTATTGATGGATGATCCGAAAGCTCGAGGACGAGTGGCGAAGCCGGAGGCTCGCGTCACCTATTCACACGACGTGATGACCGACGAAGCGTTCGGGTTCATCCGCCGCAACGCCGACCGCCCGTTCTTGCTGCACATCCACTGGACGATCCCACACGCCAACAACGAAGGTGGCCGCGCCGTGGGCGACGGGATGGAGGTACCCGACTACGGCATCTACGCCGATCGCGACTGGTCCAACATCGAAAAGGGCCAGGCCGCCATGATCACTCGCATGGATGGCGACATGGGGCGTTTGGTCGCCTTGCTGAAGGAGTTGAAGATCGACGAACGCACATTGGTACTGTTCACTTCCGATAACGGCCCGCATTCCGAAGGCGGGCACAAACACGAGTTCTTCGACGCCAACGGGCCGCTACGCGGATTCAAACGCGATTTGTACGACGGCGGTATCCGCGTGCCGCTGATCGCCCGGTGGCCAGGAACGATCAAGCCCGGCATGGTATCCGACCACATCTGCGCGTTTTGGGACTTTCTGCCGACCGCGTGTGAGTTGGCCGGCGCGAAGCCGCCCGACGATACGGACGGAATCTCGGTTGTGCCTGCATTGCTTGGTAGCGAGCAGAAGGCACACGATTATCTGTACTGGAAGTACCAATCCAAAACGGCCGTGCGCATGGGGAAGTGGAAAGCCGTTCGCCTGAAAGACAACGGCCCCACGGAACTCTACGATCTGGACGCCGACATCGGTGAAACAACCGACGTGGCAAGCGCACACCCGGAAATCGTTGCCCGTATGACGGCAATCATGGCCGAAGCGTACGCACCACCGGCCGGCTATGGCCCCGAGCCCAAGGCTCCGCGCGCGAATTCTGCACGATAGAGAAAGGTACCGGAACTGAAGTTGGGAGAAGTCCGACCCTGACCATGAAAGAGCCCAGGAGTTAGGGCCGCCCCGTTCGGGCAATGCAGTGAAGCATTTTCGTAGCATGGGCCCCCGGCCCGTGTTGACCAGCCACGGGCCGGGGGCCCATGCTACATTTCGTGTGCGGCGCAAGGCCGCGCCCCTCGATTCCTGCAGATTTGACTACCAGGTTGCTTCACACCACTGCCGTTCGCGGTCAGTCAGCTTCCTTGACCTTCTTCTTGCGCGGCGCACGCTTCTGTTTCATCTTCTCCTTTTGTTCCGGCGTGAGTATGCCCATGATGCTCTTCATCATTTTCCGTTGAACCGCTTGGATCTCCGGGGCGAGTTTGTCCATCTTCTCCTGCTGCTCGTCGGTCAGCTCAGCGGCTGACTGAACGGCCGCGAAGAACGCGCGGCCCTTCTTGCCTTCCTCCTTGGCCTTCTTCGCCGCATCCTCAAAGGCCTTCTTCTGTTCTTCGGTGACGATCTCGCCCATCTTCTCCATGATCTCCTTCATCGCCGGCCCGGTCTCCTCGCGGATAGCTTTGAGCTTCTCTTGCTGTTCATCCGTGAGTTCCAGACTCTTTAGCGTCTCCCCGAGGTTCATCATTCGCAGCATCGCCTCAGCTATTGGGGCTAGCTTCACGGGCTTGCGTTTTGGCTTCTCTTGCGCCATCAGCGGAATGGCGATCGCCAAAGCGACAGTCGTAACAAGGATAAGTCGTGCGGTTCTCATCAAAGCGTCTCCTCAAAGTCGAAAACAGCCATCCCCGCCGCTGATCGTTCCCATGGAGCGATTCACACAACCGTCGGGGAAAAAGTCTCCTGCAAATAACTGGCCAATGTCGCGGTACCAGTGTAGCACAGCCTGGATGCTGTCAGAAGCAAGTGAAGACGGTTTTTCTCAACGGGTGCGATGGCCCTTGCCTACTCTTTGACCGACCACGTGATGACGTTGCGCCCTTGCTTCAGATCCGCAAGCGGTCCAGCGACGGGCTGTGTGCGTTTCTTCCCGTTGATATCAGAATCGATACAGATCGGCTTGCCGTAGCGGTCCTCGATCGTTTGTCCAACGGTTGGGAAGACGCCAACCAGCTTCGAATCAACGAGCGGGCTTTGAATGCGGGCCGGGGCATCACTCACATCGAAACGGATCGAAACGCCCAGTAGGCTATCCTCTCGTTCGAAGTCCGTTACAAAGGCATCAACCACGCTGTGTTCGTCCGCAAAGGAACTCTTCTTCGCTCCCTCCAGAAAGACGTTGTAGTCCGACGCGTAGCCTGCGGCCTCTTTGACTCGATCGAGCCCGCGCCGAATGAAGATGTTGTTGAACCACTTGTCATCCTGTGGAATGCCGTGTTTGCGCGCGATTTGCTCTCTGGTGTGTGGCTTGTAGTACTCGGACTTGCGCCCGGTATCCGAAACCATGCTGAAACCGCAGTCGACGAACAGGTTGTGCGCAAAAACGCTTCCTTCGGAGTTACTTCTGACCTCGCTGCCAATCACAACGTTATTGTCGACCAGGATCGGGCCGTGATTCATCTCCAAGAAAATGCCGGCGGCCTCTGTGTCGTAGATGATGTTACCCGTGATGCGCGTTCCTTGATTGCCCCAGTCCATCCAGATGCCGAACGCCCCGTGTGATTGTCGACCTACACGCCGAATCAAGTTTCCGCAGAGCACCGTATCGACAGACTGATGGAACTTGATAGCCGCTGTCTCCCATCCGCCGAACTCTTTGCGGTAGTTGGTTTCCTCGATCAGGTTTCCGGAAACAACGCAGCGTGTCGCTCCCTTCTGCCCGGCGATGCCTGCCTCGCCGCAACGCCGGATCACGTTGTTGCGGATGATATGGTCTCCAAAGGCATCAATGTCGTCGTAGTCAACACCGGACGCATGCCCAAGAACAATACCCACGCAACGAGCATTGATGACCTGGCAATTCTCGATGATCCAGTGTTTGCCCATGCGCGGACCAATGGTTCCCATCTGCACTTCAAGGCCCGGGGGCTGCCAATTCTCGGCCGAGTGCATCAGGTGAAAACCATCCACGGTGATATAGTCCAGACCGCTCGTCTCCGGCATGAACACGCATTGGCGAACGTTAATTTCGGTCAGTTCCTCATTTGGGTCCGCTTGGCCGAAGTTCGCCCAAATGGTGGTGGTCTGCTCGTCAGCCTGGCAACACCAACTGTGTTCCTTTTCTTTCACGACTTCCGACGTCTTCTGTTCGTAGAATGCTTCGCCGTTCAAGTAGACGTCCCCGCGATGGTGCCACTCGCCATAATGCAGCCAACCGCCCGAGAGATTCAACGCAAACGGGTTGTACTCGCCAAAGAAGCGGTTCGGCAGTTCTACTTTCCAGACACCGTCGCCCTCCTCCACCCAAGACGTGACGCGTTCGGAACCTTTGATGATCACCTCCTCGCCAGACGCCGCTTGGTAAGTGATCCGTTTCTCTTCACCCATCCCACCACGAACCGGCTTGATCCACTCGCGGTAGGTTCCAGCGTGAACTGTCACGGTATCGCCCGGCAAGGCAACGGACGCTGCTTTGTCAAAAGTCAGATACGGACTCGTCTGATCGCCGGAATCGGAATCATTCCCCATTTTCGTCACGTGAATCTCACGCGCGATTAAGTTCGATGCCACCAAGCCAATCGCGGTCATGAACGCCGCGCAAAAAGTGGTCCACAATCTGCGTGTCATTTCGTCGCCTCCGCTCAATTGGAGTTTCCGTGTCTCACCGCGCCGATGAGTGGTGCAGTCTACTGGAGGCAACACGCCATAGCAAACCGCTGCCCGCGTTTCAGCAGTTCAGTGCCAAAGAAACATCTCTTGTCGGGAAGCTAGTATCGCCGCGAATCAACTCGGCAGGACGGCGGCAGAAACTGGCGTCATGGTGAAGCGTCTGCAGGCGGCGTGTGAGCCGACAATTCCGTGAGCGTCGCGCAGTTGTCGTACCACTCCTGCCACATCTCGGCCATTGTACGAGCACGATCGGAAAACTTGGAAGCCACATCTGTCAGTTCGGTCCGGTCGGCCTCCATGTCGTAGAGTTCCCATTTCGGTTGAGCGCCCGCTTGGGAGATCAGTTTCCATTTGCCGTCGCGCACGGCGCGGCCCTTGGACCACTGCCAGAACAGCGGCTTTTCGCGATTGACGTCCTCTCCCATCAAGGTCGGGACCAGACTGACGCCCTGGAACGGCGTGATGCGTTTGCCGTCAAACTGCTCGGGGTACTCCGCGCCGGACAATTCGACCAGCGTCGGCATGATGTCGATGAAATGGCCGGGGAAGTCGGTGATCGAACCGGGAGCGATTCGCTTGGGCCACCAGGCGATCATTGGCGTGTTGATTCCGCCCTCGTAGCTGAAGTTCTTGAACTTTCGCAACGGCGTATTCGAGACGTTCGCCCACCGACCACATTGTGAGGACCAGCGGTCGATGTTGCCGATTTCGCCGTCTCCTTTGCGCACGACCTCGGCGCTGGCCCCGTTGTCGCTGGCGAAGATAATCAGCGTGTTGTTGAGTCGCCCGATCGTTTCGAGTTTGTCGAGCAACCGGCCGATGTTCTGGTCGACTCGGTCAATCATCGCAGCGTAGACTTGCATGCGGCGGATTTCATCGCGTTTCACGTCCGGATCCATCGTCTCCCAGTCCGG
>JACKQG010004190.1_pt1 | contig 16894 bp, 13 predicted proteins | sample 8237621 | NCBI WGS metagenome assembly JACKQG01 (sample SAMN15677084, study PRJNA649215) | marine metagenome | biome: marine; feature: Black Sea; material: saline water; isolation source: suspended particulate matter (SPM) from the Black Sea western gyre | collected 2013-06-09/2013-06-10 | depth...
CGAACCCTCATTCCCGCGATGCGACCGCGGTGTGCTCCCGTTACACCACGTCCCCGGAAATATTCTTTTAAGATATTTTACAATATCGCTTTTAGAAATTCAATATATTTTAAGTCCCCTTAAGAGCAAAAAGCTCAGAACTTCCATTTATCATAGCAGACTATCTTTTCCACTGGCTCGCGGTTAGGCTGCTTCGGTGTATCGGCCGGATAGCCAACGGTCATCAATTCTATTATTTCTATATCGTCAGGAATGGCCAAAATTGTACGAACTTTTTGAGTTTCGAAGGAGCCGATCCAGCACGTTCCCAGCCCCAGCTCGGTTGCCTGCAAGGCAATATGCTCAAGAGCGATAGCTATGTCAATGGGTCCGATGGGCTGGCCGCAGGTCATTATATAATCGCTGTTGCTGCAGGCGGCTATGATGGCTCCCGCCTTTTCGAATACATCAGGCCTGTTCGTAACCGTAGCAAGCTGACGTTTGACTTGCTCATCAGTTGCCACTACAAAACGCCAATCCTGTGTATTCTTGGCCGATGGCGCCAGGCGGGCGGCCTCAAAAAGCTGATCGAGCTTTTCCTGCTCTACGGGTCTTTGCTGATATGATCGGCAGGAATATCTTTTGCGAATAATATCAAGTAACACCATAAAAAAACCTCAAAACTGTAACAATGTCGCGGCTGGTTACGAAAATAACTCATGTATAAACATTTACTTGCCGAGAATATAAAATATAAACAGTCTTGACGCAAGGGATAAAGATTTGTATTTTTAACAATCTAATTCGGGGCGATTAGCTCAGTTGGCTAGAGCGCCTGCTTTACACGCAGGAGGCCACAGGTTCAAGTCCTGTATCGCCCATTTCTCGAGCTTTGTAAAAAAGTAAAAGTTTCATGCAATGGTTTTTTTTCGCCGTAAGCTTATTGGGAATATGTAAGCTGTTAGTTTTCATCCGGTTTTATCCTAAGCAGTTATTATTATCCTTTCTGATTGGTTTTACTCATATTCAAATAATAACACTTCGTATTGTTTCAATTCCGGGACAGTAACATTTACCTGTCCATTTTTAGTAACTGAAAATACGAGCTGCTGTTTATCTTTTAATAATCTTACGGTTTTTACATCTTTTAAGGGTTGAAGAATAATTTCTATGTCATTGATTGGAATCGGTGGGTGAAAAGAGTTCTCGAGCCGTCCCGAATGATTGTAGAGCGCGATCCATTCGAACCGTCCCTTAGGATCTCGCCTATGCGTCGCTTCCACCAGCGGCGAAGTCTCTATCTTCAATCGTCGCCCGCTTTTCAGCAGATTATCCAGAGTTCCGACCGCCAGCATCGGATGACCCAGGTTGCCCCATTCGCGATACATTGCGCCAATCTGGAAGGGGAACGAGGCTGCTATACCATTACCATACTCGCACACAAGCAACGCCGGGATATCGGATACCGAGTTGTAATAACATTTTTCAGGTGGGCCATACATCACATCATGAATCAGGCGCAGCATTTGGTCGGTACCGGAGGCCGGTTCGTATTCATGGAAATCGCCGCGTAGGTGGACCAAATCGAAATCCTTCAGGCCATCCACTCTCAGTTCCATCTTGTCTTCTGGACGGATGCGTACATACATCGAATGACGCAGGGGCCAGGTTTTCTTCAGAACGGGTCGCCCAAGACAGGTTAACGTATTGGGGATTCGACCACTCAACAGGAGTTTACCCCCGCCCTTAACATAGGCGTCCAGTAAACGCACATCCTCATCTTTGACACCGCCGCTTTCGGGAACGATCAGTGTCCTATAGCGCTTCAGGTTGGAATGCATGAAAGAAACAAGGTCAAAGGGAATATGGTTTTCAGAGAGGATCTGTACCCAGCCCCAGTAATCGTCGCCGTCGTGGCGTACCAAGCCCACATCGGCCGCCGACTCGGTATTCAGCAACCATTTTTCGTTGGCTGCATGGAATCCATAGATGTCACTAATCGGCCCGATGCCGGCGCGGTCTTCCAGACGCTGCAAGGGCCCGATGCAATAAAAATCGAGCCACGCACCGTTGACCATCTGCTGCCACAGCCGGCGCGAGTGCAGGTACGGCGCCGCGGCAGAATGGCGAAAGATCATCTGATAGAAATGGACTGTTGTGTTGGCCAATTGCTTGTTTTCGGTTGTCAGTAATGTCCACTGGGCGCGTTCAACATCGTCCCATGTTTCCTCGCCCAGCGGTGCGCCCGATTCCTTCCGAATCAAATCGATGTGCTGGACAGTGTAAGTGCAGATGACTATATCGGAACGAATCGATTTGATCAGATCGCGCACGCGACCGAATTGCCGATCGACCTGGATGCCTTTCCACTGCTGGTGCTTGCGCAGCGTCTGAGGGTTTCCATTATGTTTGGGAAGGTCGAGTCCGCAGAAATCCTTGAATGACTCTTTGCAGTTTTCGCATTGGCAGATTCCATGGAAGACTCGGCTGTAATCCGTCTGTGGGAATCCTATCATATTGAAGAACACTCCGTCCAGCGGATACTTGGTCAACGCCTCTTTTAGGATATCCAACAGGTAATCTTGTTGGTAACCGCCCATCACACAGGTGTGTACCTGACCGTTGTAGTTGACGTGCTTGCCTTTTTCGCTGACATAGAGCCATTCGGGATGTTTAGCGGCATATTTTTCATTAATCTTGCTGAAATCAAATCGCCCGATCATTTTGATATCAGCTTTGTGTAACTTCTTTAAAGTCTCACCTACGAGATCGCCATTCATAAACGTGTTGCGCCAATGATACTCAAGTTCTGTTGGATAATTGGCGACAATTCCGCCGACATTGAAGAGCACGATATTGGCGCCAAACTCTTTCGCTTCGCGTACATATTGATCGGTGTCCATCGTGGCATCGATCTCGCGAAGGTTTGTTTGAAGCAGACGGTGGGGCGTAAGCCACCACTTGTCTTGAACCGGCTGCTCAGCCCGGGCTGACGACCAAAGGCAGCAAACCATCATAGAAATAATAAGTGCTAATATCGATCTTCTCAGGCTCATATTAGTCTCCTTTCGTTTGTGCTGATTCAACGTTCTTATATAGAGTAAAATACCTCTTGGCAGGCTCACTTTTCCTAAACTTACTACTTGAATATCAGGCAGCTTATGTTATTTTGTGGGCTTACTATAGTCAAGTTGTTTCTGGAGAAAGGTGATGGTCAAATCACATATAACATAAGAAAATCAAATCAGGAAATCCAATGCGTTTTTGGGAATAAATATGTACATACTATTAGTTTTTCCAGGTGCTTTTGATCTAAATATTTATTATAATATCTCCATAGCAAAAAGTAATATCTGACAAACATGTCCTGAGATATAGATAGGAAAGTGGAGTGTACTATGTTATGTAAAAAATTCAATAAAGGATTTACCTTGATAGAGCTGTTAGTGGTCATAGCCATCATTGCGTTATTGCTGGCGATTCTCATGCCCGCCTTGAGCAGGGCCAAAGAACAGGCGCAGGCGACTCGATGCCTGGCTAATCTCAAGCAAATCGGTGTGGCAATGCATTTATATGCTAATGATTACGACTATAAAGTGCCACGGGCTGAGTTGCGTCCGGGTGTTGCTGTTTATACCGGCATAGATATGAGATGGCCGGTCCTGTTTATGCCATATGTAGGCGGAATATCGAACAAGGTCGAAAATTATTATGAACTCCAGATATTTGATTGTCCGAGCTATCCGTATAAAGAGCAAACGGTCGATTATTGCACTAACGCCTTTGATCTAAAAGGCTCTATGACAGAGTTTTTCGGATTTAGCAAGCTGGATGATTTTCCCCGACATGCGACCACGATTTTTATGGCAGACTACGAATATATTCCGGATGTGGATCATATTAAAATCATACTTAAAGACGACCCCCCGGATACTATGAAAGTTAAAATGCAGTCACTGGACCTCTGGAATGCGAGTCATTTGCCCTCGGCCCCGGACGGTTCAAGGCGAATGGCACGCGACCGTCATAATAAACGCGTGAACTGCCTTTTTATCGATGGTCACTCTGATGACAAGATGGCTCTTGATATCACTCCGTACGATTTCGGCCTGTCAGCCGAACATAGAGTTCCTTAGCGGATAAAACATGAGACAGCAGCTTATCAATTATAAGTAATTACACAAAGTACCTTGCAAAGTGGACATCATATAGTATAAACTTATCCGGAACTTCGAAATAATATTCAACTGATCAGGTCAGGAGTGTCTCATGAAAAAACGTTTGAATATGCTATGGTGTGTTATGTTTTTGTCATTGGTCGCTGTCACGTTAACCCAGAAAACGTTAGCCGGGCAAATAAGTGGCCAGTCAAAAAAATGGCACAAGGTCACATTAACCTTCGACGGACCTCAGACCAATGAAAAGGCTGATCCGAATCCATTTCTGTATTATCGGCTCGATGTAACCTTTACACACGCAAAGAGCGGCAGGTCTTATCTTGTCCCGGGTTATTTTGCAGCCGACGGCGATGCCGCTAACACCAAAGCCAACCAAGGCAATAAATGGCGCGTTCACTTAGCCCCAGACCAAATCGGTGTATGGAAATACAGCGTCTCATTCAGGAAGGGCAAGAATGTAGCAGTTAACGATAATAAGTCCGCCGGTGAAAGTGGGGACTTTATGGACGGGCAGTTTGGTTCTTTTTACATCGCACCGACCGACAAAAGAGGACGGGACTTTCGAGGTAAGGGTTTGCTGCAATATGTCGGCAGGCATCACCTGAGATTTGCTGAAACAGGAGAGTATTTCCTCAAATGTGGTGCGGACGCTCCCGAGAATTTCCTGGCTTACAAGGATTTCGATGGCGATTTCAAATATGACGGCCACAAAGATAACTTCATCAAGGATTGGGCCCCGCATATTAGGGACTTCAAGCAGGGCGATCCGACCTGGCAGGATGGAAAGGGAAAAGGCATCATAGGGGCAGTTAACTATCTGGCATCGAAAGGCATGAACGTCTTTTCTTTCCTCACTCTGAATATCGGTGGCGACGACCAAAATGTCTTCCCCTATATCAGCTACGAGGATCTGCTGCGAATGGATGTCTCGCGGCTCGACCAGTGGGAGATACTCTTCGAACATGCTGACAAGCTTGGCATGTATCTGCACTTCAAGACAATGGAAACCGAGAACGAATTACTGCTGGACAATGGAGACCTGGGCACACAGCGCAAGCTTTACTACCGCGAGCTGATTGCTCGGTTCAGCCATCACTTAGCTTTGAACTGGAATCTCGGAGAAGAAATCAACAATGCCACGACGGCACAGAAGATCGCTTGGGCGAACTACCTCTGGACGAATGACCCATATCAACACCACATTGTGATTCACAACATGAACGATCCCCACTATGACCTGCTGGGTGACGCATCGGCGCTAACTGGCTTTTCCCTGCAGACCAGCAAGCCCGATTTTAGCCAGGTCCACAGCCGGACCCGCAACTACATCGATCGCTCCGTGGCCGCGGGTAAGCCCTGGGTTGTCGCCTGCGATGAGCCGGGCGATGCAACCCACGGCCTGATCACAGATGCTGAGGACCCCACCCGCGACAACGCCCGAAAAAATGCCCTGTGGGGTAACATCATGGCGGGCGGTGCCGGCGTTGAGTGGTACTTCGGTTATAAGCACCCGCACAGCGACCTGACCTGCCAGGACTACCGCACGCGTGAGAAGGTGTGGAACCAGTGCCGCTATGCACTGGAATTCTTCAGGAAATATGAAATTCCGTTCTGGGACATGAAGTGCGAAGACGAGATGACCGCCAATACGGATGACTATGTCCTGTGCAAGCCTGGCCGGATATATCTGGTCTATCTCAAGCATGGCGGAAAGGTACAGCTCAATGCTGCTTCCGGCAATTTCACTTATGGATGGTTCAATCCGCGGACTGGCGATGGTCTAAATGGCCTGCTCAATACCGGCTCTGTTGATGCTGGGCAAATAGTCGAAGTGGCCGCATCCGACACCAACGATTGGCTGCTTGTAATAAAGGGCTCCGGCAAGCTGGAACTCGCCTCGGAGCAGCCTCCTCTTCCTGAGGTGGTTCCTGACGAGAAAGGTGCGATCGTTCTAAAGGCTGTCAGGGATTTCCGGATTATCACGGCCGGCGGATTCGTGCCTCCTTACAAAGACAGTGGTCACAACGCCTTGGCTATCAACCCGGGCGAGTACAAAGACAAATTCGCCGCCTCCGAGACCGAGTTCCCCGGAGAAACCGATGCCTATGACATCACGCTGACCACAATGGCCGAGACTGATGGCGAGTCAACCTATAAGCTCCTTATCGGCGGCAAGCTAATAGGGCAATTCACTAATCCCAAGACATCCATCGACTACAAACCGACGCTGAAGACGTGGAAGAATATCTCAGTCGCCAAAGATACAACCATCAGAATCGAGTTCAATACAGCGACCAACAGCAACCAGAAGAGTGGACGCATACCTTACGCACGTGGACGCTGGACCACACTGACGCTGACTCCTACCGTCGGCGTTTCGACAATCTTCGAGGAGACCGGCGGTCTGGTTGCCGTCGAAGCCGAGCACTTCGCTGTACAGACCCAGATGGATGTGAGGAAATGGTACATCACCTCGGCGACGCAAAAGCCGCAAGCGTCTCCGGACGGCGATGAAAGTCACGAGGCCACAGCCAGCGGTGAGGCATATCTTGAAGTACTGCCCGATACGAGGCGAAACAATACTAACAAGCTCATTCACGGTGAAAACTTCTCCAACGAGCCGGGCAAACTGGCCGTGCTCGTGTATCCTGTCCACTTCAATACGCCGGGTCGATACTACGTATGGGTTCGAGCTTATTCCACTGGAGCCGAAGACAACGGCCTTCATGTGGGTCTTGACGGTACCTGGCCGGAATCCGGCCAGCGCCTGCAGTGGTGCGAAGGCAAGAATTCATGGCAATGGGAGAGTAAGCAGCGAACTAATGAGCAGCATTGTGGAGAACCGTATAAGATTTTTTTAGATATCGAAGATCACGGTTTGCATACCGTCGAGTTCTCAATGCGGGAGGACGGTTTCGAATTCGACAAATGGCTGATGACAAAAGACCGAGATTTCACTCGGCCTGAAGGGCCCGGTCCTTTGGAAAATCGCCTTAAGTAAAACGAACAGAAATGATTTCGTGCTTCACTATTCAATAAAAGCCGGCTGAGTCTGTTTTTAACTTGTATATTGCCGGCGAAAGTCTATAATCCATCAGAAGTTATCAAAATAGGCTGTGCTTCCTATATATTTTTCCGTATATCAAACAATACCATTGTAATCGAATAAAGATTTATGGACAAAATGAATAAATACAAAATAGCTGTCGTTCCCGGTGATGGTATCGGTCCGGAGATAGTGCCGGCTGGTGTTAATGTTCTTAATGCAGCGGCTGAGAGATTTGGTTTTTATCTTAAGTATGAAGAATTTCCTTACGGAGCCGGCTACTACAAACAGACCGGGACATTCATGCCCGATGATGCCCTGAATGTGCTGAAGGGATTTGATGCTATCTACTTTGGAGCTGTGGGCTTGCCGGATGTTGATGACACTCTCCCGGCAAAAATGTTCACATTCAAGATTAGAACCAGCTTTGACCAGTATGTCAATTACCGTCCGGCAAGACTCTTGCCCGGTATTGAGGGGCCGCTTCGCAACAAGACTCCGAACGACATCGACTTCGTGGTTATTCGCGAGAACACTGAGGGGGAATTTGTTCAGTCCGGTGGTTTTGTCCGGCCGGAGTTCGCTGAGGGTATGGCAACGGACACGAGCATCTTTACTCGTAAAGGAATCGAACGAATCGCTCATTATTCATTTCAATTGGCTAAGCGCCGCCGTAAACTCGTAACGAATGTAACGAAATCCAATACGTTGATTCACAGTCTGGCCTACTGGGACAGGATTGTTGAGCAGGTAAGCACAGACTATCCGGATGTGGAATATAGGAAGATGTACGTTGATAATGCATCGGCAAATTTCGTGCTTGCCCCAGAGAAGTTCGACGTTATTGTAACAACCAACTTTATCGGAGACATCTTAAGCGATCTCGGCGGTGCTATAATGGGAAGCCTCGGTCTGGGACCGAGCGGCAATATCAATCCGGAGAAGATTTATCCTTCGATGTTCGAGCCGATTCACGGTTCCGCGCCGGATATTGCCGGGAAGGGCATAGCCAATCCGATAGGTGCTGTCTGGTCCGCCGGCTTAATGCTTGAGCATTTGGGCCAGCAGGAGGCTGCTCAGACTATTGTTCGAGCGATTGAGATGACGGTTGCCCAGGGAGTGCTTCCTGTTGACCTGGGCGGCTCAGGGGGAACAGTTGAAATAACCAATGCTATTGTGAAAAATCTTAAATCTGCCGCTAAAGACAATGCCCCGAGTAATTGACTTAACACTGCCTTTGGCTTCCGGAGCGAAAGGGATTTGTATTGAACCGGCCAAACGGCTCGAAACCGATGGCTGGAACGCGAGCACGCTTTGTCTTTATTCTCACTGTGGTACTCATATCGACGCACCTGTCCACTTTGGTGTGGGCACAGAAACAATCGATACGATTGATGTAGCGAATTTTACAGGACCGGCCTGGGTAGCTGATGTACGTCCGATTGAACCGCGTGCTTTGATTGAACCACAGCACCTCGGTGCCATTGCTGAAAAATTCAAACCCGGCGAGAGCCTCTTAATCTGCACGGGCTGGAGTACCTACTATGGACAGGAGCAATATCGACAAGAACTTCCGCGAATAAGTGAAGAACTGGCGCAATGGTGCGTGGAAAATAAAGTACGGATGCTCGGAGTCGAACCGCCCTCGGTCGCGGATGTAAATAACATTGAGGAGCTGACTACAATTCATAAAATTCTTTTCGAAGGCGGAGTAATTGTGGTTGAGGGATTGGCTAATCTGACATCCGTATCAAAGCCACAAGTGACATTCATTGCGCTTCCGCTGAAGATTGCCGCCGGTGATGGCGCACCGGCCAGGGCCGTGGCTATCGAAGAGTCTTAAGCTATATTGGAAATTCCAAGTGGAGAATATCCGGAAAGGAACTAAAGTCATGAAACAGGACTACTTTCATCGCGTCGCCGCTTTGACTCCCACGAAAATGTGGATTAACAATGTCACGCCGCCGGAGGCCGAGTGGGCCATTGCCGCCGGGGCCATGGGCTGCACGCAGAATCCTGCTTATACGTGGAAGATGTTGAATCACCCCGAGTACAAGGACAATGCCCTTGCTCTGCTGGATGAGACCTTAAAAGAAAGCGATGACGACAATCAGGTTGAGTGCATTCTCCAGCGCAAACTGGTCAAGGGGATTGCCGATAAGTTCATGACTGTTTATGAAAGGACCAACGGTGAGCACGGATATGTCAGTATCCAGGGCGATCCGATCAATGAGGAGGACCCTCAGGTCATCATAGATGAAGGACGAAAAAACCGGGCGATGAGCCCTAATATTATGATTAAGATTCCCGCAACTGAAGCGGGACTTGAAGCAATGGGAATTCTGATCGAGGAGAACACGCCGCTAAACGCCACGGAGATCATGGGTCTTAGCCAGGTCATTGATGTCTGTGAGATGTACGATAAGATTACAGCCAGTACCAAAAAGAAACCAATCATGTACTACTCCCTGATTACCGGCATCTATGATGAGTGGCTCGGCAAAGAGGTTGAAAAGCTGGGTATAGACATCTCGCCCGATGTGCTTTATCAGGCCGGAATGGTCATCGCTAAAAAGGTGTACAAGTTCGTGCATGACCGCGGCTATCAGCTTGGCTTCATCGGCGGGGGGGTTCGGGGATTACAGCACTTCACTGAAATGGTCGGCGGTGATGTGTGCATCACCATGAACTGGCGGGGACATGCCGACAAGCTGCTTGAGCTGGACCAACCTGTTGTCTCTCGGCTGTTCAATCCCGTACAGGATCACGTTCTGGATGAGCTGCTGGCCAAGGTTCCGGCTTTTCGTCAGGCGTATATGGAGGACGGGCTAAAGGTGGATGAATACGAGGAATACGGACCGGTAATGTATTTCCGGGACATGTTCATCAGTGCCTGGGAAAATACCCTGAAGTTGATTAAGGAGCGGCGTGCTGCCTCATGATTTCCTGGTCATTAAGCCTGATTAAGTATAGGATTACATTATGAAACAGCCTCAAAGTCAGATGAGCCGCCAGCGTTTTGTTCTTATTTCGATTCTCTTTTTCCACAGCGTCAACACATACATGGATCGTGCCTGTATTGCCTCTGCCGCTGATTTTATTATGAAAGACCTCTCTATTTCCAAAGACATGCTGGGTCTGATTCTTGGAATATTTGCCGTCGGATACGCTTTGTTTCAGATTCCCTCTGGCTGGATTGCCGATCGTTTCGGCCCACGCAAGGCACTTACTATCGTGGTCTCTGTCTGGAGCATATTTACGGCCTTTACCGGAGCAGCCCGCAACGCCATACAAATGCTAATCCTCAGGTTCTTGTTCGGAGTGGGTGAAGCCGGGGCTTTTCCAGGTGCAACGCAGGCCTTTTTCCGCTGGCTGCCTGTCAAGGAACGCGGACTTGCACACGGCATTAATTTCTCAGGCAGTCGTTTAGGTGCCGCTCTTTCGCTCTTTTTAATGCCCTGGCTGATAAGTATCATTGGATGGCGCTGGACATTTGCGGTTAATGGATTGATTGGCATTATCTGGGCAACAGTCTGGCTTATCTGGTTTCGGGACAATCCAAGGAATAACCGTAAAATTAATCAGGCGGAATTAGACTATATCGAAGCAGGGAGGGTAAGTGACTTTACTGCAGGAATCAAAGCCTCGTTTGCCGAGGTTTTTACCTCCCTGAATATGTCACTGGCGATGATGCAGTATTTTGCCAGTAATGTGACTTTCTTTATTAGTTTAACATGGCTGCCTTCGTATATCAAAAACCAGTGGCCTGATGATCCGCACGCCATCTATTATTCGGCGGTTCCTCTTATTTTTGCAGCCTTTGCGAACTGGATTGCCGGCTCTATGGTAACCGGACTGTTCAAGAAGGGTTACCATGTGGGCTCAAGACGTATCACGGCTATCGTGGGCTTTTCGCTGGGAGTTATCGGTTTGATTCTTGCAATACAAACCAGGAACCTGGATTTCCTGACCACAGACAAAGCTCAGCTTTATTGGTTCGTCTTCTGTTTCGGCCTTGCGACTTTTGGTGTGGATATGACACTCAGCCCAAGCTGGGCCTTCTGCAATGATATCGGCGGCAGCAATTCTGGCGCAGTCTCCGGCTCAATGAATATGGTGGGCAATATCGGTGCGGCTTTAAGCGCTATTATATTTCCATTATTATTGAACGAAGAAACAGGAAGTGCAAATACCTTCTTCATGCTGGCTGCAGGCCTTAATTTTTTGGCTATTGTGACCTGGTGTTTAATGAATCCGAACCGAATCTCCGATAAGAACCTCTCCCCGCAAGCCATTCGAAACCGGTTCATTGCCATGCTTACTTCACTGGTCCTTTTGACCGCCGGTACTATTGGCTATAAAATCTATAAATCAACACGCAAGGAAACTGCACCCGTCGAAGATACCCAAAAGGTTCATGATGAGAATCAAATAACAACTGAAGACGATAATTGATTTACTTCTAAATCATCATTGGAGAAATATTAATGAGTACTTTCAAAGCCGTAGCGGTAGGAGCTGGGTATTTTAGCCACTTCCAGTACGAAGCTTGGCAGAGAATCCCTGAAGTTACGGTCACCGCTTTCTGCAACCGCGACACAGACCGTGCAAAACAAATAATGGAAAAGTACGGGATTGAGTCGCATTACACGGACTACCGCGAGATGCTGGAGAAGGAAAAACCCGATTTTGTGGATATTATAACTCCACCTCCCACACATCTGAAAATGTGCAAAATAGCTGCCGACCTTGGTATCCATATCATCTGTCAGAAACCACTGGCCCCTACATTCGGTGAAGCAAAAAAGATTGTGGATTGCAGCAGTCAGGCCGGCATTCGGTTTATGGTTCACGAGAACTGGCGTTTTCAGCCGTGGTATCGGGAAATCAGGAAGTTGCTCGATGAAGGTGTCGTAGGCGATAAGATTCACTCGGTGTACTTCCGCTCACGCATGGGTGACGGCTGGGGACAAAATGCCTATCTGGATCGTCAGCCGTATTTTCGGGATTATCCGCGATTGCTGGTTTATGAAAATGGCGTGCATTTTATAGATACGTATCGTTATCTCTGTGGCGAGATTAAAGAGGTTTATGCCGTGCTGAAAAAACTTAATCCCGTAATCGCCGGCGAAGATTATGCGACCGTTATTTTCAACTTTGAAAGCGGTGCCACTGGAATCTGGGACGCCAATCGGTACAACGAATGCAACTACGAGAAGCCCCGATACACTTTTGGTGAGCTCCTTCTCGATGCGAACGGAGGGTCCATACGGCTCTACCTCGATGGCAGAATTACAATTCAATCGCTCGGCGAGAAAGAGCGAATGCATGAATATCACCACGAAGATCGCGCGTTCTCAGGAGACTGTTGCTATACGACGCAGCGTCATTTCATTGACAGAATGCTCGACGGTAAGCCATTCGAAACGGATGGACGCGAATACCTTAAGACATTGAAAGTACAGGAGGCCGTATATGAGTCGGCATCCAAAAATGAAATCATCAGCATCGGTCAATAAACAGCGTGCAGGAACACCGTTTATGAAGGCAAATGGAAAATGTCGGATTAGACCTTGTCATATACCAGGAGCACCAAATGAAAAACTATTGGAAAACTGCCTGTGCCGCGGCAATCATCATGCACTTATCGGTTTCAATTCTCTACCCGCATTCAGGCCCATTCGACGGACAGACATTTAAGGGCAGAATTGCATACGGCGCCGACGGAAATTACAATGACGAAGACGATTGGGGAGCTTCTCCCGTGGCCCTTGCAATCTTTGCCCAGTTTGGAGTGAAAGATAAACTCGTCCACTTCGATTACAATTGCATTCTCCCGAAAACGGACCCAAAATGGGAAAAGATACACCAAACGAGCGTCCTCGGCGCAGCACGGCGATACGGCTATAGTAAATCGCTCTTCTACGACTGCCAAAAAGACCTCGACGGAGCAATCGAGAACATTAAGAACGCAATAAACGAATCATCCGCAGACAATCCGCTGTACTTCATCCTGGCCGGCCCCATGGAAGTTCCATATCTGGGCATCCAAAAGTCCGACCCGGCCAAAAGGCAATTCGTGTACTGTATCTCTCACAGCAGGTGGAATGACGGCTACACCACACAGGACGGTAACCTGATGACTCACAACAAACGCGATGTAATACCTCAGGGAATAAAGTGGGTGCAGATAACCGACCAGAACCAATTTCTGAGCACAAGTCGTTATGGCAGTCCCGCAAAATCCCAGGACTGGCAGCCATGGTACTGGATGAGGGATTCCGACGACCCTAACGTCAGGTTTTTATGGGAGAGGCTGCTCGCCGTCACAAGAGCGGATTGCTCCGACTCGGGAATGGCCTACTTCCTCATGACAGGCGATGAGAGGTCGGAAATTTCTAAGCTAAGAAAGCTGCTGGATGACAACATCGTTCCGGCCCCGACCGACCCGAGAGAATATATCAGAATCGAAGCGGAGAACTTTCTCAAACTCGAAAACTATGACCTCGAACACCGCAACGACCGAAAAGTATCTCACAGGATTAATCTAAAGCTTGCAAGCATAACCACCGGACGCATACGCACGCGATTCGAACAGCCTTATACGGCCAACAAGGCTCTTTATAACGTCGACGTCCGTTATTTAGATGAAAAGGACGGCAGATGCCGGCTCAGCCTGTTTCTAAACGGCAGGCAGAATGGCTCTTCATGGTACGCTTCGAAAAATAGCGACCAATGGACGACTCACACGATTGAAGATGTCACGATCAGCGCCGGCGATGAAATCATGGTTGAAGTGCAGGGCGACGCCGGCGAATACGGCAAGCTCGACTATGTACAGCTAAACCTCACCAGCTTGGCCACTGAAGTTACCGGTTCATCATCACCATTCTCAGCCGGCGACCCTCTCGATGACCCGGATGCCAGGTCGTTATTTTCCCGGAAAATTCCCTGTACTGGCCGGAGATAGCTGTGGACAATCCGGCCAAAGACGACATCGATGCAGCAATAACAAAAATTGGCGAAAAAGCCCGGTCAGAGAAAATATATGTCATATTCGGTTCAGGGTACAAACTGAAAGAAACCGCCCCTTACAATAACAAGGGCATCGTGTATGATCAAAACGGTGGCAGATTGGTCTTCTACGAGAAGAATTACGACGTGCCAAAACCGGCTGGTATGACTGGATAAAGATGGGAGCAAAATTGATTCACAGTGATCCCGGCGACTCGCCGCAAAAGCAAGACCAAAGTAAATGATCGATCTGTGCTCGTTTTCATAACCGCTGCCGGTTGATGATGTGTCATTCCTGTGAAAACAGGAATCCAGATTTCTAATTTTTACACTGTAATTTTGCTATTTACATTTTGACTTTTAATTTTTCGTTAAAAAACGCTCACTGTTAAAAACAAAAATCTAAAATATCAAAATCTTAAAAACGATTAGAAAAATTTCAGTATTTTTTAAAATCCTCAAAATCCTGACGAATATCATACTCGGGTTCAAAATCTTCGCTAAGTGGAGGGATTACTTTAACAATTATAGAGCTATAATAAATTCTCTTGTTATAAAGCAGGCATATTCGTCCCTTATCTCCAGAATAATCATATTGTTTAGCTAATTTCATTAAAGCAGATGGTTCAAGTGCCTGCATTTGAAGTTCCTCAGCGTCCTTCTGAGAAATATATTGTGCATCATCTAAATCAATAATTGCCTGACCATTATCTAACTTCCAGGCTTCTTTTTCTATAAGCCCTTTTCGATTAAAATCTCTTTTTTGAATATAAATACTATCTGGTCTGTCCTTATGCTTGGCAATAAACACCCTTTTCTTTCTTGCATAAGGAGGCTGGATGTCTATACTATGCATTACCATATTAAGAATTAACCTTGATCTGACATTTCCCATTTATCCGGCAAAAAGCATACTTTTCTCAGTAAGACACCAATAATTGTACCAAATTCACCTTGATATGTCAAGAAAACTCTTTGTTGACCACCTTTTTTTCCAATTAACCAATTCTCTAAATTTCCTTTTCACTTTTCTTTCCAATTCTCTAATCTCTATTTTTTTTATCCTGAGCGGTGTCGAAGGGCTAATCAACTAAAATTCCTGCCTGCGGTTCGACAGTCTGGGACGTAGATTTGTAAGTATTTGTTAATAAATGATTATTCAATCTAACCGCATTTCAACCTGCGGTTCGCACTAATTTTATCACTCCATCACTTCGTATAAGCGGAGAGCAGGATTCCTTAAATAATCAATCATCAATTATCATTAATCATTTAAATGCTGGCCGAAACACAACAAAAGCGTGAAAGTAGCCCAAACGAACGTAGTGGTTACGCGCTTTGTTGCGCACTATAATGGCTGGGTTGGTTCTTCAAGTCTATACTCATATGATATTATATTCGTTCCATAACGCTAAGCTCAGCCGCGCTTGACGGCGGGCGACCGGAGCGACAGCGTAGGAAACTCGCGGGCAAGCGTCGGCTGGAGCAATTGGTTAGGTCGCACCTGTGAGTTGGCGAGCGTCGACATACGCATGGAAGATACCAAACCTTTCAAGACTTGCTGGTAATCCTAGAACAGAGTGGATCACGTGAGTAGCACCGCGCCATTCTGCTTCTGTGGTTGGGCCATCCATATCAACTGCATTAGTAAAATCGAGAAATACCAGACTACTATCGAGCCCATTCAACATTCGCAAATAATACTGATAGGCAAGACGATTAGCGTATTGGTAAAAAGTCCCAGTCCAAATAGCGGTGCTTTTCGGCGCCAAGTGTTTTCGGGTGGCCTTGAGACTTCTTTCTATTAGCTCTAATGATTTTGGTGATGCTTTTGTGCCAGGAGAGACCGCTTCTGGTATATGCGCTTTCGCCTCGACCAAAAATGGTCTGTTAGTTGATGTAACTCCCAATCCGTCCCATACCGCGCCCCTAGCGGGCCAAAAATCCTTAAGCGGGATTGGCAGCGTCGATTCGATCTCTAATTGTTTGAGAGCAGCGGCGTCGCGATATTCACAATAGTCGTTGACCGCCAGCGGCGATTTCCATTCAACAGATTCGCGGCGACCGAGCGCTCCAGATTTCCGGAGCGCGGCCCTGAGCAACTCGGGGCGCCTATTCACTGCTAGTTGAAGTAGTCGTTGGCTACCGAGGGTTGGAATGTTGTCTTTCATAATGGGTCCGCAATTGCGACCTAACAATGTATATATAGTGTCCGTTTAATATCCCGAATTTCTCGTCATCCAGAAAAATCCCAGCCGCTGTTGTACCCTCATAAAATACAAACAAACTTTAATCTTTCAAGGAAAACGATAAACTAATCGGACTTTTTCTCCCTTAGCATCGACAGTCCAAACTGCCGAGTGGACGAAGGCTGGCTTCTATGACAAAGCTGACTTGGACAATAGAACCTGCCTTACATAGTAGGGGCAACCCCGCGTGGTTGCCCTGATGCGCTAAAGATGATCCGGCTTCCAAAATCGAACCCCCCGGAATTCAGCATCCAAAATCACCCCCCCCCAAAAAAAACGGTTCATCCGGGAAATGGGTAGGTGCATTCGGTGTTTCGGACGACCGAGAAAAATCGTTCGGGGCCCCAGAGGCACAAATTTCCCCCCAGGCAGCGAATGGCATGAAGATAAGCCCTAATTTCTTATAGAAAAAAGACTTGAAAAAAGGA
>JACKQG010004191.1_pt1 | contig 16892 bp, 16 predicted proteins | sample 8237621 | NCBI WGS metagenome assembly JACKQG01 (sample SAMN15677084, study PRJNA649215) | marine metagenome | biome: marine; feature: Black Sea; material: saline water; isolation source: suspended particulate matter (SPM) from the Black Sea western gyre | collected 2013-06-09/2013-06-10 | depth...
TGCTTCAAGCCGCTGGCAGCGGGTTTGCGGCAGCAGGCCACGAACTCATTCGGGGCTGTGAGCTCAATATTCGTGACACACTCTTCCAGCCCGGCGAAGGTAGTGAACCTTCACGAGGCTTTGTCCTCCTGGCTGCAGGGCTACGCTGACGGCGGTCCAGATGAGAGTGCTGTGCTAAAGCCGCTGAGCAACAAGATCGCGATCCCCAGGACGACGTTGAGAAACAGCAATCCAGCTTTGATCCTCTCTTGATCCGGGCTGGACGGCCCGCTCCGGCGGCCAAGCACCAGGCTCCGGTATAGCGCCACGGCGATCATTGCCAGTACCAGGATGTGCTTGATGGTCAATACGGTCGAGTAGGGATTGCCAAAACTGAACAACCCCTGGAAAGCCGGGGAGCGATTGGCCTGGAGAAGACCAGTCAGCATCAATCCCACGATGCTCACGTAGACCAGCACACTCAACCGCTTCTGGATGGTGTCCATCAGTTTTTTGGTCTGCGGGCCCATTCCCAACACTTTCCGGGCCGATGGCAGGACGGTGATCGCCAACGTGATCAGTCCCCCGATCCAGACGGCGGTGAACAGGTCGTGCAAAAATGTTACCAGGGCAAACATAATCTGCTTGGCAGGCATAGCATATCCTCCTGTCTGCTTTAAACTTTTGTGGGTTTAGTTGGACGTGGGGCCTTGACTCCCCCGCTTCTTGGTGTCTTTGTGCCTTCGTGGTGAATTCCCAGACATCCTCCGAGATTGTACACCGATTCGGGACAAAGGCAAAGCCGGTGGGTGCGGCCTGCGCGGTGCCCACAGGCCATCTGCCATCGAATGTGCCGCCGAATGAATTCGACGGCAAACACAGGAAACCTGTTGAAACAGGTTATGTCAATGCTTCAACCCGCTGGCAGCGGGTTTTCCGTATCAGGCCGCGAATTCGTTCGGGCCTACCCCGGCGGCTCGATGGTGATGGGCTGGTTGATGTCGTAGACCTGGCCCTGTACCTCGGTGGTCATCTCCCCCACCTTCATGCGGAACAACCCCTGAATGACCACCGGCGGCAGGTCGTCCTGGGCAGCCACACAGAGCTCCTTGTGCATCATCTCGCCGAAGTCGTAGAGGTAGCGCTGGCAGCGGATGCCGTTCACCGTCTCCTCGCCGACCAACACCATGTCATCCTCGGGGGTCAGGATGTTGTCCAAATCGGCGAAGGCCCCCTTGGCATCCTCTTCGCCGGCCTGCATCCAGGTATCGCCGATCTTGACCCACACGGTATCGCCGATCCAGACGTACTCGGCGGCCAGCATGCCCCCTTCCACGCCCATGAGCAGCCGCTGGGCCGGCGGCTGGCGCACCCGCTCCAGCGTGTAGGTCTGCACCATGGCCCCACCCTCGCCCATCTGGATGTGCACCGACCAATTCATGCGGTAGCTGTCCAGGACGTCCAGGCTGGCGACCTCCACCGCAGTCCCCGGCTGTGCAGCAGGCGCGGGCGGCACCGGCTCCCCACCCGAAGGCTCAGCCGGGGGCACAGGCACCTCCATCACGTTTTCCGGCGGAGCGATGGTGATGGGCTGATTGAGGTCGTAGAGGGTGTGCTCCTGCTCGTAGACCATCTTCTGATCCGCACGCGAGGAGTACTTGAGCGTGATGTCCTGAGTGGTCCGGAAGTGGACGACGACGGGCGGCAGGCCGCGCTGGTCGGCGATGCAGAGGTCGCCCTGGATGTGGCCAGCAACGCTTTGCGGCAGAAGCTGCCGCGCCTCGGCAGGCATGTCCTCGTCCACAGGCACCGGCAAGGAGAAATCGGCATCTACCGTGTAGCGCTGGCAGCGCACGCCCTGCACCGTATCCGTGCCCTCCGGCTTCATGCTGCCCTCCAGGTCGCGCAGGATCTCGGCCACGTCGGGACCGAGGTCGTCCTGCGCCAGGGCCGAACCCACGTCCCCGCTATCGTCCCGCACCCAGACGTCGCCGGCCTTCACCCAGGTGGTGTTGCCGATGGTGATGGTTTCGAAGGCGTAGTCGCCGAAAGAGGTGGCCTGACGACGCGCCGGCGGCTGGCGCACCCACTCCTCCTCGATGTCGAACTCCTGTTCCAACAACCCTCCCCCCTCCAGCAAGCGCACCGTGGAACGCAGGCGGTAGCTGTCCAGGACCTCCTCCGGGCGGGCAAACAGGCCGGCAAAGCCAGAAGGCTCGGCCGTGGGCGTGGGCGGGAGCGGCGTGAGTGTGGGCGGCACGGGTGTAGGTATGGCCGGCGGCCTCGTGGGCTGCTCGGCCGGTGCTGGCGTGGTCTGCGCCGCAGGTGGCGGCGTCGCTTCTGGCTCCTCTTTGCCGCCACAGCCAACCAGCCCGCTGGATGAGCCGACCACGGCAAGAATGACCAGCATAGCGAACAAGGTCTTGTGCTTCATGTCAATTCCTCCTTCTCGGTTGATGGCACAATTATAGCACCAATCGAGGGCGCGGGCAAGCGCTGAGGCCAAGGCACAGGAGGGTGTGGGAGAGTGGGGGAGCGCAATCAGGAGGAGGGGGGGATGCCCTCGCCGGTGTCGGCCACGGCGATCTCTACGGCAGTGTCGGCGGCCTTCGCAGAGATGGAGATTTGGCCGCCAGGCAGGGTGTGGCGCAGGGCGTTGCCCAGCAGATTGCGCAGCACCTGAGCCAAGCGGTCGGGATCGGCCAGCACAGTGGGCAGACTATCCGCCACTTGCAGAACCAGGCCGATCTCCCGGGCTTCGGCGGCCAGGGCAAAGGTGGATGCGGTCGTCTGTACCTCCTGCATGGCGTCGGTCGGCCGTAAGACGCGACCGGCACTTTTGTGAATCGGCCAGAGATGTGCTAGAATGACATGTGATGGACTCCTTCAGCGAAAGACGAGGTGATACCATGCAACTGGAAGACTACTTTGAATTCCTCAGCCCTGACGACATCCGCATCAAGGGGCATCGTATCGGCATTGACGACGTGCTCTACTATTACCTGGAAGGGTACACGCCCGAAGAGATCGCCGCCAATCTGCCCACCCTGAGCGTAGAGGAGATCTATGCCACGATCACTTACTACCTCCGCAACCGCTCCGAGGTGAATGCCTACCTGTCACGTTTGGCAACGTGGCGTGAACAGCGCTACCAGGAATGGGCTGCCAGTCCTTCCCCCGTCGTCCAACGGTTGCGCGCCCTGAAAGAACAACGAAACCATGGACTGATGGAGGCCGGGTGAAAATTCGATTTCTGCTGGACGAAAGCGAGACACCCCGTCTCAAGGCCGCCCTGTTGCGCCTCAACCCTGCCATTGACGTACTGCGTATTGGGGACCCCGGAGCGGTTTCACTCGGCACGCCCGACCCAGAGGTACTGCGCCATCTGGAGCTATGGCGGCGAATGCTGATCACCTCCAATCGGACGAGTATGCCAGCGCATATCGAAGCGCACTGGGCAGCCGATGGGCATCTGTGGGGATTGCTCTGGGTCCGCCCAGGCACTCCGGCAGGCCGGTTGGCACGGGAACTTCACCTCGTCTGGGAAGCAAGTGAGCCCGAAGAGTGGATTGATCGGCTGGATTGGATTCCGTTCTGAGGGGAGTGGATGGTGGTTGAGGCGTGGAGGGTCAATGTGCTAACGGCAGCGTGAACCAGAAGCGGCTGCCGCGGCCCGGCTCGCTCTCCACACCGATGCGGCCGCCCTGGGCCTGCACCAGTTGTCTGGCGATGGTCAGCCCCAGGCCGGAGCCGCCGGTCTCCCGCGAACGGGAGCGGCCGGCGCGCCAGAAGCGGTCGAAGATGTGCGGCAGGTCATCGGGGGGGATGCCCTCGCCGGTGTCGGCCACGGCAAAGTGCACACTGCCGGCGGCAGATTGGGCGGAAATGGCGATCTGGCCGCCAGCAGGCGTGTGGCGCAGGGCGTTGCCCAGCAGGTTGCGCAGCACCTGGGCCAAGCGGTCGGGGTCGGCCTGCACGGCGGGCAGGCTGTCGGCGACCTGCACGTCCAGGCTGATCTCTTTGTCCTCGGCGACCAGGGCAAAGGTGGAGGCGGTGGCCTCGATCACCGGAGCGGCGTCGGTGGGCCGCAGGTTGAGCCGCAGTTGCCCGGCCTCGGCCAGGGCCAGCTCCCGCAGGTCCTCCACCAGCCGGCTCAGCAAGCGGGTCTCGTCGTAAAGGTTGGCCACCTCGGCCTTATCCAGCGGGTAGACGTCATCGAGCAAGGCCTGCAGATTGCCCTGCAGCACGGTGAGCGGGGTGCGCAACTCGTGGGCCACGTCGGCCATCAGATTCTGGCGCAGCGTCTCCGCCTCTTGCAATGCCGAGGTCATCTCGTTGAAGGCATGAGCGACCTCAACGATCTCGGCGCTGCCGCTCACCTCCACCTTTTGACTGAAGTCGCCGGCGGCAACAGACTGTGCGGCCTTGGTCAGCCGACGCAGCGGCGCGGTCAGGCCGTGGCTGAGAATCGCCCCGACGATCAGTCCCAAACCTACTGCCAGTGCCCCGCCGGCGATCAATACGCTCCGCAGACGATCCAGAAAGCTCTGTTCCAGCGTCCCCAACATCTCCGGCTGAGGCAAGGCGATAAGCAAGTAGCCCACAACCTGGCCGCCATCGGGTTCGGTGATGGGCAAGGCATTATCCAATTCGGCAGAACTCAGCCGTCTACCCCGGCCCTTGCCGGCACTGTCAAAGACGACCTTGCCGCTGACGTCGGCCAGCACGGCATCCAGACGTCCCCCCGCCATGCCCGGGGACCCTCCCCTGTCTTGCCAGGGGCCGCCCCAGGGACCGCCCATAGACCTGCCGATCAGGACGCCCTCAGCCAACAAGCTCTCCACGCCCTCCCAACTGCCCTCTCGTTGGTAGTAGGCTGCCAGTTGCTCCATGCCGCTGCCGGAAGCCATCATCCCACTGCGGGTGACGTACTCACGAAACCGGACGCCGGTGGCCTGATTGATCAAGATGGCGATGGCGCCCACGGCCACCAGGATCACCAGGGCGAAGGCCAGGGTCAGCCGCACCCAGAGGCGGTTCATGCTTCTCTGCCCTCCCCTATCAGGCGGTAGCCGACGCCGTAGACGGTCTGGACGTACACCGGTTTTTTCGGATCCGGCTCGATCTTGCGGCGCAGGTTCTTGACGTGGCTGTCCACGGTGCGGTCCAGTCCCTCGTAGGTGTAGCCCAGCCCTTTCTCGATGAGTTCAGTGCGGGTGAAGGCGTGGCCGGGGTTCTCCATCAGCATGCGCAGGAGGTCGAACTCGGTGGGCGTGAGCTCCACAGGCTGGCCGTTCATCTGCACCTCGTGCCGGTCCAGGTCCATGAGCAGCCGACCGATCTGCAGGATGCGGGGCGGCGCGAAATCGTCGGCGGTACGGCGCAGCACCGCCCGCGTGCGGGCCACGACCTCACGGGGGTTGAAGGGCTTGGTGATGTAATCGTCGGCACCCAGTTCCAGGCCGAGGATGCGGTCGGTGTCCTCGACGCGGGCCGTGAGCATGATGATGGGCAGGTCGGCCAGGGTGGCGTCGCTGCGCACGATGCGGGTGATGTCCCAGCCGTCGCGGCCGGGCAGCATCAGGTCGAGCACCACCAGGTCAGGCCGCTCACTGCGGATGAGGGACAGGGCCATCTCGCCCTCGTAGGCGACGAAGACCTGGTAGCCGGCCTGTTCCAGATAAGACCGCACTAAGCGCACGATGTTTTTGTCGTCGTCTACCACCAGAATGCGCTGTGTCACGGCATTTCCTCTACGATAACTATTGTAGCATGAACTGAAGAAGCGGGGAAATCTGCCAGGTGCAACGCACTTGCGAAGTGCGTTGCACCTGATTTCACTCGTAGCGCAAGGCGTCTATGGGGTTGAGGGCGGCGGCGCGGTTGGCGGGATAGAGGCCAAAGAAGATGCCGATGCCCAAGGACACGGCCAGCGCCAGGATGATGCTCTCCGGCGTGACCAGCGCTTCACTGTAGCCCATGAGCAGTGTGATGACCTGCGCACCACCAACGCCCAGGGTCACGCCGATGATACCTCCGATAACGCTGAGGACGATGGCCTCGGCCAGGAACTGGACCAAGACGTCGCCGCGATTGGCCCCCACCGCCTTGCGCAACCCCACCTCCCGCGTGCGCTCGGTCACGCTGACCAGCATGATGTTCATGATGCCGATGCCGCCCACCAGCAGCGAGATGGCGGCGATGCTGCCCAACAGCGTGGTGAACGTACCCACGGTCTCCTCCAACACGCCCACGATGTCGGACTGGTTCTGCACCGTGAAATCATCGCTCGCACCGGGCTGCAGACCGTGCAGCGTGCGCAGGATGGCCGTCACCTGGGCCTGGGCCAGATCCATCTCGTCGGCCGACCGCGCCTGCAGATTGATGGAACGGACCTGCTGATTGCCGGCGCCGCCCAGCTTCAACTGAGCCGTGCGCAAGGGCATGAAGATCACATCGTCCTGGTTGCCCATGCCGCCCTGCCCCTTGCTCTCCAGGACGCCCACCACCTGGTAGTTCTGGCGGTTGATGCGCACCGTCTGGCCCACCGGATTGACCAGGGTGCTGCCGAACAGATCCTCCACCACCGCCTGGCCCAGGGCCACCACCATGGCCAGGTTGTCGTTGTCCTCCTGGCTGATGAAGCGGCCCCTGGCAATCTCCCAGTTGCGCACCTCATCATATTCGGCTGTCACACCGGTGACACTGGTCGAGGTAGTCTTGCCCTGGTATACGGCAGTGACGTTAGCGTTATACTCCGGAGCTACAGCGCTGACGCTGGTGGCCAGAGCTCGGATGGCCTCCACATCACCGTTGGTCAAGGCGCGGATAGTCTGCCGTAGACCTCGCTCCGAGAAGCCAGAACTGGTTCCGGCGGTCACCACCAGCAGGTTGGAACCCAGGCCCTCCAGGTTGCTGACCACCGCCGCCTGTGCGCCCTGGCCAACGGCGACCAGCGAGATCACGGCGGCCACCCCGATGACGATGCCCAACATGGTCAGGAAGGAGCGCATCTTGTTCACCGTCAGCGCCTTCAGGGCTACACGAAGCACCATTATCAGCTTCAGCATCGCGTTTTCTCCTCTTTGTCCGCATTGAAGCAAAAGTCACACTTTGTTCCGGCTGGATCGCCAGATCCAGCTGCTGAGCGCCGGATCTGGCGATCCGTCGCCAACGCAAAAGGGCCACTTTCGCCCTGATGCCTTTGCCCACTTGCCAGACGATTAGCGGGGACGGAAGGCACCGCCACCGCCCATCATGCGCATGGCGTCAAAGCCGAACTGTCCGGCGTCGGTAGCCTGCATCTGCACCAGCACCTGATCACCCTCGTTCAGGCCGCGCACGATCTCCGTGTACAGGCCATCGCTCAGGCCCACCTCCACCGGCACGGCCTGCGGTTCGGCCTGGGGATCGCTGCCCGCCGACAGCAGCACCTGGTAGAACCCGCCCACGTTCTGCAGGGCCATGGCGGGCACCAGCAGCGCATCCTCCACCTGGCCCACCTGGATGGCCACGTTGGCCGTCATGCCCACCAGCAAGGGCAACTCCTCCGCCCCCTGCAACGACACGGGCACCTGGTAGACCATCACATCGCCCTGCAGCGTGCCCTGCAACGGCACCGCCAGCACCTGGCCGCGGAACTGCTGGCCGGGAAAAGCGTCGAAAGTGATCACCGCCGCCTGGCCTGCCTCTATCTGGCGGATCGTCGTCTCGTCCACCGCCGCCCGCACTCGCAACTCGTCCAGGTTGGCGATGGTCAGAATGCGGCGGTTCTTGTTGAGCAGGTTGCCCGGCTCGACGGCGGTGGCCAGGATGGTACCGGCGAACGGCGCTCGCATGGTGGCGGCCTGCAGGTCCGCCTCGGCCCCGGCGACGGCCAGCCGTTTCTTGTCCAGACTCGCCTGAGCCGCGGCCAGCTTCACCGGGTCCACGCCTTCGTCCAGATCGGCGCGCTTCTGCAGCGCCTGGGCCAGCGCCACTTCCGCCTCGCTGACCGCCAGCTCTGCCTTGGCCAGGTCCAGTTCGTCCACACCCGCCTGGGCCTCAGCCAGCGCGTCCCCGGCTTCGGCAACGGCGGCGGTGGCCGCGGCGACCTCCGCAGAGGCCACCTGTAATGCGAGCTGCCGCTGCGACTGTAGGCGCGCCAGCTCGGATCGCGTCTCGGCCAGGGCCTTTTGTTCCTCAGCCAACTCTTCGGCCTGATCGGGCCTGGCCTGGCCTTGCGAGACCAGCGCTTGCAGCTCGTTGATGCGGCGCTCATGCCAGTCCACGGCGTAGAGCAGGTCGCGCTCGCTCTTGACCAGGCTATCGTATTCTGTCAACGTCTGTTGGACGCGCGCCAGGGCCAGGTCGTCCTGGGCAGTCTTCAGGGCTGTTTGCAGTTTACTCGTGTCGGGACTCTGGAGATCCTGCAGGTCCTGTTTCGCCTGCTCCAGCTTGAGCTCGGCCTGGGCGGCGGCCAGATCAGCCTGGGCGACGTCCAGGTCACTGGCCGGGGTTTGCAGATCGGCCAGCACTTCCTCCGCTTCCTGCAGATCGCTCTTGGCCTGATCGAGCGCCTGCTGATAGGGCGAGGGGTCAATGGTGGCCATCTCCTGCCCTTCCTGCACCACGTGACCCGCTTCGACACTGAGCGTCAGCAGCGGTGTGGTGCCCGCGAGCCGATCGAAGTACAGATCTCCCTGCTGCACGGCGTACAGCTCGCCCACCACGCTGAGACTGGCGCTGAGGTCGCCTCGCTGCACGGCCACCACCTGGGTGAAGCCATCACTGGCGCTGGCAGCGCCGGCCGTCGGCGCGAAACGGGTCTGGTAGAGCCACCAGCCCCCCGCCGCGATGGCAGAGAGCACGACAACTATGGGCAATAGTCTTCTTAACACTTTCATAACGTCACTGCTCCTTCCAACGTTCAAGCCGATGTTCAAGCTGGACTCTGGCGTTCTCGGCTCGTAGTGACGACTTTAGTCGTTTGCGAGCTGAAAAGAGCGACCGAAGTCGCACCTACGAACCCACATTTGCCTACTACTGGCGAGGAGGCTGCTGACCGCCTGGCTGGCCTCCGCCCATCAGTCCGCGTATGGCGCCGAAACCGAACTCGGTCGAGTCACTGGCCTGTAACTGAACGACGACCTGGTCGCCCTCGTTCAGCCCGCGCACGATCTCCGTGTACAGGCCATCGCTCAGACCCACCTCCACCGGCACCGCCTGCGGCGCGGCCTGGGGATCTCTGTCCGGCACCAGCACCTGGTAGAACCCACCCACGTTCTGCAGAGCCATCGCCGGCACCAGCAGCGCGTCCTGCACCTGACCCACCTGGATGGCCACGTTGGCCGTCATGCCCACCAGCAAGGGCAACTCCTCCGCACCCTGCAACAAAACCGGCACCTCGTACACCATCACGCCCCCTTGCAGCGTGCCCTGCAGCGGCACCGCCAGCACCTGCCCGCGGAGTTGCTGGCCGAGAAAGGCATCGAAGGTGATCACCGCGGCCTGGCCCACCTCTATCTGGCGGATCGTCGTCTCGTCCACCAAAGCCCGCACCTGCAGGCTGTCCAGGTTGGCGATGGTCAGAATGCGGCTGTTGCTGTTGACCAGATCACCCCACTCGGCGCCCGTGTCCAGCACTGTGCCGGCGAACGGCGCGCGGATGGTGGCGGCTTGCAGGTCTGCCTCGGCCACGGCCACGGCCAATCGCCGCTTGTCCACCGTCGCCCGGGCGGCGGCCAGCTTCACCGCGTCCACGCCCTCATCCAACTCGGAGCGCTTTTCCTGTGCTGCGGCCAGGGCCACCTCGGCCTCGGCGATAGCCATCTTGGCCCTGGCCAGGTCCAGATCGTCCACCCCCGCCTGGGCCTCGGCCAGCGCGTCCTGCGCTGCCTGCAGATTCTCTTCTGCCCGCCATACTCGCGTGCGCGCATTCAGCAGGCTGATCTCGGCCTGCGTTTCGGCCCTGGCCACGGCATCCCGGGCGTCCAACAGCACATTGTAGGCGGTCCGCAAGCGGTCCTGGTAGTAGGCGTCGGAATAGGTCTCGTTGGCCAGCCGGGTGTATTCCGCCGAGCGCTCTGCTTCCTGTTCCCGCAGATCGTACAACTTGTCGGCGGTGGTGCTGTCGGCCTCCAGGTCACTCAGGTCGGCCTGGGCCTCCACCAGATCCAGCCTGGCGCCGGCCACGTCGGATTGCAGGTCGGCGATGTCGGGGTCGAGCAGATCGTCCAGATCTTCCTGCGCCTGCCGCACATTGAGCCGGGCGCGGGCGATGGCCAGGTCGGCCTGGGCGATTTCCAGCTCAGTGGCCGGAGTTTGCAGGTCGGCCAGCACTTCTTCGGCTTCCTGCAGATCGCTCTTGGCCTGGTCGAGCGCCTGCTGATAGGGCGATGGATCAATGGTGGCCAGCGGTTGTCCTGCCTGGACGACGTGGCCGGCTTCGACGTCCAACGTCAGCAAGGTCGTGGTGCCCGAGGCGCGGTCGAAATAGAGGTCCTCTTGCTGCACGGCGTACAGCTCGCCCACCACGCTGAGGCTGGCGCTGAGGTCGCCCCGCTGCACCGCCACCACCTGACTGAAGCCGTCGCTGGCGGCGTCGGCCATCGGCGCAAGACGGGTCTGATAGAGCCAGAACCCGCCTCCGCCCACAGCGGCCACGACCACCAGGATGGCCAACACGCGTATCACTGTTTTCATGGTGCTTTTTCCTCCCTACTGCGAACCCCCTGTGCCGGCACCGCCTGGAGCGAAGCGCCCCGCCGGCGCCACTTGTATGGAGCGCGCCGTGATGGTCCCGTCCTCGTTCTCGCTGCCGGAGACGACCACCTGTTCACCCGGTTCGAGCTCGGCGGCCGTCACCGAGGCATACTTCTCGATCAGCGTGGTCTCCGTGACCTGGACGCGGGTCTGCTGATCGCTGAAGTCGGTGATAATGAGGGTGTCGCCGCTGATCTCCTCGATCAGACCGACGAGGCCGCCACCTTGCGCACCTTGCGCACCTTGCCCGCCGAAGCGACCAACCCCCCCCTGGCCAGGTTGCAGTTGCTGAGCGTCGGCGCCCGCCTGATCACCCTGGGCGAACTGGGCCAAACGATCCCGAAACGCTTCCGGCACAGAAGCTTCCGCTTGTTGCTTGCCGTAGAGCGTGCCGCCGTAGAAACTGCCGGCGACCAGGATCAGTACGACGACGACACCAAGACCTACACGCAGTGTCCGGTTCATGTGAGAACACCTCCTTGTCAATTTGCCTGTTTACCGATTTGCAGATTTGCTGACTTGTTGATTTGCCGATTTACTGCTGTTCAGCAGATCGCGAGCGTTGCGGGCATACATGTGCTCGCCAGCCTGGCGCGGGTTCTTGACCGGATCATCGCCCACGACGAGGCCATCGTGCAGGCGGATGACGCGGCGCGTGTGCTCGGCGATGTCCAGCTCATGGGTGACCAGGATAACGGTGATGCCCTGCTCGTTGTTCAGTTGCTGGAAAATGCGCATGATTTCGGCGCCGGCCTTGGAGTCGAGATTGCCGGTGGGCTCGTCGGCCAGAATGATGCTCGGCTCGTTCACCAGGGCGCGGGCGATGGCCACGCGCTGCTGCTCGCCGCCCGACAGTTCACTGGGACTGTGGTGGATGCGATCGCCCAGCCCGACCATCTCCAAGGCAGCGACAGAGCGCTGGCGGCGATTCCATACGCCGGCGTATATCAGGGGCAATTCCACGTTGGCGAGAGCGGATGTGCGGGGCAAAAGATTGAAGGTCTGAAAGACAAAGCCGATACTGCGGTTGCGAATGTCGGCGAGTTGCCTGCCACCCATACGCCCGACATCTTGGCCGTCGAGCTTGTATGCACCGCTGGTGGGCACATCCAGCGCGCCCAGGATGTTCATGAGCGTGGACTTCCCGGAGCCGGATGACCCCATGATGGCCACCAGCTCGCCCGGATGCACCTGCAATGTGACACCGCGCAGGGCGTGCACCTCGACCTGGCCCATCTGATAGACCTTGGTAACGTCTTGAATCTCGATTAGAGCTTGCTCGTTGGTCACAAGATGAACCTCCTGAGAACTGGGCATGGTTCAGACCAGTTTCCTGACAAAAATGAACCATGCCCTTTATTCTAACTTATCTACCTCAGCCTGCAGGTCTGTCTTGATCCCCCCGAAGGACAGCCCATTCTCGGTGCAGTAATCCCGCACCAGCATCAAGCGGTTGGGGATTTCGCCGCCAATGATGGCCTCGATCTGTTCAACAGGCACGCCCCAGTCCAGCAGGTCGGCAAAGTTTGTCTGACCAGCTACGATCATTTCATCTTCTGCCTCACCCTCTGCTTCCTCGCCGGATTGCGGCTCATCTTCCGGCGGGCTGTATTCCACTGATTCCAGCTCAATGGTGTACGCATCCAGGTAGGCAATCTGCTCTGCGGTCAGGTCAGCGTGGCTCTTCAAAATGTCCACCGCCGGGCGCAGCAGATAGGTGTCTTCCTCATCATGCTCCAACTCGTATGGCAGGCCCGTGTAGAGTGCCACGAACCATTTCATCGAGCCGTTTCCGATCTCTTCCTCCCCCTCAAATTCGGGGTAGATGGTTTCAAAGTCTTGGTTCTGGAAGGTAGCCGGATCGACTTCTGCTGGCAGGGCAAAAGCACGACTCAGTGTCTCCAGGGGGATGTCGAACAATTCGCTGATCTCGCCAAACCGGTGATTGCCGCGGATGTCAGCGGGAGTACTCGTTCCGGCACCTTGACCAGCTACGATCATTTCATCTTCTGCCTCACCCTCTGCTTCCTCGCCGGATTGCGGCTCATCTTCCGGCGGGCTGTATTCCACTGATTCCAGCTCAATGGTGTACGCATCCAGGTAGGCAATCTGCTCTGCGGTCAGGTCAGCGTGGCTCTTCAAAATGTCCACCGCCGGGCGCAGCAGATAGGTGTCTTCCTCATCATGCTCCAACTCGTATGGCAGGCCCGTGTAGAGTGCCACGAACCATTTCATCGAGCCGTTTCCGATCTCTTCCTCCCCCTCAAATTCGGGGTAGATGGTTTCAAAGTCTTGGTTCTGGAAGGTAGCCGGATCGACTTCTGCTGGCAGGGCAAAAGCACGACTCAGTGTCTCCAGGGGGATGTCGAACAATGTGCTGATTTCGCCAAACCGGTAATTGCCGCGGATGTCAGCGGGAGTACTCGTTCCGGCACCTTGACCAGCCAGGATTCTAGCGGGAGTCCCGGACGATTTGGTTCCCCACAACCCCAAAGCGGACGCCCCCATAATCCCTCCGAATATCACGATAGCGATGACGACACCTAGAGTTCTCGAGCGCATTTTCATTATCGGCCTCCTCTAGTTGCAAAAACTACAGTATTCTCAACAGGACAGATCGCCTCGGATGTGCATTCCAGGCAACCAATACACTGGTGATCCCGCACCACATCTACAGCGTGTACGGGGATGTTCATGGGGCAATCACGACTGCAAAGATTACACAACTTGCACTCCGATTCCCGCCGACGGATGGAGAAAATGCTGAACAGGTTGGTGATCCCCAGCACGGCCCCGTAGGGACAGACATACTTGCACCAGGGACGCTCCACCACCAAAGAAGCCAGCAGCGTGATCCCCAGCACCACCAGTCCTGTGATGGCGACCTCCCCAGTCCAGAAGTTAAACAAGGCATAGTAGGGGTCGATATCACCGAAGGCCAGCTTCCCCGTCATGGCGGTCATATAGAGTACCCAGGCCAGCATGATGTAGCGCAGATAGCGCAAGTACCGGTCAATGCGGTGAGGGATGAAGTGGTTGTAGCGTTTCTTGAAGAGCCGCTTGCCCAGCTTACCGACCCACTCCTGGACGCTCCCCAGCGGGCACACCCAGCCGCAGAAGACCGAACCGAACAGAAAAGCCAGAATGAACACCAGAATCATCAAGATGAAAGAAGATTCGTGGATTTTCTGTGTGAAGGTGCCCACCGCGGCAAGCTGATAGAGGGATACCACGCCCCCAAAGGGGCAAACAGCGTGCAGCGAAGCGTTGGACAGCAGCGGGATCGCCATCCCGCTATCATCCAGGGTGTGATTGACCGCAATCAAGGCGATCAGCACAAAGAAAAAAATCTGCAACACCGTCCGGGGCCGAACCTGATTCGTGCGAGATCGTTTCATAATCATCCTCCTGTCAAAGTAGCTTGATAATGTTGAATTTCAGTTCTCTGCTGGCCTCCTGACCAGCAGCAACGGGAACCGGCGGTCAGGAGACCGCCTTGGAACAACAGTGAAACAACAGTTTTGTTGCCTTTTCGCCATCATTATGCTAATCTAACAATGTCAAGGTAGTTAAACAATGAAACGGGGGAGCTTCTCCTCCTTTCCTCTTTCCCCTCTTTTCCGTTCTACGCCCCCAGTATAGCAGAAAATTGTGGAGATTTTATGAAGACGAGATAGGAGAATTGTAAAATCGCAGCACAAACAGAAAGGCTACTCCCTCGCTCAGGAAGCGGCCCTTGGATCCTCTCCACACATGGTGGAACGGGTGCTTCAGGGCTCCGAAACTCGGATCTTGCCCAACAAGACCTCCTGACCACTGAAGCCAACCTTCAGCCGGTCGCCGGTGGCCGGCAGGTACCAGCCGATCTCGATCTCATAGACGCCCGGCGGCGTTTCCGCTGGCAGGGTCAATCGGTAGTGGTCTTCAATAATCTGCCCCGGCTGCCAGGTCGAGGTGGGCGCCTGACCATCCTGGGGCTGAGCGTCCTCCTGCGCCCAGATGTGATCCGGCGGCTGCAGCAGATGGGTGAAGACGGTGTAATCTTCCTCCATCGGCGAGAGGAATTGCCAGTAGAGGGTCAGGTGCAGCGTTTCGCCTGGATGCACCACCCGCCGGTCCAGATAGAAGCCGATCAGGGCGATCTTGCCCTCAAAATCGAAATAGACGGGGTTGGGCAGCCCGATTGCGCTCTCCGCAGGCAAGACAGAGCCAGCCAGGCCAGAGCCGACAGTCCGGCCCGATCACCCCGTCCCCCAAAGAAACGAGGCGGGGGTTATCCCCGCCTCGTCATCGAATCCTCACTCCGCTCAGGTTTAGCGCTAACGCCTCCCGTTACGGCCGGCCTCCGCGGCCCCTGCCTCCATCGCCCCCTCTCTCCATCGGCGAGCCGATGATAGCGTCATACGCTTCCCGGCTGAGATACTGGGGCTCATAGATCTCCCCCGTCTCCCTCTCCAGCGTGGGGATATTTACCCCATACGTTGTCTGTCGTTGTGTTGGTCTTGTGATCAACGAGCCAGCCCCTGACTCTCTTCTGCAGAGGCTTTGCCCGTTGTCTGCTTCCAGTATGGTAGATGATTGTGGATCTTCTATGGAGGCGGGGTGGGGGAATTGTAAAATGGGGGAATTGTAAAAAAGGAACGAGGAGCGGACATTGCATCCGCCCCTCGCTATTGGAAAATACGACTGTCTGCTCGGCTACTCAGTCTGAGCAAGTGTACCGTCGAAGCGTCCCTTCCCACCAGGCCCCCGGCCAACAGGCTGCTGGCCGTCCCGCTGACCACCTCGCCCGAAGCCGAGTGGTTCATCCCGGTAGTCGCCAGAGCCGTGTCTCTCGTCGAAGGGTTCGTTCAGATGCTCAGCCACCTCCTCCGTCATGTGAGCCAGCATCTCGTCAGCCTGCTCCTGGGTGATGCGCCCCTCGGCCACCACCTCGTCCAGTCTCTCGGTGCGGACAGCGATGAAGGCATCGGCGATGGTCTGCGCATTCACGCCCTCCTGTTCCGCCACATCGGCAATACTTCTGCCATCTTCAAGCTCGGCCAGCAGTTCGTCCACTGTGAGGCCGAGTTGGTCAGCCGCGACACTGATCGGTGAGTTCTCCGGGCCACCTATCCGGCCGCTCATCCGGCCGCCCATCTGGCCGCCGGGGGCGAATGGCATACCCATGAAGCCGAAGCCGCTTTCCGTCCGCTCCAGAATCTGGTCTGCCTGCTCCTGGGTCAGCACACCCTCGGACACAGCCTGCTCGATCACCTGCTGGCGGGCGGTGTCCATTACCGCGCCGTGCTCATCCACGCTGATGCCCAGAACGTCGGCGACGGCCTCGCCCATCCGGCCCCAGAATTCGGTCATCCCGCCGAAACCACGCTCCCAGCCAGAGGCTCCCTGCTCCACCAGCCCCTGGGCCGAAACCCCGCTGGCCAGACCGACCACGCCCACCAGGGCAATGAGCCCTGCGAACACACCGATACGTTTCCAATTGCTCTTCATGTTGTTCTCCTTTTGTTCTCCTTTAGTTTTGTTTTGGTAGTTGTCATCTGCGGGTTGCCCCCGATCATCCCCGGGGCTTTCCCATTTTCCGCTTCCAGCATAGCATGTCATTGTGCAGATCCGATGGAGATAGGGTGACGGAATTGTAAAACCGGGGATGGTTCCCTAGTTTGTGATGAGGAAGGGAATTATCTGGGGCCGTAGCGACACCCTGTTTGCCTTTCTGGGTCACATTCGTCCCCGGAATACGCCGTCTTTCCCCAAAAAGCCGCCTTTTGCCCATATCTGGGAGAGCATTCCCGGACTGGGATAGGCCCGGCGAACACTGGAGTCCCACGAATATCTCGTACACATCACAGCGTAGGGAACCATCCCAGCCTTTCACGTGACCTCCAGCCGTTTCCAAAGCACATTTGGACGTAGAACAAATGGTCAAGCACATAATTCGGAGATTATGTCGTCCGGTTTTTTGCGCTCTGGCTTGGCTTCAGCCACACTCATCTTTGGCGTTCTCCTTACGAGCAGTGTTGGATACTGCAATCCAACACTACTCGAAGAAACGCCTTTCACTGGTATCACGCTCTAGCGTAACGGTTGTGCAACCAGAGCCCAAACCGTTCTGAACCGGCCAAAATCGGCACTTTTACAACCGAACAGCTTTGTGGTAACCTTATCGT
>JACKQG010004192.1_pt1 | contig 16891 bp, 15 predicted proteins | sample 8237621 | NCBI WGS metagenome assembly JACKQG01 (sample SAMN15677084, study PRJNA649215) | marine metagenome | biome: marine; feature: Black Sea; material: saline water; isolation source: suspended particulate matter (SPM) from the Black Sea western gyre | collected 2013-06-09/2013-06-10 | depth...
GCCTGCACTTTAGTGCGTTATAGTATTACCAGTTGAATCTTTGTTTTTTGTGCAAAAGTTTTTTCTAACCCAGATCACTTAACTCTTACATCAAAAAGGCTGAGGCGAAGGCTAAGGCGGAGTAAGGTATAAGATTAAAGCACCCTTCGGGCACAGGGATTAAGAATTTTTTTCCTTCGCCTTCGCCTGCACTTTAGTGCGCTAGGTATTTCTCAAACAAAGCATAAGTTGCAACATTATCAGGAATCTTTGTTGTTTCCCATTTGTCAACCGATGTATAGACAAGGAGTGTTGCCTTTTTGCTAAAAGATTTGTCAAAGATCAAATTGCTGTCAACAACGATTGTGTTGAATGGTTTACTATCAAATATTTGAATTTCGCCCTTTAACTTCTCAATTGCTCCAAGCGCATAAAAATGATTCGTCTCTTTAAAGTCAGACAAATCAGCCTTTGAAGAGATATCGCCTTTATGCATTATGTTTTTTAGTGCTCCTTTATATTCCACCTTAAAATTGTTGTTTTCACTTTGGGGTGTACCACATGATAAAATCAAAAGCACCATTAGCATAATTTTAAAATATTTCATATTCTTCTTTTTAGCCTCTTTTATAAACAATCGCCACTACTGTTTTGTCATCTCCCCCCATATTCACAGATAAGCCATAAGGTTTCTCATCCGGAATTTTAATCTGTGCATCACCAGCTTTTCCGGTTAACTGTTCCCAAATGGTAACTGCTTGATGAACACCGGTTCCACCGGTTGGATGTCCCCAGCCGATCAAACCGCCGGTTGTGTTAAAAGGGATTTTCCCATCACGAGTTGTATTTCCATCGGCGACAAAATCAGCGCCTTCGCCCGGTTTGGCAAATCCAATTGCTTCAGTGCCCATTACACCGGCAATAGTAAAGCAATCATGACACTCCACCATCGCAAGATCGTCTTTTGTGATTCCGGCTGATTCAAAAGCTTTTTTTACCGCCGTTTCAGTTGTTTCCAACCTGGTTAAATCTGCCGGTGGTTTGGTAATATCATATTCCGCCTGTCCAAAACCTATGATTTCTACTGCATCATCTTTGGAAATACTGATTCTATGCAATCCATCTTCGGACACGATAGCAATCGCAGAAGCAGCATCAGAAACTTTAGAGCAATCAAAGACATTTAAATTATTTACAAAAGCTTTGGGATTGGGTTCCATCAGCGCCATTGTTTCCAGGTCTTCAATTTTATTGTGAAATTCCTGGGCAGTCGGACAAAGACGGGCATTTTCAATTGCATTACGGTACCAGCGTGCCAAAGCTTTGCGGCTTTTCTCTCTGCCATATTTTTCAAAATAAGCGCCAGCCCGGTCGCTGAATTTACCCGGAAAAAAATAAGCATGTCCTGTTTTTCTCTCCCCATACCAGCCAGCGCCAGCAAGGATATCAGCGCCGTAGATTGCTTTTACCGTATTTTGGACTTCTACACCAATAGTCAAAACAACATCAGCAGTCTCCGCAAGTACAGATTTTATTCCGGTAACCAAAGCCAATCCACCGGAAGCACATGCCCCTTCCACAGCGATTGCCGGTTTCCATTTCAAGTCATCGTCAATCATTGGGAAAAAACCTGGCAGGTTCGCCTGCTTGTTAAATCGCGCTGCCATAAAATTTCCAATCACACATTCATCAACATTTTTCCCACCGCCAATTTTATCCAACGCAGCTTTTCCAGACTCTTTGATATAGTGATCAATGCCAGGACGCGATTTCTTGGGATGAAATTCTTTTCGTCCGGTTCCTAAAGAAATTGTGTTGTAACCTGCGGTCATGTATATTTTTTTTCTTAATTTCATTTCATACCTCTTTAATTCTGTAAACGATTATCAATAGTCAGTGAAAAAAAGATCCCAACGGATGAGCAGCCAACGGATATTGGTTAACGATTCTTGTAGAATTGAATGTCTCTTAATAAGTGTAGATTGAATAAAAATAGTATCAGACATCAAATAAAAAAAATCTGTTAGGATTATTGGAAACTTTTATTCGTATCCGTTGGCAACTCATCCGTTGGGCTAATTTTTCATTTTCAATTACGTGATCTCATCGAACCTTTGTTTGCCAGGTGAGCAGTTCCCATTTTTTTCTTACTTAAAATATTCATTGATTGGGCCATACGAATGATAAAATCCAGTGAGCAATATCGTATTAACATCTTCTTCATTTCTTGCCACATTATCTGTCACTAATTGCAGCGCGATCTTTTTTGATTGTTCCCCATAATTGCCGGCAAGTTCAGCGCCTAATGTTTTCATTGAATTTAATTCTTTGAAATGATCACTTAAAATATCTTTTTTAGCTGGATTACCAATGACAGCTCTCCATGGTAAAGTTGCTTTTGGTAATGTACCAAGTTCTTTATCACACTTTTCCTGAAATTCAGAAATCAAGGTATATTCTTCTTCATCCGGATTATAAATACCAACCGGTCGTCCCTTTTCATATTTTAATAATCCATCCTTTTGAGAACCATCCGCAAATTGACCTCCGACAACGCCTTTCACTATCAGGCTGTCGAGTAATGAACTGTGCAGGTTCTGATCTGAAAGCCGGGAATTCATCACGCTCATAATGTATGAACAAACATCTAATCCGACATAATCAACGAGTTGAAAAATCCCCATCGGACGAATGAGAAAATCCTGGCTGACTTTATTTATTTTATACACAGCTTCAACAAAGGACCCTTTTTCCGATAATCGTTCCACTTCTGAAATACCAAACAACGCATCCCGCATGAAATGACCATTACCAATAAAACCTGCCACATCGTTGGAATGAACAATTGTCTTTCTTAACTTCTTTGCATATTGAAGCGCAAATTCGATAACTTCTTTTTGTGTTGAATCCGAGCTGATCAATTCCGCCAACTTCTGAACAGCCGGCGGATTGTAAAAATGAAAGCCCAAAATTCTGCCATCGAGTTTAGCGCTTTCATCAAGCTCGTGAATGGGAATTGATGAAGTGTTGGTAAAAAACCAGGGGGATTTTTTATTGTTGCCAACAATTTGGGACAATATTTTTACTTTCAAATCCGGGTCTTCTTTGATCGCTTCAAAAATAAGTGTTGAATCATAACATGGTTCCAGCCGGGTTGTACAGCGGACGATCTTCATCACATCAAAAACATACTGGTTTATGATGTCGCTATTCTCAATCAAATCACTGCGATCTTTGTAGGTTTCGCGCAGAATAACCGTCTTCTTTTCCGCGGCTTTGGTAACCTGAGTTTTTAAAAAATCCATTAATCCTGACAGAGCTTTGTCGGAGACATCCACAGCATTGATGATAAAATCTTTATCTTTGTTTTCCGGCAGAAGACTCAGATCCGTCATCTCCATTGCAGTGAGCAACAAAATACCGCTGCCCATTTTTCCTCCAGCGCCGAGCACGGTAACGTTTTGTAGTCGGTTAACATAGGTCATATAATTGTACTCCTCTGTTTTTGTTAAATTGGAACAATTGAATTTACTCAATTTACGACATACGATTTACGATTAGCGATTTACGATTGTCGATTCCCTGCCCATCCACCTGTAATAGCCTAATTTAAAATTACTTTTATTTAATCCAACTTCTAAAATACAATTTTCGATTGGGGAGTCTAAAAACTGTTATCATTCAATTCACTACCGGACACTTTTTATATTGTGTATGGAAAGGCTGTCATTCCCGCATGTTTTTAGCGGGAATCCCCTCAATTTTAATCAAATGGATGCCCGATAGAAACATTCAGGCATGACAAATCACCAAAAAACGCTGATTTTAAAAAAGTGTCCGGTAGCAAGTCATTCAAAAGTCTTAAATCGTAAATCCAAAATCGTAAATCGAATATCGTAATTCTAAAATCGCAAATCACCACTTCGGTTGTCTTTTTTCAAGAAACGCCTTCATCCCCTCTGTACCTTCATCACCAAAAAGTGACCCAAATTCTTTTGATTCCATTCTACACCCAATATCAAAATCGGTTTCTATCCCTTTGTGAACCAACTGTTTTACTTTAGTGATTGCTTTGGGTCCTTTTAATTTAATGATTTCAGCTAATTTTAATGCTTCATCCATGAGTTGTTCAGGTTCTACTATTTTTTGTATTAATCCAATTCTTAATGCTTCGTCTGCCGATATCATTTCTCCGGTTAACAACAGGTAAAGTGCGTTTGCCTTACCAACCTGCCGGGGAAGACGTTGTGTCGCCGCATATCCGGGCGTCAATCCCAGGCTCACTTCCGGCTGACCAAATTTTGCTTTCGAACTGGCAATGCGAAAATCGCAACCCATCATTAACTCGTTTCCGCCGCCTAACGTAAAACCATTTACTGCAGCAATAACGGGTATGTTCAACATTTCCAGGCCGCGAAAAGTATTTTGTCCAAGCTGGGAAAATTTCATTCCGCCTTCACTATCCTTATCAACCATTTCTGCGATATCGGCGCCAGCCACAAAAGCTTTTCCCTCGCCGGTAATTATCATCACCCTGATTTCAGGTTTTGATTCGATGGAAGAAATCACATCATCCATCTCTTTAAAGAATAAAGAATTCAAAGCATTCAGCGCTTTGGGACGGCTAATTGTGACAATTAGTATGCCGTTCTTTTCTTCGGTTTTTAGGATTTCATAGGTCATTGTTTTTCTCTCTTGTTATGACAATTTCTGTTTTTTTATTCTAAAATTGTATTTCCATCCACAAATGGATTATTGGAGTTTTGGAGTACTGGAGTTTTTGATTTATCATCTCATCGTTGTATTACTCACCACTCCAATAATCCAATACTCCATTACTCCGTTACATTTATTAACAGTTTATAAACCTAAACCAAATAGCTTAATCTATACCAATTTCTTACTCCAGTATCTTCCTCGCAATCACAACCTTCTGTATCTCCGATGTCCCCTCATAAATTTCCGTAATTCTTTGATCGCGGTACAAACGCTCTATTTTATAATCCTTCATATAACCATAACCACCGTGAATTTGCAGTGATTTATGACAAACGCGGTGCGACATTTCAGATGCGTACAATTTTAACATTGCTGATTCTTTGACATAATCTTTCACTCCCGAATCTTTCATCCAGGCGACGCGGAAGAGCATTGTTTTTGCTAATTCCACTTCAGTCGCCATTTCAGCTAACATGAACTGGATGCCCTGAAATTTAGATAACGTTCTTTTAAATTGAACCCGCTCCTTGGAATAACGAATTGCTTCTTCCAGGGCTGCTTCTGCAATGCCAATCGCCTGGGCAGCAATGCCAATCCGTCCGCCATCCAGTAAAGTCAGTGCAATTCGCAGCCCCTTATTTTCCTTGCCCAGCATTGAATCCACCGGAATAACACAATCTTCAAAAACCAGTTCCGTACAGCTTGCCGACCGGATACCCATTTTATTCTCATGTTTGCCCACACTAAACCCGGGTGTATCTTTTGTTAAAATAAAAGCAGAAATCCCTGTTGTCGTTTTATCCATATCTGTCTGGGCAAACACAAAAATCACATCAGCAAAGTCCCCGCTTGAAGTAAAATTTTTTGTTCCGTTTAAAACATAATTACCCCCTTTGCGCACTGCTGACATTCTCAAAGCACCCGGATCACTGCCGGCATTTGCCTCTGACAATGAAAAACAACCCAACCACTCTCCTGTTGCTAATTTGGGCAGGTATTCTTGTTTCTGCTTTTCTGTACCAAACTTCAAAATCCCTTCATTTACCAAAGAATTGTGAACTGAAACTTCAACAGCAGTACCGGCATCAACCTTGCTCAGTTCTAACATTGTACCGGCATAGGCAATAGCGCCCATATTTACGCCGCCATATTTTTCAGGCACGGTTATTCCCAAATAGCCCAATTCTCCCAACTCCTTTAATGCAGTAATGTTGACTTCTCCTTTTTCATCAAGCTCCTCAACTTTCGGGGCTAATCTTTTTTCGGCAAAACGTTTTGCTTCTTTAATAACCATTTGTTGTTCATCACTTAGGCTAAAATCCATATATTTCCTTTCCGATTTTTTTTGGAGTTGGGATAAAACAAGTCTTTCGTTATTTTAATAAGTCTCTATTTTTCAACATTAATTTAGGTTGAAATGTCCAAATTACTTAATCCCACCTCCTGAATTATTCAAGTTCTTTTTTCCTGAATTGGAAGCGTATTTTTTTCTTAGTATGGCAAGAATTTCTGAAGCGATTTCTTCGATTGGTTTGTTCGTTACTTTTATCACAGGCCATTCCGGTTTGTTTTTAAAAATGGACTCCATATATTTTATTTCGCTTTGAACACAGCTAATATTTGCATAATCACCTGTTGCACCACCCAGGTGATCATGTCGCACGCGGCGCAATACGGAAAGATTTCTGGCATCTGTTGTGAGTCCAATAACCCGGTTTGGAGGCAGATCGAATATTTTAGGCGGTAATTCAAAATTTAATATTATTGGCACATTTGCCACGAGCCACCCTTTGTATGCCAAATAAATACTTAGCGGTGTTTTAAAAGTCCGTGAAACCCCAAGGAGCACAATCTCTGCTTTATCAAGTTCGTGCACACGCTGTCCATCATCATGACGAAGTACAAATTCCATCGCTTCAATGCGTTGAAAATAAGCTTTGTTCAGGTGCCTGAATAAACCGGGTTTTTCAGAGGGTGCGTTAGCGAATTGTACGGAAAGCTGAGCAAGTAAAGGTCCCATTAAATCGATTGTTTCAACATTGTGAAGCTGACAAGTGCGCAGTATTATGTCTCGCATTTTTGTTGAGACTACAGTGTGGACAATAAATCCATTAACTTTTTCAGCTTTGGCAACAATTTCTTTCACATGTGTTTCGGTGCGGACTTCCGGGAAAAGTGTGGTTTTTGTTTGCAAATGTTCAAATTGAGTCAGCGCTGCGTTAATAGCCTGTTCTGCTGTTTTTCCTGTGCCATCAGAAATAACAAATATTTGAAACATTTACCCTCCAACTGCTCATTATTAAAACAATACATCTTACCACTTAAAACGTTTAACTTCAAAATCATTTGTTATAAAATTTATTACAAACTCATACGCAATATACTTTTGGTATTTTATGTAAGCTAAAATGAGGCAAATATAGTTTCATCCATCTCCAAAAATTATTTGATAGCCACTGAAGATAAAAAAATCACGGTTTCAACATAATAAATAAACAGTATAAAGTCAATAAATTTTTTTATTTATATTGTGACCTATCCTAAAAACACAACATCATAAATCATTCTCGATATTCGGGCTATTGTTTTTTGAGCATGTTTGTGGCTTTTTATCCCCTTCGTTAATATCACCAGCACATACGCATGTTCCGGGTTTAAATATACAATTGCCGCATCATGATCTATCTCTGTAATGGAACCTGTTTTATGAGCTACTTTAACTGTTGAAGGTAAAAGCGCCGGAATTTTGCTCTTGAACTTTTGCTGCAAAAGGATATTTATCATTTTTTCACAAGCATTAGGAGATACGACCCGTTTTTGGGCTATCGCTTTCATAATTAACAGCATATCATAGGCATCTGTGGTGTTGTTCAATCCGCTTTCATACGCCTTTATGTCTTCGACTCCCCGAAGCACCCGAACTTTATTTGCATCAATCGTTTTCATCGTACTCATCACATTTTCAGCTTTCACCAGGTCAATTAATATGTTAGTGGCAAAATTGCTGCTGACAGTAATCATTTGATAAACGAGGTCGTGGATACTCATTCTTTTCCCGATATTTTTATAAACAACGTCATCGCTGTCTTCTCCAAAATCCATAGTATATTTACTTCCATCAACGATGCTGCGAAATTCATTTTTAATAAGGACTGAATCTGTCAGGCTGAAATGAGCTTCAGACGCCTGTTTATAAACTTCGATCATTACCGGTGTTTTCATTGTGCTGGCAGCATGCATTTGTATTTTATCATTTATGAATAATTTATCTCCTGTCTTTAAATCTTCAAATGCAACTGCTATTGTTCCCTCAGTTCGGGAGATAATATTCTCAATATTTTTTCTTAACTTTTCAGTATTCGATCTCTGGTTAGCACAATTTAAACACATTAACAGAATCCCTGATAAAAGAAATACTTTATTAGTTAACATCCGGCTTCTCCAATTTTGCAAATTTCAGGATTAATTATATACCAATGTTAATGATTCGATTTATTAAAATCAAGCAATTTAGTTGTCGAATTAAAATTCGTTTCGCCATGTAATTCCATATTTAAAACACAAATTTTTTCATTATGGAATAGTAGACAAATCACTATATATTTTCTTTTTTAATGCGGTTATTTCACTATCAACCAAAAATTTTGTCTCAAAATTACTACTTGCAGTTATACTCAAACCAGGGATAAGATAAAATAAAAAATTAGATGATATTATACAAGCCAAATCTAAAATATTATATTATTGGTATCTGCCAAATTCTTTATACGCATCAAACAAAATTTCAATTTTCTCCAACGATGTATCAACCTGAAGATTGTGCGCCGTACAAAAAATATATCCACCGTTGGGAGCTAATTTGATTTTTCGATCTTTTACTTCGTTTATTATTTCTTCTTTATCCCCGTAAGGCATTGTTTTTTGAATTGATATACCGCCGTGAAATGAAATAGAATCACCAAATTCCTGCTTAATTTTTGAAAAATCCATTGTTTCAACTTCAGGCTGCAAAGGATTAACAATATCAAGTCCGCATTCGATGAATTCTGGGAGGAGTGAGATTACGCTGCCGCAGGTATGATGGGCAACTTTACAGCCGTACTCATGACCGACATCGATGAATCGCTTGAATCCATCGCGAAGCAAATTGCGCCAGGTTTGCATTGGCAAAAACGTGTTTGTTTGGGTGCCAAAATCATCCCCTGTAAAAAATATATCAATGTTGCCTCCAGCAGCTTCTAGTGTTAGGCGTGCATATTCAGCATAAAAATCCGTTATCCTGTCAAAAACAGCTTTGACGATATCCGGATTCAAAATTGTGTCCATTAATACCTGATCGACACCCCGGACATACATGGCTGGTTTGAGTTGGGCGCAGCGGTTGAGGCGGTCGCCCATGAACACGACGACTTTCCCTCTCTCCTTTGCTTGCCGTGCTTGTTCACGAACCGGTTCATAGTCAAACCATTCAGCCTTGGGCCATTTGGAGTAACTCTCAACTTCATCAATCGAAGCAGCATGTTGTAAAGGATACTCGGTCACTTCACTATACACACCTGCTTTGCTCCCATCGCCGTAGGCTACAGATCTTCGGGGAACACCAAAGTGGTCTTCTTTTGAACCATCTTTGCGGGTAGTCAGTTCGGGTCCAACATATTCTGGTCCGTCAATGTATCTGAAATCAACATTAAAAAATTTAAGCAGCTCTTCTTTTGTGGAAAATCCAAATTTTTTTAATAATCCGGAAGTAATTTCGGATGTTGCCCAATAGTCGATTGGTACACGATCCGGTTCTTTGTGATTTAATGTCAGAAAAACTCTTTCTCTTGAATCCAATAATATTCTCCTGTTTATTCTCCTTGTTATTTGACTTATTTTATATTTCATGCGCGTTATTAGACATTTTTTTTGGTCACACAATCAATTCTCTCAAATCAATTTTTGACAGATCACATGTGCCAAGATCCTTTGCGGCACAAGCAGCTATGTGAGTTGAGATGTCTTTAATTGGATCCAGTCCCTGCTCAATTCTCTTTTTTTCCAAAATGTCCAGTCCGACTCTATCCATTGCAACAGGGTCTTTACTGAAAAAAATACGGTTGTCAAAAGCCAGTTGAGCGCCAACAACACTAACGGTTGATATTTTTGCTGCTTCGCCGATATGCAAAACCATTTTATCCCGAATGCAGGGCTTATTCAGTATTTCAGGAATTGCTTTGGTGCAATAATCAATATGAAATCGAATTTTGTTTGTAGTAACTCCCAGCGCGATATTTTTTGCTGCCCAGGTTACGCCGCTGTCTTCATTGTGCTTTAGTACAGCGATGTTAATTAGTTTAGTAATTTTTTGTGTAACGATCTCAGAGAAAAATGATTTTTCTTCATCCTCAATTGTAACATCATTAAATTCATTGGCGACTTCTTCGGCGACTTTTTTAATCCCCTCCCGGTCGCTGTAATCCATGTACAGTTTTCTAATTTCATCTTTGTATTTTTGGGCTTTTTCATTGCCCTGCTGAATTAACATCCACAACCAGGCAACGGAATTGAAGATTTCCCTGTGTGTCCCGGTTTCTGTAAAATTTTGTTTGACAAGCTCGCGGAATTTCTTGAGTGTGCCATCTTCAAATGAAACATAAACATTTCTGTCGTATCCTTCAATCCAGGGGACCGCTCCTTCCCATTTTGTCGATGTGCCGTGAACGCGGACACCTTCCGGGCTTTTATTAATTTTTAACCCGGTACGTTTGAATTCCCGATCCATGCGATCCCAAACAATAATATTGTTCTCTTTCACTCCTGCGCTTTTTAGTCCGGCAATAGTTTCATTTATCGATTGCACAGAAGATGAAATTTTGGGTGCGCCAAGACAATTTATCTTTATCCCCACCACATCATCCGGTGAAAACATGGAAGCCCAACTATTTTTCAGACTGTTTTCTCCTGTCAACTCTTTTAAGCCCTGGTTGAATGCACGGTGCACAGCATCAGGATTGTACTTTTGATTGTCCAGCATATCATCAGTTGCTGCAGACACAACCTGGCTTTTTTCTACGGACTCACTTATTTTTGTGCACATCAAAGGGCTACTCAATAGAGTGATTCCACCAGCAGTAATCGCTGAATCTTTAATAAATTCTCTTCTTGTTTTCATAAACTTTTGCCTTTCATTTATGTTTTAAAAATAAAAGCGTAAGCAATCACAGGATATTTTCTAATATAGAGCAAAAAGGTGATTTGGTAATAAGGAAATTGGGTAATAAAAAATTAATCAATATTATGAATTCCCAATTACCCAATAAACTAATTACCCAGTTACCTTATTTATAATAAGTTTTTAGCAAAAAAGCAAGTGGTTTATGCCGCATTATTTATCTTATATTTAAAAAGAAGGGTAACTGTTCAGCAAGCCATCTGAAAAATTAAAAATACAGAATTTAAAATTGTAGCAGAATAATTTATAGCAGAATAATAAAAAGAGAAAGCATCATTCTGCTATAAATTATTCTGCTATTTTTTTCAATGTGCTATATTGCCAGAATTGTTCTTAGCTGAATAATTACAAAAAAGGAAGAAAAAAATTTAGTGAAACTTCAGTTATGAGTTGGTAATAAATTTATCATTTTAAACTTGATTTGTATTTAAAAATAATCTATATTTTAGAATTATTTAGGGGGCGGGATAAATTAAGGAACACATATATAATTTGTAACATTTTGATTTAAAACAAATTAAAAAATTGAACTGGGTAAATTATTTTATCCAGCCCTCTAAAATAATTATCAAGAAGGATTTAAAATGCCGGTTTATGAATTTTTTTGTGGGGATTGCAATACCATTTACCAATTTTTTTCAAGAACGATTAATACCACCAAAATTCCCAGTTGTCCACATTGTAAAAATGCACAACTGAACCGTGTTGCTTCTATGTTTGCAGCAATCTCCGGTAGTTCGGACAAAGATTCAACAGGGAAAGATTTTCCACAAATTGACGAAGCGAAAATGGAAAAAGCGATGGTTTCATTGGCAAAAGAAGCAGACAGAATTGATGAAGACAATCCTCGCCAGGCAGCGAATCTAATGAGAAAACTTACAAAGGAGACAGGACTTAAATTGGGATCAGGCATGGAAGAAGCTTTGAGTCGAATGGAAAAGGGAGAAGACCCGGATAAAATTGAAAAAGAAATGGGTGATCTGCTTGAAAGCGAAGAACCATTTTTATTCGAAGATCAAAAAACAAAGTCTCATTCGAAACCAAGAATAAATCGGGAAAAAAAGATTTATGATTTGTAACATTATAACCTTACTAAACCTTAAAGGTTTAGTAAGGTTGCTCTTTCATATTACTAATCAACACTGATGTAATTCGAATTATAAAAATCAAACCATGATTAACTTCTAAAAAGCAACTAAATTAAATTGACTGATTATGAAAAACGACCTCCAAAAAATTCTCCAATTCCAAAAAGTATACTGAGCTGTAAAGGAAGAATAAGGATAAGTCTTATGGCAGATATTATTGGTACATCCAACAAAGTTTTGGAAGTGAATCTCTCTTCACAGGAATTCTCCGTTTATTTTGTGACAGAAAAAGAACGGAAAATGTATCTCGGTGGAAAAGGGCTGGGATTAAAATTACTTTATGACCGAATGAAGCCAGGGATTGATCCGTTAGGTGAAGACAATATTATTGCTTTCATGCCGGGCGTGCTGTCCGGCACCAGGGCGCACTGCGGTGGTCGATTGGCAGCTGTAACAAAATCGCCGCTTACAGGGATAATGGCTTTTTCATCCTGTGGAGGTCCGTTTGGGGCACAGCTTAAAACGGCTGGATGGGACGGGCTGCTCATCAGGGGTAAGGCAAAAAAACCAATTTACCTGCAAATATCATCAACCGGTATCGAGTTTAAGGAAGGTAAAAAATTATGGGGAAAAGATACTCTGTTTGTTCAGGAAAAATTAGGCGGTAAGAAAGCCGGAACATTGATTATTGGCGTGGCAGGAGAAAACCTTGTCCGGTACGCTAATATCATTTCCGGACACCGATTTTTAGGACGTACGGGAATGGGCGCTGTGATGGGATCAAAAAATCTCAAAGCAATTGTTGCCCTTGGTGGTGAATATAATATAGTCCCCAAAAATCAAAAATTATTTGACAAAGTCTGGAACAAAGCAAAAAAATACCTGGATCGTAATTATGTAACATCGGTCGCCTATCGAAAATTTGGCACATCATCAGGGACAAATTTGATGAATCGCGCCAACGGACTCCCGGTTAACAATTTTAAATCGGGAAGTCACCAACATGCCTCGATGGTTTCCGGTGAAAGGATGAAAGAAAAGCACAATACAAAATATTACACATGTAAACCATGTACCATCTACTGCAGCAAAAAAGGTGATTTTGGCGGGGAAGTCCAGGTTGTCCCTGAATATGAAACACTTTCTTTATTAGGTACAAATCTCGGGATATTTGATTCAGTACAAATCGCAAAATGGAACCAGGTTTGTTCGGAACTGGGTATGGACACGATTTCTGTTGGGAACACGATTGGTTGGGTGATGGAAGCAACTGAAAAGGGATTAGTGAAAAGCGAATTAAAATTTGCTTCGCCAAACGGCGTTAAAAAAGCGCTTCTCGACATTGCCAACGGAAAAGGTTTTGGCAAAGAAATGGGTGAAGGCGTACGCGCGCTTTCAGAAAAATATGGCGGGAAAGATTTTGCCATGCACGTGAAAGGATTGGAAATTTCCGGTTATGACTCACGTTCGTGTTTCGGACAGGGACTGGCTTATGCAACAGCTAATCGTGGCGCTCACCACCTTTCAGCTTATATTGTTGGTCTGGAAGTTATAATGGGATTGCTGAAACCTCACACTATCAGGGCAAAAGCAGATTTCACTAAATTTTTTGAAAGCCTGACTTGTTGTGTCAATTCCCTGCATACTTGTATATTCACAGCATACGCAATCCCGTTCGAAACATGGCTTCCTAAATACACCCCGAAACCTATTTTAGCTTTTGCCATGCAGAATCTACCGAAAATTGTCATCCAAATCATCGATTACAGTCTGTACACAAAACAGTGGATTGCCATGACCGGAATAAAAATCTCCAACAAAGAATTTCTCAAAGCCGGAAGTCGCATACACGTCCTTGAACGCTACATGAACACCCGCGAAGGTATTTCCCGAAAAGATGATACGCTTCCTCCCAGGCTGCTTCAAGAAACACGCCCCGGTGATCAGAAAAAACGAACTGTTCCCCTGGATAAGATGTTGGATAAATATTACAAGTTGAGAGGGTATGATGAAAATGGGATTCCGAAAGAGAAGACTTTAAAAGAGCTGGGGATTGTTTGATTAAAAAAATAATGAACTATACTTACCCAATATTGAATGTATAAAATTTTTATTGAATCTAATAATGAAATTTGCTACATTATAAGCATAAAATATTTATGAAACAAGCAATTCGGGATTAAAACCCCGCCATATTTTGGTATAAATTTTAATCCGCGAGATAAATCTCGTGGCTATTCAAGTTAAAGCCCAAATATTGGGAACTAATTTATTATCGAAATTTAAACAAATGAATAGCCACGCCATTTATGGCGTGGGCTTAGATAATCCCCAAAGCCATCGGGATTTTAACCCCAAATAATATTTTGAAAAAAAGGGCTAAACACCAAAAATAATAAAGGAGAGAAATAATGCCATATATCAAAATCTGGATTCATCTCATTTGGGCAACTAAAAACCGCTATCCCTTTCTACAAAAACCAGTCAGATCAAAAATAATCTCCCATATCAGGCAAAATGCTAAAGACAAACACATCCACCTCGATTTTATCAATGGCTTTGATGAACATATTCACACACTAATCTCTTTAAAAGCAGACCAGACGATTGCAAAAGTTGCCCATTTGTTAAAAGGAGAATCCTCGCACTGGGTGAATGAACAGCAATTAACCAAAACCAAATTTGGCTGGCAGGATGAGTACATGGCAGTCTCCGTAAGCCATTCAGCCATAAACAAAGTCAGGGAATATATTAAAAATCAAGAAGAGCATCACCACAAAAAAACCTTTGCAGAAGAATATCAACTGTTTTTGGATAAGTATGGATTCGGGATATTAGGTAAAACTAAGGGTTAAAAGGCTTGCTATGATTGGATAGAAAATGTTTTATAATCGAAAATGAATGTCGATAAATTTGAATCCACGAGATAAATCTCGTGGCTATTCAGAATTCAGAGCACTAAATAAACAAAGCATTATTCCAACTGAATAGCCACATCATTTATGGCGTGGACTCATATAACTCCCTAAATCATTCGAGGTTTTAACCCCTATAATATATGCCCAGGAAACTTTTTTTAATTCCTACCGTAAACAAATCATATTTAAAAAATTCAAACTAACAACAAACAAGGAAAAAATCTATGAAACGATTACAATTTCTTTTACTGGCGGTCTGTCTTGTTCTTATGCAAGCGATTGCCCAGGGATTTGCGCTGGCGAAAAATAACGAAACATCCGGCGTTTCATTTTTAAAATCAAGTTTTTCTGATGCATTAGCCACGGCGGATAAACCCATTATGATCGACTTCTGGTCCGACGGCTGAGGCGGCTGTGTACAGTTAGACCGGGCGGTCTTTCAAGATGAAGAAGTTGGAAATTTTGTTAACAATCATTTTATCAATCTTCGCATCGACGGGACAAAAGGCGAAGGAAAAAAATTACGCAAAAAGTATAAAATTCTTGGCTTTCCAACAGTATTGTTTGTAAATCAAAAAGGCGAAGAAATTGACCGGATTTGTGGATTTTACGGAGACAGGGACGCAACCTTCCAAACTATTCAGGATTATGCCAATGGCAAAAATACGCTAACTGGTATTCTCTCCAAACTTAAACAAGATAAAAAGAATGTTAAATTGAATTACAAACTTGCACAAAAACATGTATCCCGTTGGGAAGGCAATCAAGCCAAACCATATTTTAAAAATGTGCTCAAACTTGATCCCAATGATGAAAAAGGATTTAAAACCGAATCGATATTTAACATTGCACTTTATGACGCCAGGTTTGAGAAAAATGTTAAACCTTTATTAAAATTCATGGCTCAAAATAGTGACGAAAAATATTACGAAAAGGGATATTATAATTTATTAGGTTATTACAAAAAAACAAAAGATCAGGATGGGATGGTAAAGACTTATGAATCCATGGTTAAAAAAATGGCTGCCAATGCCGGCCTTTATAACCAGTATGCCTGGTTCATTTACGAAGAGAGAATGAAAAACAAATATGATTGGGGAATTAAACTTGCAAAAAAAGCAGTTGAACTACAGCCCGACGCAGCCCACATTTGGGACACGCTTGCCTGGCTCCATTTTGAAAAGGGCAATAAAAAGAAAGCATTGAAGGCGATGAAAAAGGCTGTCGAATTAGAGCCTGAAACTAAAGGATTTAAAAAGAACTTGAAGAAAATGAAAAAAGGGGTTTCATAAAATCGCTTTCAAACATTAAGGGGCTGGATTAAATAACTTTTCTGGTTACAGTTTTTAAATTTGTTTATTTCAAGCAATTACAGATTTTACCTGTGAAGTTTATTTTATCCCGCCCCTTAATAAATTATCTTTTTTCTACTTCCGGAAAGTATGGACTGAAATCAAAAGTTATACCATGTAAATTTAGTATGATTTTTTAATCAACTATATCTCTTATTCCCCTATTAGTTTTTTCAATCTGTCCTTCGTATCAATCAACTCCGGCAAATCCTCATCCGCATCCTTCCAGATGTCTAAAAATTTCTCGTACTCTTTTATCGCTTTTTGAGTCGTGCCTTTTTCTTCGTACAATTTAGCTAACCGGTAATGGTATTTTGGATGAATGAGAAACCGCTCCCAGTTGTTCGGATCAAAATTAATAAGCCGGTCGTATTCTGCAATGGCTTTATCCAGTTCCCCATTTTTATGATAAGCCCGTGCTAAAACATCTTTATGGAATGGCGTGATATAATTTGCCAAGAACGTAAAATCCATGTAAATTTCTACTGGCGCCATACGTTTACATACGGAAATAGCTTTCTTAACAGAATCTTGTGCCAGCAACACCTCACTATATAGTAAATCCTAGCGCACTAAAGTGCAGGCGAAGGCTGAGGCAAAGGCGAAGGAAAAAAAATTCTT
>JACKQG010004193.1_pt1 | contig 16887 bp, 8 predicted proteins | sample 8237621 | NCBI WGS metagenome assembly JACKQG01 (sample SAMN15677084, study PRJNA649215) | marine metagenome | biome: marine; feature: Black Sea; material: saline water; isolation source: suspended particulate matter (SPM) from the Black Sea western gyre | collected 2013-06-09/2013-06-10 | depth...
ACCGTGGCCCTTTTTTTATCCTTTTTCAAAAGTACAGAAAATTACGGACATAACTAATACTATGAACCGGCAAATGTTAAAAGGGACGGGATAATTCAAATAACAAGGATAATCCATGGTTACAAGAACATGTTTAAAACAGTTCAGAATAAACTTAAGCGATCTAAAATTGTTGGTTTTGAAGATTCTGACACATGTGAAGTAAATGCAAGGTGTTATGATGAAACGTACGACAATAGAATACGATCTGTTGGTATGGTTTTACTTGGAAACGGTACTGAGCTATGCTCAGGAGCACTTGTAAATAATGTTAATAATAATTATACCCCGTATTTTTTAACCGCATTTCATTGCATAGATACAAATAGAAACGGTGTTCTTTCCTCAACAGAAATTTCAAATGCCGAAAGTTGGATAGTGTGGTTTAATTATGAAAGTCCTGGTTGCCCAGATCCACCAGACCCACCGACCCATAACTCAATTTCGGCGATGACCTTAAAGGCGAATAACATCGCTACAGATTTTGCTTTATTGGAGCTAAGTCAAAAACCCCCGGCATCTTATAATGTTTATCTATCAGGTTGGTCAAACATTGATACAGCACCACAATCTTCCGTGGGAATCCATCATCCAAGTGGCGATATAAAAAAATTATCAATTGATAATGATCCTGCAATCTCTGATATTTATACAAATACTCCAGCGAATTCTCATTGGACAGTTGATTTTGATACTGGTACAGCAGAGCATGGTTCTTCCGGATCCCCCTTGTTTGATCAGAATTATAGAATTACAGGACAACTGCACGGAACTATGAATCCTCTTGTTGATGGTACTAACTATTGTCAAATCACTGATATTAGTTACGGCAAATTTTCAATGTCCTGGAACTATGGGAACAGCTCACCTACACGGTTAAAGGATTGGCTTGACCCAAACAATTCAGGAGCCACAACACTTAATGGATTAAACGTATCGCCAATAAGTGTCTTTATCACCGGGCCCTCGTCATTAGGGTTTTTGGAAACAGGTTCTTACACTGCATACGCGAATGGTGGCTACCCTAACGATCCAGTGAGTTATCAATGGTACAAGAAAGAAGATGGTGTAAGTACTTGGTCCTCACGTGGCAGTGATAATCCGCACGATGAAAAAATGATTAGCACCAGTTTCACGTTAAAGGTGGTGATGACTAAAGGCGGTGAAACAACAGAATCAACAAATTATGTTACCTATGGCACCGGAGGTGGATATGATCCTAAAATACTTTTGTTACCCAAATCTTATTCCCTCTCTCAAAACCACCCAAACCCCTTCAATCCCATAACCACAATTAAATATGAACTGCCGGTAGCCAGTTCTGTTTCCCTGGTTATTTATGACCTGAGAGGAAATGAAGTTACCCGGTGGGTTATGGCCAATGAAACAGCAGGTTATAAACGAAAAACCTGGAATGCCACAGATAAGCATGGCAACAAAGTACCGGCAGGGGTGTACTTGCTGAAAATGACCGCTGAATCGAAAAAAAGTCAGCAGATCTTCACTGAAACCCGTAAAATGGCGCTGATTAAATAATAACAACTCCAATGCACGTTTGGCTTATACACCACAGGGGTATTCCAGGTAACTGGGGTACCCCTTTTTTATGCAACCATCAGTTTTTTAGAATCACCCTCAGTTTTTTGAAATAATTGGACTGTTTTTTAACCATGCCCAATCTTTCTCTATCTTTATTAAAAGACTAACCACCGACGGGGATGACCGATGAACCAAAATTAATTACGGTTTATACAGGCTATTGGCATGGTTATTGCCATTATATAAAGCAGCGGGTATTTGCGGGGGAATACCCCCTCATAAAAACGGTTAATTCCCATATGATTAATCAACTGGAGGAAATTTAGATATGAAAAGATTTATTCTGAATTTTATCGGCTTCATCATATTGGTTGGTTTAAATGCTTGTACAGATATCTATGATCCGCTGGTAGATACTGAGTGTGAAAAAAGAGAAAATATCGGTGTGCCCCACCTTCCTTATCCATCCTATCCAAGCCCCTACCAAGACCCATCTTGGAGCTCAGACGGCAAAAGCATTGTTTTTTACCGCATGAAGGTGACCCGTATTTCCGGAGCAGGTTCCTTTTTCATAGACTACGACTCCACCGGTATTTGGATGATAAATGCTGATGGGTCCGATATGCGGCTGATATTAAAAGGTAGTGGTTATCGTTCACCCGATTTATCACCGGATGGGAAGTGGTTGGCTTTCAAATTCGGGGGTCAGATCTATAACGCTCCCTTTGTGAATGGACAAATTGATACAACCGGGTTTGTTCAGTTAACTTCAGTTGGCAGCAACCATTACCCGGCCTGGAGCCACGATGGTGAGTGGATTGCATATGCACGATCAGTATGTGAAGGAACCAGAACTTGTGGAGTTTGGATAATTAACTCTAACGGAGAGCGAAACCGTTTTATTGCTGACTATGGCATGTACCCCACGTGGCATCCATTCAAAAAAGAAATACTTTATAACCGGCGAGTAGTGACAGAGGGGGGGAAAGTTCTTGGGGACTCTCTTTGGGTATTTAACGTAGAAAGCAACGAAAATATGCGTTTCTTTTTCCTTACGGATGAAAATTACGATAATCGACATATGACATACTCTCTTGACGGCGAAAAAATCGCTTTTTCTTCCCAACCGGAAGAATGTCCAATTCAAATATGGACCATCAATTCCGATGGAACTAATTTAAAACAACTTACTCACGAAGGTGCCTCTTCGGAACCGTCTTGGTCGCCTGACGGCAGAATTGTCTATGTGCATTACGTATCCGGGAAGCTGGATGTCAACAGCGGCACATTATGGGTGATGGATGGAGACGGTGGCAACCAGCGGCAACTGACCTTTAACCACGGGTTAATATTAGACCCATAACCAGCAGGAGGTAATACGATGACTTGAAATCAGAAACAGAAAGCCGCCATTGTGCTGTCACACAACAGCGGCTGGAATGCAAACAAACGACATGTTGGGTGATCCTGACCTTTAGTGAGGACAGGGACCTTTTTGTTTGCTCCCGAAAGTACTAATAAAAAATCAATGACTAACAACAAAATCATGGAGTGAAAAATGAAAAAGTTAAATAACCCGTTAGGCTGGATATCCGGAGTTTCGGTTTTATTCTCACTGGTAGTGGGCCTGGCATTCAACCCCCTTTCTGCTCAAGGCAGAAACTTAAAACAGGAAATCCTGGTCTACATCCTGACGGATTCACTGGAATTTCCTGCCAATGAAAATGCGGCTGTGCCGATTGACAGAATTAATATTCGGTCCCAGACGCTTAAACAAACAATGGGGGGTATTCAATTGAATGTCATTGCAAAAGCCTTCCCGAACTGGGCGGATAGCGACACCATACGGGTGCGTGAAGACGGTGTAAGAGTAAAGCTTCCACAGGTTTCCCGTATTTTCCTTTTCCGATTCCTAAATGAAAGTGATGTGGATACGGCCGTTGCGAGGCTTTCCAGGGAATCCAGCGTTCTGTTTGCCGAAAGGCATTCCGATATGGAACTCCATGATCACTATTATCCAATCCAGTGGCATCTCAACAATACGGGCCAGACCGGAGGGACTGCGGATGCGGATATTGATGCACCGGAAGCCTGGTCAATCTTCACTGGAAGTTCGACTGTAAAGTTGGGCGTCATTGACACAGGAGTTGAAACTAATCATAATGATCTTGATGGAAAAGCAACCGGTGACCTCCCGGAATCGTTTCCCTACTATGATTATGCTCACGGTACCCATGTAGCGGGTATTGCAGCGGCAAAACATGACGCAGGTCATGTCCGCGGAGTCGATGCCAATGTCCAAGTGCATTCAGGGAAAGTTTTCAGTGGATATCATTGGGATAATAATCAGGGACGATATGTACCATCTTGGGGTGGTGATAATAATGCCTATAACAAAATCGTTTATGCCGTCGATAACGGAGCCGATGTTCTTAACAATAGTTGGGGAGGCAGTCAATATAGCACGACCATAAGGTTGGCCTTTGTTCATGCATACAAAATGAACCGTGTTTCAGTTGTTTCTATGGGAAATGATAATACAAGTGACCCACGATATCCTGCTGCGTTTGGGCAAGGGATTATTGCCGTTGGCTCTACTACTGATAATGATAATCGCAGTTCTTTTTCAAATACGGGGAACCATATTGACGTAGCAGCGCCGGGAACAAATATATTATCGACTTGGAGAGGTCAAGGCTATAATACAATTTCGGGAACATCCATGGCCGCCCCAAATGTTTCTGGAATTGCAACACTGCTGAAAGGTTATAATACCAACTTAGACAACGATGATATTGAGCAGATAATAAGAATCTCTGCTGATGAAGTTGCAGGAATGGCTGGACAAGATTGGACAACAGAATACGGCACCGGTCGGGTAAATGCTCGAGCAGCTCTTAGCTTAATTAATCTCCCAAATGTGGTTTATCACTGGACAGCAAGCGGTGGTTCAGTCGTAAGCAATTCAATACTTTATCCGCTTACATTTTATGGTGTAAATGGCATTTTGGATGGTACCTATACTGTTGTACGCCATGAAATCCGAAAAACAATTACTTTTCCCCAATCCTTTTCTTCAACACCATTTGTTTGGGGTAGGGGTGTGGATCAATATGTGAATCCTGGTTTCTCTATAGAAAATCCAAATTATGGGATGGGTTGGTGTGGGCTTGTTCCTGGTAGTGTGACCACAACAAGTGCAACCTTACGAACATTTGTCTATGCAGTATATAACGCCTACGGAAAATTTAGTACATGGTTACCGACTATCCCTAGTCAAGTTGAGTTTGCCTACACTGCCCTTGGTGTTCCCTCAACAACAACACCAAATGCTCCGACAAACTTTGTAGTAACAAATCCCAATGATGTTGGGAATGCTCCTATTCTAAGTTGGCAAGCAAGCACGGGGGCAACTTCGTATAATATTTATCGTCGCGTGTTCTGGGATCCAAATTGGTTTTTATTGGGGAGTTCATCATCAACCACCTATATTGATGGCACACTTGAAATAAGAAGCCCAAATGATTGGGAAGCTGAAGATTTTTATTACCACGTTACGGCTCTAAATAATAATGGTGAATCAAACCCTTCAAACTCATACTCTGTATGGGGATATAGCTTCTTTAAAATGCAGAATGAGACTACGGATATCAATAATCCAATTCCAAAGGCCTTTGCTTTGGAATCAAATTATCCCAATCCATTCAACCCTTCAACGCTGATTCGGTATAGCCTGCCAGTACCCAGTTCTGTTACCCTGGTTATTTATGACCTGAGAGGAAATGAAGTGACCCGGTGGGTAATGGACAACGAAACAGCAGGTTATAAACGAAAAACCTGGAATGCCACAGATAAGCATGGCAACAAAGTACCGGCTGGGGTGTATTTGCTGAAAATGACTGCTGAATCGAAAGTAACAAACCGGGTTTTTTCTCAAACTCTCAAAATGGTGCTGATTAAATAACAACATCTCCAATGCACGTTTGGCTTATACACCATTGGGGTATTCCAGGTAACTGGGGTACCCCTTTTTTATGCAACCATCAGTTTTTTAGAATCACCCTCAGTTTTTTGAAATAATTGGACTGTTTTTTAACCATGCCCAATCTTTCTCTATCTTTATTAAAAGACTAACCACCGACGGGGATGACCGATGAACCAAAATTAATTACGGTTTATACAGGCTATTGGCATGGTTATTGCCATTATATAAAGCAGCGGGTATTTGCGGGGGAATACCCCCTCATAAAAACGGTTAATTCCCATATGATTAATCAACTGGAGGAAATTTAGGAATGAAAAAATTTATGAAAGCGAATAACCAGCCGTTTTTCTCTGTCTCTTTGGCAACTCTCATGGTTTTGGCCGGAGTTTTCTTGATTGTTTCCTGCAATAAAAAAGAAAATCATTTCTGTCTCGGTGTGATTGTATGACAAGATATACTTCAACCGTTTATATGTTTGCGCTGGCGGCAATATTGTTGCTGGCATCGTGCGGTAAGAATCCAATCGGTTCAAAAGTAGACAGGCAGGCCAAGCTGGTATTCGTGAAGACGGATACCTTAGAAAGACGGGGTATTTACACCATGAATATAGATGGAAGTGAGTTAAAGCCGATTGCGATTAAAGGTGATACCGTTGATTTTCCAGGTTGGTGGGGAAATCGGTACGTGATCGGTGAAACACCCACGCCTTGGGTGATCAATCATCCCCGCTGGAGCCCGGATGGTAATAAAATAGTATGTCAACTGACGTGGGCTGCAGAAGGATACGTGATTATGATAATGAATGCCGATGGAAGCGATAAACATGTATTGTGGAAAGTACGTTCTGCCACCCTTTGGCCCCGCTGGAGCCCGGAGGGTGATAAAATACTGTTCCTGCGATCGGGCGGTTTAGGAGCCGTGTTAGGAATCGGGATAGTTGACTCAAGCGGCGAAAATGACCGTGATTTTGTGATTAACGGTGGTGAACCGCCCCATACGCCAGTTATTTTTGAAAGCGATACCATTTGGTTCTACAGCTACGCCGGCCACGATTTTCAATGGGGGCCCACAGGCAGCCAGATTTATGGAACCGGCAGGGTGAACGAAAAACCGGATCCATCCCAACCATTACCTCGTTCCCCTGCGACGGAAATATTCAGCTTTGATACCAACACAGGAAATATTCTGGAACGTCTAACATACAATCAAGTTTATGAGGATCTTTTTCAACTATCTCCAGATGGACAAAATGTTGCTTTCAGGAGGGGTAAGTACACTGAACCTAAACCTAATAGCTTTTTTGTTCTTTCGCTGACCGATGGTACACTAATGGAAATATCTGTTGATAATACAATAAATGGTTTCTGGAATTGGTCAAATGACAGTCAAAATATTGTCTTTGCCAAGAACGAAAATCCCGATAAGTATCGAAAAGACTTTTATCTATATATGGTAAACATCCAACAACAAAATGAGATTACAAAACTCACACCATTTAGAGCTACGGAGCCTGACTTATTCATACCAAAACAATAGAAAATTCACTAGAATAAATAAGGAGAAAGAGCAATGCGTAAAAATAGTTACATATTGGGACTACTGGTTGCCTTTTCCAGTTTTGCTACGGGTCAAGTTCTTCCGGATCAGGCCCAGCAGGAAGCCTGGCAGAACTTTAACCAAAAGCATGGGAGCAAAGTGTTTATTCGATGGCACGATGAGACCGGGACTCCGGCTACCATCCATGGTTTTAAGTCGAAGCCCTATTCCGCACTCCGGAATCCGGAAGAAATTGCGCGTCAGTTTTTAAAAGATAACCGGGTTATTTTCAAGATGAAAAAGGACCTTTCCGATCTAAACTTGTTACGCGATTTTGAAGATAACGGAGTACATCATCTCGATTTCAAACAAACCTATAGAAACATTCCTGTGTATGGCGCTGAATATTCTGTGGCGGTTGGCAAGGATAAGACGGTCCATATGGGTGGAGGTAGGTATTACGCTGTTATTGCGACACCTAATGATGTGGTCTTTTCCAAAGAAGAAGCCATTGAACAAGCATTAGCATTTTTCAACATGCAAAGGTTAGAGCTTAGAGAATTAATTTCTGAGTTTGTCCTTGTACCGGGAGAATCGCCTTTTTTCGCGTATCGGCTAGGGCTGGATCAATGGGAAGCGGTTGTGGATGCAAGCACGGGAAAGGTTGAAATCTATTTTGAAAGGATGGCGCGTATTAATGGAACCGGAAATGTGTACCCGAAGGACCCGGTAAACAGTTCGTTAACGATTGTCACTATACCTCGCTTGTGGGGTGCTGGCTACAAGCTTGAGGGAACCTATGTGGATGCTACTAATGCGGAGCTCGGCGATGCTTACAATTCCTCTCGAAACTTTCAATATACACCACCCAATTATACGCAGCATGATGGGACACATTTTGATGATACGAATGTGTACTACCATATTGACAAGTTTTCCACCGAATATTGGCCTGTTGTTGGATTCCCGGGACTGGGGGTTCAGGTCCTGGCTTCTGTTCATGATCCTTTCCCTTACGGCCATGATAATGCCGCCGCAAATTGGATAACCATGAAATTATATTTTGGGCATGGAGAGTCATTATTCTGGGACTGGTCCAAAAAGAATGATATGATTTATCATGAATTTACTCACCTGGTTTCAGGTAAAATTGGTCTTGGTAACGATGTTGAAGAATCAAGAGCCATGCACGAAGGCTACTCTGATTACCATGCGGCTTCATTCACAAATGATATTCAAATTGGTGAATGGCTTACTCGCAACCACCCGGACCTTCGACGTGTTGATATGAATAAAACAGAGTATAATTACGATAATTATTATTCATTACAACAATATTCCGAAAACCCGGCTGAAAGTGCTCACAATAAAAGTATGATTTGGTCAGGAGCCCTCTGGGATTTGCAACTAGCATTGGGTTCCGGTGTCGCCGATTTTCTCGTTTATAAGGGTTTGGTGTATAAACACGCCTCAGGTACTACATTTTTGGATGGGCGTGAGGGAGTAATCATTGCAGATGACGAATACTATAATAGCGCGAACCTGAACACAATAATGAATGTGTTCGCAGCACGCGGTATAGGGGATCCATCACCAAATCAACCTCCAACAACCCCCACGGGGCTGGATATGACAAATCAGGGGTTTATATTGGAGAACCCCCAATTGGTTTGGAATGCCAGTACAGGTGCAACTTCTTACGACATTTATCGATGTGAAGAGTATTTCAACCCCTGTACATATCAAGTTATTGGATCAACATCATCTACTTCATTCAAAGATGTTGATGTAACAATAACAAGCCAAGAGATGGCGACAGGAAAGTACTATTATAGAGTAAAAGCTGTAAATAGCTATGGTGTATCTGGATTTTCGAATACGGTTGCCACTTGGGGAGAATCATTTTTCAAAATGCGGGATGAAATTACGGATATAAATGAACCGGTTCCCGATGCTTTTGCCTTAGAATCGAATTATCCAAATCCATTCAATCCTTCAACGATGATCAAGTATAGTCTGCCGGAAGCAAGTTCAGTTTCCTTAGTTGTTTATGACCTTAGAGGGAATGAAGTTACGCGTTGGACCAATGGGAATGAATCTGGCGGCTATAAACGCAAAACCTGGGACGGGACCGATAAGCATGGCAACAAAGTACCGGCAGGGGTATATTTATTGAAAATGACTGCTGAATCGAAAGTAACAAACCGGGTTTTTTCTCAAACTCTCAAAATGGTGCTGATTAAATAACAACATCTCCAATGCACGTTTGGCTTATACACCATTGGGGTATTCCAGGTAACTGGGGTACCCCTTTTTTATGCAACCATCAGTTTTTTAGAATCACCCTCAGTTTTTTGAAATAATTGGACTGTTTTTTAACCATGCCCAATCTTTCTCTATCTTTATTAAAAGACTAACCACCGACGGGGATGACCGATGAACCAAAATTAATTACGGTTTATACAGGCTATTGGCATGGTTATTGCCATTATATAAAGCAGCGGGTATTTGCGGGGGAATACCCCTTTATAAAAACGGTTAATTCCCACCCATATAATTAATCAACTGGAGGAAATTTAGGAATGAAAAAATTTATGAAAGCGAATAACCAGCCGTTTTTCTCTGTCTCTCTGCCAACTCTTATGGTTTTGGCCGGAGTTTTCTTGATTGTTTCCTGCAATAAAAACCCCGTTACAAATGATGAAAAGTGCAAAGAGACCGAGGCCGAGGGGCTTATAGTTCCATTCGTGGATGCATTTCCATCGTGGGATCCGGATGGTTCTACTATTGCCTATGTTCATTCGGCTCAGTCCGCAGAAGAGATAAGGAATGGGAATTATCAAATTTGGTTAATTGAAGCGAATGGGGAGAATAATCGTTTTTTACGGGCCGGTGACCTCCCAGATTTGTCTCCAGATGGTAATTGGTTAGTTTTTAAGAATGGACAGATATTTAAAATCAAAACGGATGGCGACAGCTTAACCCAGCTAACTTTTAAAGGGAGTAATATTTTCCCGACTTGGAGCCCCGGTGGACAGTGGATTGCATACGGACGGTCAATATGTGAAGGAGAACGTACTTGCGGAATTTGGATGATTGACAAAAATGGAGAACAGAATCATTTAATAGTAGAATTCGGTAGATTCCCTACTTGGAATCCAATAACAAATGAATTATTCTATTTAATGCGAGTCGTAACAAAAAATGGAGAGGTTCTCGGGGATTATCTTTGGGCATTTGATGTAGAGAATAAAAAATATAGAAGATTAGTTTTCCTGACAGGAAAAAACTTTGATAATCGACATTTAAATTTTTCACCTGACGGTTCATTAATTACATTTACTTCGAATGCCCAAATATGGTTAATGAATTCAGACGGGAGCAATCTGACCCAAATCACTACTGAAGGAGGAATGCATTCTTCCTGGTCTCCCGGTGGGAGTCAAATTGTCTACCTGAAATATTCTAATCCAACTTTATGTGAATACAAAGAGTATAATTTGGGCGAAAAAGGCGATGGAGCCCTGTGGATCATGGACTCTGACGGTACAAATCGACGGCAGTTGACTTTTATACCGAGTGGACGATATCAATCTTATTGATCATAACAAAAAAGAAGGAAAAAAGACATGAATACATTACGGCGTATCCTGAGAATAAGTGTTCTATTTTTGGCACTTTTTGCATCAACCATTGCTCAAGAGTCTGTTTTTGAACGTGAAATCATTGTCATGTTTAAACCAGGGATTATTGAGCTCCCTGTGGGGAAAGAAAATGCACGATTACCGGATGTGGCTATCACCGCGCCGGAAATTAAAAAGGCCATGGAGAAAAGAAATGTTGATTTAATTATCAAAGCATTTCCCCATTTCAAACAGGCCGATACACTGGGGGTCGCAAGAACAGGAGAGAGGGTGAAACTCGCAGATCTCTCTCACATTTATAAAATCCGTCTGACTGGGAGAGCGGATATTTCAGAAACTGTGACCGAGCTGACGGATTTCCCCGAGGTGATCTTTGCAGAGCCAAATGGCCTAGCTGAACATGATATTGATCCCAATGACCAGCATTTTGACGATCCTAATAACCCCGGGCAAGGGGGTCTTCAGTGGAGTTTATTAAACACGGGTCAAAACGGGGGGACTTATGACGCTGATATCGATGCCCCCGAAGCTTGGGATATCACGAAAGGACATGTCAACACAAAAATTGCCATTATTGATCCAGAAGGTGTATGGAGTGGACACCCAGACCTTAGCGGAAAGGTCTCCGGGGACTCTAATACAAATGGATCTCATGGAACCCACGTAGCAGGTATTGCGGCTGCGAAGACAAATAATACAATAGGAATTGCCGGGATTGACTGGTATGCTCAGATCATAGCTGAAAATATATATGGGGCGGATGATGATGGAAGATACAATGCCGTCATGAGTGCCATAAATCGGGGAGCGGATATTCTTACTAATAGCTGGAGATTAATTCCCACTGGACGAAACTCAACTATAGTAAGAATGGCTTTTGCCAATGCCTATAAAAGCAACATATTTGTTACCGCTTCCATGGGTAATACTGGCAATACGACCAATACGGTTCAGTATCCAGCGGCATTTGGACAAGGAATTACAGCCGTTGGAGCGACGACAAAAAACGATGTGAGAAGGAATAGTTCAACCTATGGGTATAATATTGACGTGGTTGCTCCAGGTGAAGACATTCTTAGTACTGTAAGCTATTATAATTCAATTTATGGTGGTTGCTATGACAAGTTTTCAGGCACGTCGATGGCAACACCCCATGTTTCCGGTATTGCGGGGTTGCTCTTAGCGAAGGAACCTAATCTTTATAATGATGATATTGAGCAGATTATAAGAATTTCCGCGGATAAGGTAGATGCAATGAAAGGTCAGGAATGGACAACAGAATATGGTAATGGTCGTGTGAACGCCCGTGCAGCATTAGACCTCATTAGTTCTCCGAATCAATTAAACCATTGGACAGCAAATGCTGGCAATAGTGTATCGAATACCGGCACTTATACGATAACATTTTTCGGTACGCCGAGCCTAGCTGAGGGGTCCTACACTGTTAAACGTTATGATGTGCAAAAAACAGTGACCTTCTCCCAATCCTTTATTTATCCACCCTATGTTTGGGGTCGTGGTGTTGCTACGAACGGCTACTCCGGGACCAATCCCAATTATGGAATGGGTTGGTGTAATGTTGTAGGCAGTACTGTTACCACGACGGGGGCAACATTGCAGACATATGTATACGAGGTATGGAACAATTTGGGCCAATACCTGGGGTATTTTCCAACCACGCCGGAAAATACGACATTTGCCTATACTGCCCTGACAGCGCCTCCTCCACCTCTTGCTGTCTCCATAAGCGGCCCGGGTGAACTGTTGGAAGGTAATACCGGTACCTGGACAGCAAACGTAACGGGTGGTGAAAATGGTATACCCTATAGTTACGCCTGGGAAAAGAAGAATGATGGGTCCAATCAATGGTATCCATTGGGAACCTCCCAATCGCAATCCGTCACCATGGGAAGTGTTTCCTTCACCTTAATGGTGACAGCAACCCAAGGAACGGAATACTCCAATAATACGACCTATTACGTATTCCGGACGGGCGGTGGCGGGTTTTTTCGACAGGCAAACGCAGACCATAATGGCAGTATTCCCGAGATCTTTAGCCTCTCTCAAAACTATCCCAACCCCTTCAATCCCATAACCACAATTAAATATGAACTGCCGGTAGCCAGTTCTGTTTCCCTGGTTATTTATGACCTGAGAGGAAATGAAGTTACCCGGTGGGTTATGGCCAATGAAACAGCAGGTTATAAACGAAAAACCTGGAATGCCACAGATAAGCATGGCAACAAAGTACCGGCAGGGGTGTACTTGCTGAAAATGACCGCTGAATCGAAAAAAAGTCAGCAGATCTTCACTGAAACCCGTAAAATGGCGCTGATTAAATAATAACAACTCCAATGCACGTTTGGCTTATACACCACAGGGGTATTCCAGGTAACTGGGGTACCCCTTTTTTATGCAACCATCAGTTTTTTAGAATCACCCTCAGTTTTTTGAAATAATTGGACTGTTTTTTAACCATGCCCAATCTTTCTCTATCTTTATTAAAAGACTAACCACCGACGGGGATGACCGATGAACCAAAATTAATTACGGTTTATACAGGCTATTGGCATGGTTATTGCCATTATATAAAGCAGCGGGTATTTGCGGGGGAATACCCCCTCATAAAAACGGTTAATTCCCATATGATTAATCAACTGGAGGAAATTTAGATATGAAAAGATTTATTCTGAATTTTATCGGCTTCATCATATTGGTTGGTTTAAATGCTTGTACAGATATCTATGATCCGCTGGTAGATACTGAGTGTGAAAAAAGAGAAAATATCGGTGTGCCCCACCTTCCTTATCCATCCTATCCAAGCCCCTACCAAGACCCATCTTGGAGCTCAGACGGCAAAAGCATTGTTTTTTACCGCATGAAGGTGACCCGTATTTCCGGAGCAGGTTCCTTTTTCATAGACTACGACTCCACCGGTATTTGGATGATAAATGCTGATGGGTCCGATATGCGGCTGATATTAAAAGGTAGTGGTTATCGTTCACCCGATTTATCACCGGATGGGAAGTGGTTGGCTTTCAAATTCGGGGGTCAGATCTATAACGCTCCCTTTGTGAATGGACAAATTGATACAACCGGGTTTGTTCAGTTAACTTCAGTTGGCAGCAACCATTACCCGGCCTGGAGCCACGATGGTGAGTGGATTGCATATGCACGATCAGTATGTGAAGGAACCAGAACTTGTGGAGTTTGGATAATTAACTCTAACGGAGAGCGAAACCGTTTTATTGCTGACTATGGCATGTACCCCACGTGGCATCCATTCAAAAAAGAAATACTTTATAACCGGCGAGTAGTGACAGAGGGGGGGAAAGTTCTTGGGGACTCTCTTTGGGTATTTAACGTAGAAAGCAACGAAAATATGCGTTTCTTTTTCCTTACGGATGAAAATTACGATAATCGACATATGACATACTCTCTTGACGGCGAAAAAATCGCTTTTTCTTCCCAACCGGAAGAATGTCCAATTCAAATATGGACCATCAATTCCGATGGAACTAATTTAAAACAACTTACTCACGAAGGTGCCTCTTCGGAACCGTCTTGGTCGCCTGACGGCAGAATTGTCTATGTGCATTACGTATCCGGGAAGCTGGATGTCAACAGCGGCACATTATGGGTGATGGATGGAGACGGTGGCAACCAGCGGCAACTGACCTTTAACCACGGGTTAATATTAGACCCATAACCAGCAGGAGGTAATACGATGACTTGAAATCAGAAACAGAAAGCCGCCATTGTGCTGTCACACAACAGCGGCTGGAATGCAAACAAACGACATGTTGGGTGATCCTGACCTTTAGTGAGGACAGGGACCTTTTTGTTTGCTCCCGAAAGTACTAATAAAAAATCAATGACTAACAACAAAATCATGGAGTGAAAAATGAAAAAGTTAAATAACCCGTTAGGCTGGATATCCGGAGTTTCGGTTTTATTCTCACTGGTAGTGGGCCTGGCATTCAACCCCCTTTCTGCTCAAGGCAGAAACTTAAAACAGGAAATCCTGGTCTACATCCTGACGGATTCACTGGAATTTCCTGCCAATGAAAATGCGGCTGTGCCGATTGACAGAATTAATATTCGGTCCCAGACGCTTAAACAAACAATGGGGGGTATTCAATTGAATGTCATTGCAAAAGCCTTCCCGAACTGGGCGGATAGCGACACCATACGGGTGCGTGAAGACGGTGTAAGAGTAAAGCTTCCACAGGTTTCCCGTATTTTCCTTTTCCGATTCCTAAATGAAAGTGATGTGGATACGGCCGTTGCGAGGCTTTCCAGGGAATCCAGCGTTCTGTTTGCCGAAAGGCATTCCGATATGGAACTCCATGATCACTATTATCCAATCCAGTGGCATCTCAACAATACGGGCCAGACCGGAGGGACTGCGGATGCGGATATTGATGCACCGGAAGCCTGGTCAATCTTCACTGGAAGTTCGACTGTAAAGTTGGGCGTCATTGACACAGGAGTTGAAACTAATCATAATGATCTTGATGGAAAAGCAACCGGTGACCTCCCGGAATCGTTTCCCTACTATGATTATGCTCACGGTACCCATGTAGCGGGTATTGCAGCGGCAAAACATGACGCAGGTCATGTCCGCGGAGTCGATGCCAATGTCCAAGTGCATTCAGGGAAAGTTTTCAGTGGATATCATTGGGATAATAATCAGGGACGATATGTACCATCTTGGGGTGGTGATAATAATGCCTATAACAAAATCGTTTATGCCGTCGATAACGGAGCCGATGTTCTTAACAATAGTTGGGGAGGCAGTCAATATAGCACGACCATAAGGTTGGCCTTTGTTCATGCATACAAAATGAACCGTGTTTCAGTTGTTTCTATGGGAAATGATAATACAAGTGACCCACGATATCCTGCTGCGTTTGGGCAAGGGATTATTGCCGTTGGCTCTACTACTGATAATGATAATCGCAGTTCTTTTTCAAATACGGGGAACCATATTGACGTAGCAGCGCCGGGAACAAATATATTATCGACTTGGAGAGGTCAAGGCTATAATACAATTTCGGGAACATCCATGGCCGCCCCAAATGTTTCTGGAATTGCAACACTGCTGAAAGGTTATAATACCAACTTAGACAACGATGATATTGAGCAGATAATAAGAATCTCTGCTGATGAAGTTGCAGGAATGGCTGGACAAGATTGGACAACAGAATACGGCACCGGTCGGGTAAATGCTCGAGCAGCTCTTAGCTTAATTAATCTCCCAAATGTGGTTTATCACTGGACAGCAAGCGGTGGTTCAGTCGTAAGCAATTCAATACTTTATCCGCTTACATTTTATGGTGTAAATGGCATTTTGGATGGTACCTATACTGTTGTACGCCATGAAATCCGAAAAACAATTACTTTTCCCCAATCCTTTTCTTCAACACCATTTGTTTGGGGTAGGGGTGTGGATCAATATGTGAATCCTGGTTTCTCTATAGAAAATCCAAATTATGGGATGGGTTGGTGTGGGCTTGTTCCTGGTAGTGTGACCACAACAAGTGCAACCTTACGAACATTTGTCTATGCAGTATATAACGCCTACGGAAAATTTAGTACATGGTTACCGACTATCCCTAGTCAAGTTGAGTTTGCCTACACTGCCCTTGGTGTTCCCTCAACAACAACACCAAATGCTCCGACAAACTTTGTAGTAACAAATCCCAATGATGTTGGGAATGCTCCTATTCTAAGTTGGCAAGCAAGCACGGGGGCAACTTCGTATAATATTTATCGTCGCGTGTTCTGGGATCCAAATTGGTTTTTATTGGGGAGTTCATCATCAACCACCTATATTGATGGCACACTTGAAATAAGAAGCCCAAATGATTGGGAAGCTGAAGATTTTTATTACCACGTTACGGCTCTAAATAATAATGGTGAATCAAACCCTTCAAACTCATACTCTGTATGGGGATATAGCTTCTTTAAAATGCAGAATGAGACTACGGATATCAATAATCCAATTCCAAAGGCCTTTGCTTTGGAATCAAATTATCCCAATCCATTCAACCCTTCAACGCTGATTCGGTATAGCCTGCCAGTACCCAGTTCTGTTACCCTGGTTATTTATGACCTGAGAGGAAATGAAGTGACCCGGTG
>JACKQG010004194.1_pt1 | contig 16882 bp, 12 predicted proteins | sample 8237621 | NCBI WGS metagenome assembly JACKQG01 (sample SAMN15677084, study PRJNA649215) | marine metagenome | biome: marine; feature: Black Sea; material: saline water; isolation source: suspended particulate matter (SPM) from the Black Sea western gyre | collected 2013-06-09/2013-06-10 | depth...
AAACAAATAACTTCCTGACTCATTTTCTCTGCTTGAGGTAAATTTTCTTTTGAAGATGAAGGAATAGTTTTATAATCATCAATTTGGCTAATCAACGGATAGAAATATCTTCGCCCGAAAATACTGTTTTCTTTCAAAGTTTCATAAACTTCATCTCGACTTTTACCGAATTGTTTCTCATCAATGAAAATTGGAAAATAAGCATAATTATGTTGCACATTTTCAAAATCATTCAAAAACCTAATACCATCAATTTGTGATAATTCCTCACGATACAAATTAACAATCGTTTTTCTTTTTTTAACAATATTCTCAAAATGTTTCAGTTGCAACAAGCCCATTGCTGCTTGAATTTCGTTCATTTTCCCATTAATTCCTAAACCAGCAATTTTATCTTCCCCGTGAAATGCAAAATTTTTCAAGTCATCAATTTTCTGTTTCATCTCGGACGAATTTGATATAATAGCACCACCTTCAAAAGTATTGAAAACTTTTGTTGCGTGAAAACTGAGAATAGATAAATCACCAAAATTCAAAATTGATTCACCATTTTGTTTGACTCCGAAAGCATGTGCAGAATCGAATATCACTTTGAGATTGTACTTTTTAGCAATATTAGAAATTTTTCCAATCTTACATGGATTACCATAAACATGAACAGGTAATATTGCTGTGGTTGTTTTTGAGATTGCCTTCTCTATCAAATCAGGATTTATATTGCAATCTTTGGAATCTATATCTACAAAAACTGGATCGATATTGTTCCATTTTATTGCATGAGAAGTAGCAACAAAACTATATGGTGTTGTAATTATTTCACCTTTTAACTCCAATGCTTTAATCGCTACTAAAAGTGCAATAGTACCATTGCAAAACACTGATATGTGCTTAACTCCTAAATATTTGCATAATTCAGACTCAAACTTTTGATGAAATGGACCATTATTTGTTAACCATTGGTTATCCCATATTCTCTCCAAATATGGAACAAATTCTTCTAATTTCGGTAAAAATGGTTTTGTAACAAATATATTTCGTTTCATTTTAGTACTTTAGATTAAAGTCCTTAATAATATGTATAGTATCTCTCAATGCCTGTATTTTGAACAGCTTGCATAATAGGTAATATATTATAACTCCAGTGAATATCTCTATAACCAATTTCACAGTCTGATTATCAAAACTGAGACCAACTGCATAGGTTAGCATTGCCATAATTATTGATAAAACAAAGTAAGGAAAAAGATCTTTAAGTTGTTGGGTTATGCTATAATTTATCATATTACCTGAATATTTGATATTTAAATAAAAAGCAATGTAGGAAGTAATTACTTTTGCAGAAATTAAACCTACTATTCCCCATTTTAATCCAATTATAATTGCAATTGTTAGAATTACTTTTTTAACTATTTCTAACCTGAAAAAAATATCAGCACGACCTTTAACCAATAAAATATTTAAATTGATTGCACTAAGTGGATATAAAAAACCACCCAGACATAATAATTGTAAATACTTTACAACTGGAAGCCATTTATCTGTAAGAAGTACTCTAACTAAAGGATTGGCAACTACTAATAATCCAAACATTAAAGGGAAGGATATAAACGCAACAACATGGATAACTTTAACATATACGCTTCTCAATCGTTCTAAGTCGTTTTGAATTTTTGATAAAACTGGGAACATGACTCTTCTCAAAACACGATAAGTATTTTTTATAGGAAGCATTTGTAAACTCATAGCTCTAGTATAAAAGCCTAAATCAGTAGGTGCATACAACTTACCAACAAGAATGATGTCGAGTTTATCGAAAATTACATTAATTATACTTGATCCTGCAATATTTGCGCTAAAGCCAAATATTTCTTTCAAAGATTTAAAACGAAATATAGCAGAAGGTTTCCAGTCACTAATCACCCATAACAATATTGTATTGAGAATGTTTTGAGATATAGTCTGAATTACAAGACTCCAAACACCCCATCCATTTATCGCGAGAGTTATCGCTATTGTACCAGATATTACTATAGAAAACAATCGGATTAAAACCTGTGTTTTGAAATCTATCTTTTTTACTAAAATAGCACCATGTACAATTGCAAGTGAATTAATAATAAAGTTCGCAGACAAAACACGAGCTAATATTGATAATTGCGGGATTTCAAAAAAACTAGCAATTAGAGGTGCTGTAAAAAATAGGATTAGACTTAGGCATATACCTGTACCCACATTGAAATAGAAAATTGTAGATAAATCTTTTTGTTCTAAATTCTGCCTTTGTACAATTGCTGAGCCAAACCCAAAATCTAATAATGTATTAGCTAAAGCAACAAAAATACTTAGAATTCCAATTAATCCGAACTGATATGGTTCAAGTAGGCGAGCTAAAATGACCGAAATAACAAATACAATACTTTGTTGACCTAGTTGCCCAGAAAGACTCCAGAAAAATGCTCTAATAGTTTTATTTTTTAAGTTATCCAACATAGATAAATATCTGTTGAAAATTAGTTAACAGCACTTTACAAATAGAAAATTACTTATACTATCTCTGCAATTTTATCAATATCTTCTTCTTCCAAGTACGGATGCATTGGAAGACTGAATATCCTTTTACTTACAGCTTCTGAAATTGGAAAATCTCCATCAGTATAATTCAAATATTTGTAAGCTGACTGAAGATGCAGTGGTTTCGGATAATAAATTGCGGTAGGAATCTCTTGCTCTTTCAATTTACTCTGGATTTCTTCTCGATGTTTACCGCTTTCAGCTAAAACAGAATACTGAGCCCAAGCCGATATATATCCATCCGGAATAGTTGGCGTTTCCACTTTACCCATTAATTTCTTTGTATATAATTCTGCTACTTTATTTCTTTGTAAAACTTCATTATTGAAAATTGTCATTTTTGCCAATAATATTGCGGCTTGTATGGAATCCATTCTAGCATTTAATCCAATTCGAGCATTTTCGTATTTATCCGTACTTTGTCCATGAACACGAACAGAAATTAACTTCTGATACATATCATCATCATCAGTAAATACCGCTCCTCCGTCGCCATAGCATCCCAAAGGTTTTGCTGGAAAAAATGATGTGGATGCGGCTTCACCAAAACTACATGCTTTTTTTCCATTAATCGACCCACCAAAACCTTGAGCTGCATCTTCAAGCACAAGTAAACTATATTTTTTAGCAATGGATTCAATTGCCAAATAATCTGCTGGAAGTCCAAAGAGATCAACAGGTAAAATGGCTTTTGGAGTTAACTCACCTTTATCAATAACTTTTTTGACTTCTTTTTCAAGTGCTTCAGGATTAATATTATAAGTACAAGGATCAATATCAACAAAAACAGGAGTTGCTCCAAGCAAACTAATAACTTCTGCAGTTGCAATAAAAGTAAACGGTGTAGTAAATACAGCATCACCTGTACCAATTCCCCACGTCATAAGTGGCATTAAAAGAGCATCGGTACCAGATGAACAACAAACACAGTATTTTCTTCCGACATATTCCGCAAGTTTTTCTTCTAGTTCTTTTATTTCAGGTCCCATGATATATTTACCATGATTCAATACTTTTTGAATTCGTTCGTTTACATCAATTTCAATTTCTTTATATTGTTTTTTTAAATCAATAAATTGCATAATTATCCTTTACTTATTATAATAATTTTTGTACCACTCAACAAATTTAGGAATTCCTTCCCCGATACCAACTTGAGGAGAAAATTCTACAAGTTGCTCCAAACTATTTGTATCGGCGATAGTATCTTCAACATCACCTGGTTGTTTTGGCAATAATTCGATTTTTGCTTTGACTCCTATCGCTTTTTCAATTTCTTTGATATAGTCCATCAAACCAACTGATTTATTCCCACCAATGTTCAATATTTGATATGGAGTTTCATCTTTTTGATTTGGTTTATCCAATAATCGTGAAATACCTTCAATTATATCATCTATATATGTAAAACTCCTTGTATGATTTCCGTAATTAAACACAGGAATTGTTTCGTTATTTAGCATCATTTCAGTAAATTTAAATAATGCCATATCTGGTCTTCCCCATGGACCATAAACTGTAAAAAACCGTAATCCTGTTGTTGGTAGATTATACAAATGTGAATAAGTATGGGCCATTAACTCATTTGCTTTTTTTGTAGCAGCGTAAAATGAAACAGGATGATCAACATTATCAGATTCAGAAAATGGTAATTTAGTGTTTCCACCATAAACTGAACTCGATGATGCATAAATAAGTTGTTGAATTTGATTATGACGACAAGCTTCTAATATATTTGTAAATCCTACTAAATTTGAGTTTGCGTAAACCAATGGATTTTCAATTGAATATCGAACTCCAGCCTGTGCAGCTAAATGAAGAACCATTTCAAATTTATTATTTTCAAATAATTTTGTTAACGATACTAAATCTACAATATCCATTTTTTGAAACGAAAAATTAGAATAATCTGTTAACTGATTAAGCCGAGCTTTTTTTAGGTTTATATCGTAGTAATCATTTAAATTGTCAATTCCAACAATATTGAATCCTTCTTTACACAATCTTTTTGATAGATGAAATCCAATAAAACCTGCTGCTCCAGTAATCAGAATTGATTTTTTAGTATCCATTAGCAATTAGTTTTTATCTTCAGTGTAATATTGATAATAATACGAATAGCCATAAGCGTCGTGCTCTTGAGTAATACCATTAACTACACATCCCAATAAGGGTGCATTTACTGATTTGAGTAGGGATAAAGAGTGCTTTAATGCTATTTTGTCAGTACCTCCAGCTTTTACAACTAAAACTAAACCATCAACATCACCTGATAACATTCTAGAGTCTGTTACAGCATTTATCGGAGGTGAATCAAATAGAATAATATCCCAATCTTTTTCAATTTGTTTGATTAAAGTTTGCATACTATGTGATCCCAATAACTCGCTTGGGTTAAATGTACTGATCCCAGAGGTAATAACGGATAGATTCTCAATGTCTGTTTGTTTTACAAGTTCTTTGTAATCCTTAAACTTGTCTGGCTGTAGAATAATATCAGTAATACCTGGTTCTCTTTGGATTTCAAATACTTTATATAAAAGAGATTTTCTTAAATCAGCATCTACTAGTAAAGTACTTTTTCCAAGCTGAGCAAATGCTATTGCTAAATTCACAACCGTTGTGCTTTTACCCTCTCCAGCTCCTGGGCTTGTTACTAAAATCGACTTTACTTTTTTGTCGGAATATGTATGTGTAATGCTCGTTCGTATATTTCTGTAAGCTTCAGATACAGGGTTTTGAGGTTCAAAATGAGTAATTAACCGCTTTTCAAAATCAGTAATATTGTTATTGTTATTTTTGTTTTTTTGGTTTAGGGTTTTGAACTTTCTACGACGATAATATCTTTTACCTTTCCCAATTAAAGGTATTACACCAATGACAGAAATACCATATTGTTGTACATCATCAACAGAATGAATTGAATGATCTAAAAGTTCAATGATAAGCGATAAACCAATTCCTAAACCTAATCCTAGGATTAACCCTAACAAAAGATTCTGATTAACATTTGGTTTAAAAGGTAAATAAGGTGGATAAGCTACATCTATAATGCGAATTGCAGATAATTGTGAAGCTTCAGTTAACTGTATTTCTTTAAGTTTCTCTTTTAAAATCAAAAACAGTTTTTCTTTTACCGTTATATCTCTGTTTAACCTAGCTAGCGTTAGAATTTTTTTGGGGTATTTGGACAATTCTCTTTCTATATTATCAACAAGTTTTTTGTATTCTATAGCTCTTACATTTAATTGGAATCTATCCGAGCCTAATTTCAGAATGTTAATCAAAAGATTCTGAGTTGCTACAATTGGATCATCGTATGATAAACCACTTTTTAATAGTTGTTGAGTTTCTTCAGTTAATTGAATTTTTATTGTATTAATTCGTTCGTTTATTTCCTGAATTAATCTAGAATTTGTTGTAACTGAAATATTATTAGCTTGAATAAGAGCATTTTCTTGCTTTGCAAGTTCACTTCTTAGTTCAGCAATTTTAGGTGTTACTGTATTTATTACATCTCCAATTAAAGTATTTTCTGATTCACTTAACTTAGTCTTCTCATAAGATAGTAAACTGTCAATTTCATTAACATTGGCTATAGTTTTATCATACAATATTTCATACTCAGAAAGTTGTTCAAATAAAATTGAGGTATTACCATCTGAACTAAAAATCTTTTCTTTTTCTTGAAATCTCTTCTTTTGATCTTCAGCATAAACAAGATCCTTTTCTAAATCATCTAACTGTACTTTCAAAAAATCTCTTGATTTTACAATTTCATCATTTTTCCATAGTAAATTTCTATTTTGATAAACTCGAATGATAAGATTGAGAATATAGGAAGCTTCATTAGGTTCGATTGAAGAATAAGATATTTCTAGTGTATGAGTATCTCTTTTCAAAGAAACTGATAATCTCTTTAGTAATTTATTTGAATAATCTCTTCGCTTACTCTCTGACAATTTATTCAATTTTGGTGGAACAAACTGAATTTCATCATGGAATCCAAAAGTTATAATCTCTTTAAGTAATCTATCTAACTTTTTCGTTTTAGGAGTATAAACTCTAGTTCCAAATAAATATAGGTTGCTACGAATTGGAGAATTCCATAACGAATCAATTACAGTTTCTGCTAAAGAGCGACTTGTTAGAATTTGAATCTCATTGTTTAAGCTGGATTGGTCAAAACCATTTTCAAAACCTATAAATTGTTGGGTTCTGTTCTCTTCATTCAGAATGATTAATGTAGAAGACTTATATCCCGGAATTGTTGAGTATGTTACATATAAAGTTGCTAAAAAAACAACAAATGTTGATAGAAATAGCAATAGTTTATGTTTCCTTACCAATCTGATATAGTCCTTTAATTCCAGACTTTGGTCGTATTCATATTCTTTTGATTTGTAGTCACTCATATCTATACCATATTATATCGATGAAAGTTACAAAGTAAAGTAATTCAAAAGCATTCAAATATTTAACTATTTGAATGTTTTTTTGTGATACTCATCACATCACTGAGTACATTTAAATGAATTTTGTTTTTGATAAAATAATATGCTCCAATTATGGTTAATGTGATATATCCATAAGCATGTAGCATTATTGCGTAAGAAATTCCTTCTTCTGCTTGAAATTTACCAATCATAGTCACTAAAACGAATTTAACTGATAAATGGAATGTCCCAATCATTCCTGGTGCTGACGGAATTGATAAAGCTAAAGAAGAAATTATTAAAACTAGTAAACTTTCAAATATAGACATTTCCAAATGCATAGCTGTTTGTATCAAGTGAGTTACTGTCCAGTAAATTATCCACAAAAACAATGTTAGTGCGATAACTCTCCATCTGTATGCATACTGTAATCCATTAAATCCTGATAAAAATTCTATGAATAACTTGAAAAACCGATTCGAACTTTTGCTATTTCTATATTTCTTTATAAACAAAATCAACAGTCCTGAGACTACAACAACTACAATTATACTAAAAATCACAAGTCTGCGAATATCCTCAGGTAAAGGATATGTCAATATCAACAAAACAGATAAACTCAACAATCCAAAAGTATCTAAAAGTCTTTCAAATACGACTGAGCCAAATACAAATGAACCTGATATTTTGTAATCACGACTTACAAAATATGTTCGTAATAATTCACCTAATCTCAACGGTAGTACATTATTACCAAAATATCCTATCATTTCTGCTTGAAACAATGAATCTGTAGATATGTCCATTTCGTGTTTAACTAAATATCTCCATCTAACTGCTCGGATATAAACCGACCCAACCAAAATTAAAGCTGATAAAACAACTAGTGGGAAGTTCGTTTTTTGAATGGAATTTTTGAATCCTGTAAAGTTGAAATCGTGAAATGCAAAATATATTCCAATTCCACTTAGCAGTATTCCAAGTAGAATTTTTGGATTGAAAAAAGATAGTCTATTGCTGTTTTGAGAAGTCATTATTCCCTTAAATCAATTTCAAAAGCTCCAGGAATCTCCAGTTGAAATACTTCAATATCTCCAGAATATTGTTTAATTGTGATATCGTATAAACGCTGAATATATTCTTTGTCAAGAACATCAATCCAAATTAGACTCCCATCTTTTGGAGAAAAATGTATCTCAGCATCGGGAATTTTATTTGAGAAAGAAAGTCTAAAATCCCACTTAGAATTGATGTTTTCTCGTTTAACTCCGAGTAACTTTTCTTTATCAAACCAAACTAAAATTGTATTTTCAAATGTAGTATCTGGGAATTGTGTAATTAACCGATTTGAGCGTTCATCATAAGTTTTCCAAACAACTCCATCTGAAACAATAGTTTTGTATCCCATTTCAAATCTAAATTTCTTGTCCTGACTAACAATAAGTCTTCCATGAGCTTCTGAAGTATCAATCGGAGTTATAAACCAATGGGATAATTCGATTTCTAATCCACCAGAATCGGACTGAGCTAAGTAGGTATTTACCCATTCATCAAAATGATCTTCGCTAAAACATACCGTTACCAGAATACAGACTAACAACCTTTTTAAGAACATAACATTCTCCTTATTTGACTTTTATTTGTACGCGACTATTCTACAATATTCTCTAAATATGTAGAATCAACTAAAACTTCTCTAGCTTTGCTTCCACTAAAACCAGAAATGATACCCATTGCTTCCATTTCATCAATAAGTCTCCCAGCTCTGCTATAACCAATCCTAAATTTTCTTTGTAATAACGAAACTGATGCTTGTTGATTTTGGATAACTAACTTGGCAGCATCCATAAATAACTCATCTCGTTCACCATCAACTGAGAAATCTGAACTTTCAGTTTTTTTCTTAACTTCGGGAAGATGAATTTCCTCAGGTTTGGGTTGACTTGAGATAAGAGACATAATATCTTCAATTTCATCCAATTCAATAAATGCATTATGAAGCCGAATAGGAGCTGATGTGCCGGGCGGTAAGAAAAGCATATCACCATTGCCCAACAATTTTTCCGCTCCCATTTGGTCAATAATAGTTCGAGAGTCTACTTTCTGAGAAACTTGGAATGCAATTCTCGCTGGGAAATTAGCTTTTATCAATCCTGTGATGACATCTACTGATGGTCTTTGTGTTGCCACAACTAAATGGATTCCAACTGCTCTAGCCATTTGTGCTAAACGGGTAATTGGTTCTTCAATGTCTTTCCCTGATGTCATCATTAAATCTGCAAGTTCATCTATAATAACCACAACATATGGTACTTTTTCCATTTCAGAATTTTGTTTGCATTTTGAATGATATTCTCCAATATTTCTAACTGTAACATCGGCAAACAACTGGTATCTTCTTTCCATTTCAACAATTGCGGCATTCAGAATTGCAACTGCATTTTCAGGAGTTGTCATTACATATTCATCAATATTCGGTGATGTAATCAAGTGATGTCCAACAAGAGATTTATAACTTGATAATTCTAATTTCTTCGGGTCCATCATTATGAATTTTACTTCATCAGGTTTGGCTTTGTATAGTATAGAAATTATGATTGTGTTGATGCAAACTGATTTACCTGAGCCAGTTGCACCTGCAACCAAAATGTGTGGCATTTTTGCTAAATCGAATACATACGCATCACCAGTTGTTGTTTTCCCAGCTGCTAAAGTAAGTTTGGATTTACTGTTAATATATTTTTCAGAATTGATTATGCTCTTCAAATATACAATTTCTGGGTCATCGTTGGGTAATTCAATTCCAACATTATGGGAACCTGGAATTGGTGCAATCACTCGAATTCTCTGAGCTCTCATAATCCGTGCCAAATCATCAGATAAATTTACAAATTTATTAACACGAACACCCTCAGCAGGTTCAATCTCAAACAATGTAATAACAGGACCTGGGGAAATTCTTCTGACTTTACCAATAACACCAAATGTTTGCAAAGCGTGTTCTAATTGTTGTGCTTTCTGTTGAAGAGTCTCTTCTGAAACTCCACCCATAATCGGAGGTGGTGATTTTAACAATTCTATTGATGGAAGTTTATATTGGCGATATCTTGCTTTTCGTTCTTTAAGTGCATCCAAATCACCTTCTTCAATCTCGTCCATTTCTTCAATCTCGATATTTCTCTCATCGAAATCATCAATCTCTTCTTCTTTGTGGATATCTACTTTTGCGTCTTCTTGCTCAATAGCTTCAGTTTCTTCTGTAGGTATAGTTGAAGCTACTTCCACTTCGATTGATTCTGGTTCTGTTTCTATTCCTAGTTCTTCTTTTTTAATAGGAACTGGAATCGGTTCTTTGGATTTTGCTAATTTCTTAATTCTTCGTTTTTCTCTGAATTCTACAAATTTTACCTGAATCCAATTTTTCAACTTAGTAAAAGCATCATGAATGGACAATCTGAAGAATCCGATAATTATCAGAATAATACAAATAGATATTATCAGTATAGTTGAGAATGTACCAACAAAATCGTGAATGAATTTTGCAGATATTCCACCTACAAGTCCTGAATGAGTAAAACTATAATTTACCGGATATTTGAGTAAAGCATAGATTCCTAATGCAGTGCTTGTCCATATTCCAAGTCCGAATAAATACAACATTGGACGAATAAGTGATTTAATGTTCCTTCGAGATACTAAACCAAATCCAAGAATAGCTAGTAAAATCGGAAATACAAAAGAACCCCAGCCAATTGTCATTTTAATGAGATAGTAAGATATGTAAATCCCAACTATCCCCATAAAATTGGATGAGGAAACGGATTCAGAAATAGTTGGTTCTTCACTTGGATTGTAAGTAAACAAACTCAAGAAAACCAAAATCGAAAGTACTATTAAAAGTACACCAATAATTTCCCGACGATGCTTATTCATAGGCAAAATCTAATACTTTTTTCTAATATAATAATAATCTTCATTTTTTCATTAATTACAGAAATTAGTCCAATTAGATTTGTTAGAAATTCCACCAATTTCCATTTTACTTTTTCTCACTTCTCCCTACTCCATCAAAGAAGTATTTTTAACAAATGGAGGCTTGACAATTTTCGCTTTTACAGGTTTGTTCCTAATGATTATATCAATTTCATTTCCTGATTTGTTGAGTCCTCGTTTCACATATCCCAATCCAATTCCACAATTTAGAATTGGTGATTGTGTCCCACTTGTAACAATACCAACATTTTCACTATTCACTTGAATTTCGTAACCTTGTCGTGGGATACCTCGTTCTTCCATAACAAAAGTTATCAATCTCCTATTTGGGCGATTTTCTCTAACTTTAGCAATTACATCTCTTCCTATAAAATCACCTTTATCTAGGGCTGTAACCCAACCCAAACTGGCTTCAATCGGATTTGTAGTTTTGTCAATATCATTTCCATACAAACAATATTTCATTTCCATTCGTAAAACATCTCGAGATGCCAATCCTGCTGGAGTTACTTCACCAGTATCAATCAAAGAATCCCAAATTTCTTGAACCGCAATATGATTACCATAAATTTCAAATCCAAGTTCACCTGTATATCCTGTCCTACTCAACATAATTTTATTTCCACACACTTCTGCATCGATATAAGAATAAAACGGTATGTGTAAATCTGCATCTGTAAACTGACTTAGCAATTCACGCGTTTTGGGACCTTGAATAGCGATTAGAGAATATTCATCAGATAAATTTTCTAATTCTACATCTCCAGTTAAATTCTGTTTTAACCAATCAAAATCTTTTTCGATATTTGATGCGTTGATAACTGCAAAATAACCATTTGACTTTCGATATAAAATAAGGTCATCCACAATTCCACCGTTAGGATAACACATTGCAGAATATTGAGCTTCGTTTACTTTCATTTTTGAAACATCATTGATGGTAACTTTTTGGAGAAAATCCAAAGTCCCATCACCTATAATTGAAAATTGACCCATATGAGAAACATCAAACATACCTACATCATTTCTCACTGCGGAATATTCTTTTTGAATTCCAACTGGATAACTTACCGGCATTTGATATCCGGCAAATGAAACCATCTTGGCTCCTAAATTTATGTGTCGCTCATAAAGAGCAGTCTTTTTTGATGCTGTCATCTAAGTAATTCTAGTCCTTTTTTAATCAGTTGCTCTACGGTCAAGTTTGATTCTTCTTTCAATATTTCATTAAGCACTTTTCTAATATCCATAGGTTTAAATCCCAAAGTGGAAAGTGCGTTTGTTGCTTCATTTGCAGATGCTGTCATTCCCTCATCACCTTCAATTGGAAGTTCTTCTTCTCCAAATTTCACAAATTTGTCTTTTAGTTCTACAATAATTCTTCTGGCAGTTTTCGGACCAATGCCAGGTAAAGCAGTTAGCATTCCAACTTCACTTGCAATCAATCGTCTTTTAAATTCTTCTGGAGTTACTGCAGATAGTAAGACAATTGCAGTCTTTGGGCCAATACCGGACACTCCAATCAGCATTTTGAACATCACCCGTTCGGATTCTGATGAAAACGCAAATAATTCTTGACTACTTTCCGTGATGTGATGATAAGTTATCAAAGAAATACCTTCTCCTGGATTCGGTAAAGAATCGTAAGTATTTGTGCTGATATGACAAAAATACCCTAAACCGTTAACATCAATGATGAGTCCGTTTGGTTCTTTTTTGGTTAGTTTACCTGAAATTGTTACAATCATAAGTCTGCAATCCTAAATTGTTGATAATGACATAACGCAATAGCCAGTGCATCCGACGCATCCATAGGTTGTGGTAAATCTTGCATATTTAGACTTGCTTTTACCATAAACTGAACTTGTTCTTTTGATGCATTCCCATTTCCCGTTAGTGCTTGTTTAACTTTTCGTGGTGAATATTCGTAAATCGGAATTTCGGCAGTTGCCCCTGCTACAATTGCTACTCCTCTTGCCTGTCCCAACAAAAGAGTAGATTTAACATTTTTCCCATAAAATACATCTTCAATTGAAAATACTGACGGTTTGTAATCCTTTACTATCTGCTTTACATCTTGAAAGATTGTTAATAATCTATTTGGAAGATTCTCCTTAGCATTTGGTTTGATGATACCATAATCCACTAATTCTGGAGTATTATTATTTATCGAAATTATGCCAAATCCAGTTTGAACAAGACTTGGGTCTATGCCGAGGATTCTCATCTCACTCGATAATCCTTAGAACACAAATTAAGTCGTGGGTTGTCTTATATTTTTTATTTATTCTAACCATTTTAGTGGTTTCTAAAATAATATTATAAATTCTCTAATTCTGATTCATCAATATCAAAATTGGAATAAACCTTTTGCACATCTTCGTGTTCTTCCAAAATTTCCATCAATGACAAAAGCTGTTTTGCTTCGTTACCGGATACTTTTACAGTATTGATTGGGACTAACCCAACTTCACCATCAATCGAATAATCAGCATTTTCTAAACCACTACTGACATCTCCAAAATTATCCGGAGTAACAGTTATTTCAAATACATCTTCATCATCACCTGAAAAGTCATCTGCTCCAAGTTCTAAAGATAGTTCTAAAAGTTCATCCTCATTTACACCTTCTTTAGGAACGGTTATTGTTCCCTTTTTCTCAAACATCCAGTTTACACAACCTGATTCACCCAAATTTCCATGATTCTTTGTCATAATATGTTTGATATCAGGATAAGTTCTATTTTTGTTGTCTGTGAGAATATTCAACATTATCGCGACTCCCCCAGGTCCATATCCTTCATAAACGAAATCTTCGTAAGTCATTCCCGGTAGGTCACCAGTTCCTTTTTTAATTGCCCGTTCGATATTAGCAACCGGCATATTTGCAGTTTTCGCAGTTTTAACTGCTAATCTAAGAGCAGGATTCATATTAGGATCGCCACCTCCATCCCGTGCGGCTATAGTGATATCTTTGGATATTCTAGTAAACAAAACTCCTCGTTTTGCATCTGCAGCACCTTTTTTGCGTTTAATGGTTGACCATTTGCTATGTCCTGACATACACTCTCCTTACTAATTTCAATAATTATTTGATTGCATAATTTAGGAGTATTTGGGGTGGATTAAAAAATATTTGAATATTATTAAGCTCAGTATAGTTTAATGAAATTACCAATGCATGAATACTGGATAATTTAGTCTGTATAATAATTGTATTGGACAGATGTGCTTAATATTGAAACCTGATGAATTCATCTTGTTTAACTGTAGTAAGTACATTTAATTTTTTTGGCTTGCTGATAACTCAATAAGTGAATTTAGAATATTAGGTGTTAACTGGAGAGATGTCCGAGTGGTTTAAGGTGCACGCTTGGAAAGCGTGTGTAGATCAAAAGTCTACCGGGAGTTCGAATCTCCCTCTCTCCGCCACTTACGATTTACGAACCGTAATTCTATTAAGCCACTTTTTATAAGTGGTTTTTTATATAACTCTCGTAATATCTAATACTTACAGCGATTATTGTTACTCACAATCTGTAAGTTTCCGGTTATAAAATTCGTAATATTTACAATTGATTTATCCGGTATTTAATAAACAATGAACTCATAAATCTATTTCAAATTAATTCTATAATTTTAAATTTTCTATTTCCTAACATAATCCTAACTTTTATGTTTTAAATTAACAATATGGTTAACCTAGAAAATTATACAATTCTAATTGTTGATGATGAAGATGGTATTTTGGAACTAGTTAGATATAATGTTGAAAAAGTCGGTTATAATACTATTTGTGTAGGTTGTGGTGAAGATGCGCTTAATAAAACACGGGAATTAATTCCGGATTTAATTATTTTAGATTTAATGCTACCTGGGATTGATGGACTCGATGTTTGCAGGATTCTTAAGAGTGATAATTCTACAAATATGATTCCTATTCTAATGTTAACCGCTAAAGGAGAAGATGACGATATTATAAAAGGATTGGAAATTGGCGCAGATGACTATGTATCCAAGCCGTTTAGCGTAAAAGTATTACTCGCCCGAATAAAATCTCTTTTAAGAAGAAATAAAAGTACAGCCATTAATAACAATGACCGTTTGGTATTCGATAATTTAATGATTGAACCATTAAAAAGAAGTGTTCGTGTTAATAATATGAATGTGGAATTGACTTACACAGAATTTCAAATACTGTATTTATTTGCCAAACATCCTAACTTAGTTTTCACTCGCTCACAAATTATTGATGCTGTTCGGGGTGAAAATTACCCAGTTACAGATAGAACGGTGGATTTCCAAATTGTGGGATTACGAAAAAAATTGGGTATCGCCGGAGAATTAATTAGAACTGTCCGCGGTGTTGGTTACAGAATATTATTAGAGGATTGATTCTACATTGAAAGAAAAAACATTATTTTATCAACTGTTTTTTTCCTCTTTATCAATAATCGTAATGCTTGTTTTTGCGTTGAGCATTTTTGCCAGTAAATCTATAAGGGATTTTTATTACAGCGAAAAAGTTTCTGATTTACAGGCACGAGCATTTCTTGTTAGTCAAAGTTTATCTGATTCTCTTTTAATACATAATGTGGAATTAACAAAATACTGTCAAAAGTTGAGTAAAAATACTGGAATGAGGATAACAATTATTCATGATTCCGGTAAGGTAGTAGGGGATTCACATGAAAACCCCATAGATATGGATAATCATAATGACAGACCTGAAGTAACGGCTGCGTTAAATAATGGTATTGGGACATCCGAACGATTCAGTTTTACTCTTAACCAAAATATGTTATATTTTGCCACCCCAATAAATTTTAATGATGATTATATCATCCGAACCTCCCTACCGGTGACAACCTTACAGACAAATATTTCATCTATCCGCAATAAGATTTATACCGCAGGATTCATCATTATCATTCTATCGGTAATAATAACCGGAATTTTGACTAAGCAAATTTCCAATCCCATAGAAGAAATGAAAAATAATGCTGAAAAATATGCTAAGGGAGATTTTTCACCTGTTTTGAAAACAACTCAAACAACAGAATTGAACAGTCTTATTAAATCGTTAAACCAAATGGCACAGGAGCTTGAAAATAGAATCCAAACAATTACTAAGGAGCGGAACGAAAGGGAAGTTATTCTTTCAAGTATGGTAGAAGGAGTATTGGCAATTGATACCTCTGGAGAAATATTTAGTATAAATAAAGCAATGTCCGTCTTATTCAATATTGATACCTCCCCTCTAATTGGTCGGAATTATACTGAAATATTTCGTCATTCTCAACTAATACAGTTTATTCAATCTGCTTTAACAGGTAAGTCTGCAGATGTAGGGGAGACAAACATTTTAAAAGTCGAAGATAAAATTTTAAATATAACCAGTTCACTTCTTATTGATAATAATGGCGTAATTACCGGAGCAGTTTTTGTGTTTAATGAAATTACCCAGATGCAGAAGTTAGATGAATTGCGGAAAGAATTTGTATCCAATGTTTCTCATGAATTAAAAACACCTATCACTGCTATTCAGGGTTTTATTGAAACGCTAAAGGATGTTACCGATTCTAATGAAAGAATACAATTTTATAATATTTTAAGTGAATATAGTGACCGAATGAATTCCATTGTTGATGACTTATTAAAGTTATCTAAAATTGAACAACAGGAAGATACTGGTAACATTGAATTCCAGTTGGGCTCTGTAAAAACTTTGTTGGAAAACGCCGTTAAAGAATATCGGGATACGGCAGAGCTTAATAAAACCCCCTTAATAATTAGTTTAAAGAATGACATTGAGATTAAAATGAACTCATCATTAATGCAACAGGCTGTTGAAAACCTTATTGATAATGCCATTAAATATA
>JACKQG010004195.1_pt1 | contig 16882 bp, 14 predicted proteins | sample 8237621 | NCBI WGS metagenome assembly JACKQG01 (sample SAMN15677084, study PRJNA649215) | marine metagenome | biome: marine; feature: Black Sea; material: saline water; isolation source: suspended particulate matter (SPM) from the Black Sea western gyre | collected 2013-06-09/2013-06-10 | depth...
TCTCAATTAATCGGTCGATTATCGATGCTCATTCGGGCCTGTTGTGGGCTGAAAATAATCCTGACAGAGGCGCCACATTTTATTTTACCTTGCCGATTCATGAGGAGGCGTAAATGATTCCCCTCGAGGCAACCGTATTTGTAGTCGATGATGATACGTCGGTACGCACCGCGCTGAAGAGACTCATCAAATCTCTTGGTTTTAAAGTGAAAACCTTCGATTCAGCCCAAGCGTTTCTAAAACATGGACCCCATGACGGACCGGCATGTCTGGTCCTTGACATTCGCATGCCGGGGATGAGCGGGATTGAACTTCAGGAACAATTGACAAGTGCCGGGCTTGGTCTGCCGATCATCTTTATTACCGGACACGGCAACATTCCGATGAGCGTTAAGGCCATGAAGGCAGGGGCGGTGGATTTTATTGAAAAGCCCTTTGAAGACCAAAAACTAATTGACGCCATTAACATTGCCCTTAAACAAAACAAGAAATTTAGAACGGAACACGCTGAATTAAAGGATCTTCTGCGGCGAGTTGATTCGTTAACGCCGCGGGAGCATGAAGTTTTTATTCTGGTGGTATCCGGGATGTTGAACAAACAGATCGCGTTTGATTTGGGCAGGAGTGAAAAAACCATCAAAGTTCACCGTGCCCGCGTTATGGATAAGATGAAAGCCAAATCACTGGCGGATCTGGTCCGGATGGCTGAAAAGGTAACTGCGCATTAAACCAAAGTCTAATCGATATAATCCCTTTAAAATATTCTGGAATTAACCATTCCCAAAATTTATAGCGCTCAGTTTATATGGGACTAAAGTCCTATACGTATTGGACCAAGGTCCAATTGCATCCTCCTATTCTTTTCAAATATAATCCTGCCATCGTCGAGTAAAATCGATTCAGCACTCTCTATTAAAACGTTCAGACCGTCCTGTTATAACAAGAGGCAAGCTGTGACCAAGAGCGGCATAACCATTTGTGTGGTGGACGATGATCCATCGGTCTGCAAGGCATTGAGCAGATTGATAAAGTCGTCTGGATTCAGCGTAAAAACATACGGTTCCGCACAGGAATTTTTAGATGATGACCACTCTATGGGGTCTGATCTGCTGGTCCTGGACGTACGGATGCCCGGTATGAACGGATTAAAATTACAGAACCATTTGGCCGCCTCAGGCCATAAAATCCCCATTGTGTTTATAACAGCATATGAAAACGGCATGACAAAGACAAAGGCAACGGCGGCGGGGGCTGTGGCTTTTTTTCAAAAGCCGTTCGATGAAAAGGATTTATTGGGAGCCATTTACAAAGGGCTTAACCTAACCTGAAGATGAATTATGGATTCTACCCTAGTTTCTCTGTGAAAGACAGGAGTCGACCCATGAAATATAAACGCAAGATAATGCTTTTGTTAATGATTATCTCTATGGCAGTGGGGTTTATCCTTTTCCCGCAAACAGGGCAGTCATCCGAGCCGCTTGTTATCGGTGTTCCGCATTCGGAAAAATTTCCCTATGCGGCCATGATGAAAAATTCGTTTGAAATGGCGCTGGCGGTGATCAACAAGGAAGGCGGAATAAAGGGCCGGCCGTTAAAACTTGTTTACGCCGATGACCAGGGAAAACTGAAAGCCGGGGAAAGGATCATCGCAGAACTGGTAAAGAAAACCGGGGCAATTATGCTGGTCGGTGCTTATCAGAGCAGCAACACCGTGTATATGGCCAGGGTCGCCGACAAGTTAAACCGGCCCTTTCTGATCAGCACCGCAGCCGATGACAGGGTCACCCAAAGGAAATGGCGCAATGTCTACCGGCTGAATGCCCCGGCCAGCGAATATGCCAAAGGGCTGGAAGATTTTCTGCTGAAAAAGATCAAACCAAAATCCATGGCCATCGTCTATGAAAACAGCCCTTACGGCACCGGCGGGGCGATGAGGATGATGTGGTTTTGCCGGGAGAACAACATTGATATCAGCGCCATCGAACCCTATCACAAGGAAAGGCTGCGGCCGGATTATTTCCAGCGTATTACGGATCGATTGAAAAAAGAGCCCCCTGATGTGATCTATATGGTTTCATACCTCAAAGATGCGGCCTTGCTGGTCAAAACGATTCGAGAAGCAAAGATCAATTCACTGCTATTGGGAGGTGCCGGAGGTTTTACCCACAAAAAATTTATTAACACGGCCGGGAAACTCGCCAATAATCTGTTGACCGCAACGCTGTGGACCCACCAGTTACAGTATCCCGGGACAAAAGCATACTACGATCAATACATCAAAAAGTATTCCATACCGCCGGATTATCACGGGGCCGAAGCCTATTCAGCCCTGCTCGTGGCCGCGGATGTTTTAAAGAGGGCTGAATCGTTTAGCCCCGAAAGTATACGGGCGGCATTGGACAACACAGACATGATGACCCTTTTCGGCCCTGTGAAGTTTAAATCTTATGGTAAGTTCCAGCGGCAGAACAGCCTCCCCACGCAGGTCCTGCAGATCATTAACGGGAATTTCGAGTGCGTCTGGCCTGAAGACCTTGCAACCGCAGCGTTTATTGCGCCCCCTGCTTGGAGGGGTTCGGATTAATTGACAACCTACGCTTTTTAATCGTTTAAAAGGAGGAAACTACAATGAGAAACAAACTCTTTACCCTTATCATCGGGATCTGCGCGTTTTCAATGATCATCTTTGCGTTTTCCACGGATTCGTTTGCTCGCAAAAAAAGAGTTATTTTTGGCGGTGGACCGGCCGGCGGAACCTTTCAGGTGGTTGCAAACGCTATCCAGGTATATAAGCCGGTCAAAGCGGCAAAAGAATTATCCGTAAAGGCCCAAACATCGGCGGGCTCTGTCGAAAATTTAAGGAAAACCAACGCCGGCAGACAGCAAATGAGCGTGGTCTATTCCGGTCATGTGTGGCTGGGCCGCAACGGCAAGATGAAAAACGATCCCAAAAAATACGAAAATGTTCTGGCCGTTGCCTGGTTATACGGCGCTCCGGCTCAATTGGTGGTCCAGGCCAAAGCCGGGATCAAGAGCGTAAAAGACCTGGCCGGCAAGAAAGTGGGGGTCGGCAACGCCGGTTCCGGGGCTTTTGCCAACTGCGAGCTGTTCTTTTCCCATATGGGCGTCTGGGACAAGATCGAGCGCAATGCCATGGGCTACAATGATGCCGCCGCCGCTTTCGGCAACAACCAGCTGGATGCCTTCTGGCTGTTCACGGCCTTTCCCAGCGGTGCAGTGATCATGGCGGCCCAGACCAACGACATCGCCCTCGTCAACCTGGATGCAGACGCCGAAACTTCGGGATTCTATAAAAAGTATCCTTATTTTTCAAGACTTGCGGTTCCGGCCAAAACTTACAAAGGCGTCGATTATGACTCACCCTCATTCCAGGACAGCGCGCTGTGGGTGGCAAATTCAAAGGTCCCTGCTGACGTGGTTTACAAGCTGCTTTCCCTTATTTACACGGATGAGGGACTTAAGCACATGGTATCCCAGAAAAAAACCTTTAAACATATGAGCTTGCAAACAGGCGCCGGCAACATCGTCACACCGTTTCATCCCGGTGCCGAAAAGTTCTGGAAAGAAAAAGGGATGCTGAAATAAACCCAAGGGATTGAGGGGTTACGTTAAATTTTTTCTAATTCCTCAATTCCACCCTTTATCAATCTATGCATTCATTAATCCTAAAGATAGGCAGGTAAAAAAGTGTACGACAAATTAAATAAAATAGAAAAAGTGATTTTTGATGTATTGTCCGTGAGTCTGGTCCTTTTTTACTCCTATTCGGCCGTTTGGAAACCGGCGTCTACCCAGTATCACCGGGGGATATACGTCATTATAACCTATATCCTCGTCTTTCTCACGTACAAATCAAAGCATAAAATTATGAGAATTGTCGACTATGTGCTGATATTCCTTTCCATTTTCAGCATAGGATACTGGATCCTCAATTTTGAAGTCATTAACTACCGCACCGGCGCGGAGACACCCTTTGACATGGCTGTCGCCATTGTCGGGGTTCTCATCGGCATCGAGCTGGCCCGGCGGGTGGTGGGCAACGCCTTTGTTATTATGGGGGTGCTGCTGCTGGTTTACGGGGTCTATGGTGAATATGCGCCCGAGCTTTTTTCACATGCGGGCGATACCTTTCAGGGTGTGTGCACCAGTATTTTCTACAAGAGCGACGGTGTGTTCGGCATCATGGCCAATGTTCTGGCCACCTATGTTATTCTGTTTGTTCTTTTTGGTGCTTTTTTAGAAAAATGCGGCGCCCAAAGATTTTTCGTCGATTTTCCCCTGGCCGCCGTGGGTCACAAAACCGGCGGACCCGGCAAAGTTGCCGTTATCGCCAGCGGCCTCTTCGGCTCCATTTCAGGCAGCGCCATCGCCAACGTGGTATCAACGGGCGCCTTTACGATTCCCATGATGAAAAAAGCCGGATTTCGCCCCCATATTGCCGGCGGCATTGAGCCGGCAGCCTCCATCTCGGGCATGTTCATGCCGCCCATTATGGGTGCCGGCGGTTTTATTATGGCCGAACTCACCGGCGTTCCCTATTCCAGAATCATGCTGGTCGCCCTATTCCCGGCCTTGATGTACGTCTTCAGTGTTTATCAAATGGTGCACTGGGAAGCAAAAATGCACAACATCAGGGGCGAGAAAAGCGAACATCCGGCCATGGAGATTCTAAAAGCCCAGTGGTACTACACCCTGCCGCTTGTTGCGATCACGATTCTGATGCTGATGGGCTATTCGCCGGGGTTTTCAGCGATTTTGGGCATTGTCAGCTGCATCGTCGTCAGCTGGTTCAGAATGGATACGCGCATCGATCTGAAAGGCTTTGTGAAAGCCTCCCGGGCCGGTACGGAAAGCAGCCTCAAGATCGGCGCCACCGTGGGCGTTATCGGCATTATCATCGGCGTGCTCACCTTCAGCGGATTGGTGCTCACCTTTGCCGACATCGTCATCGAACTTGCCGGCGGATCGCTGATTTTAACGATTTTCCTGATTGCGCTGGCATCCCTGGTGCTGGGAATGGGTGTTCCGGTCACCGCAGCCTACCTGATTACAGCGGTTGTGGCCGTGCCGGCCTTGATCCATCTCGGTGTAAACGAGTTGGCGGCCCACATGATCGTGTACTGGCTGTCACAGGATTCCAATATCACGCCGCCGGTATGTATCGCCGCCTTTGCTGGCGCCACCATTGCCGAGGCCAATATGTGGCGGACCGCCTTTGCTTCGTTCAAGTTTGCCAAATTCCTGTATCTGGGACCGTTTTTGTTCGGCTACGTGCCGGCCTTTTCGCTGGACGGCAGCCACGTGGACATCGTTAAGGCATTTATACTTATCATTATCGGCACATATGCTTATTCCTGGATTATGAGCGGCATTTGGATAAAAAATATAAAAGGGGTTTTCAAAAAGGCTCCGGCAGTTTGAATAAAATCATGAGGCAATTTTGTATAGCGCGGTAATTCCGATTGGAGAGTAGAAAATCAGAGGACCTGTTTGTCTCTGAAACATCCAGGCACAAAGAAAAAATGACGCGTTATTTCTGATGAATTCTTGTTTATTGCGTGAGGCAGGACAATGACACTTCCAAAAGTTAAAATAAAGCGAATACTTTTTGCAACCGACCTTTCTGAAAATGCCCGCTATGCGTTTGCTTATGCTGTAAGCCTGGCCAATCTTTATGGAGCCGGCATAACCTTTTTGCATGCGTTGACTGAAACCCCGGAAGCTGTGGATAAGGGGGTCATCGGGCATATCGGAGCCGAGCGCTGGGAGGCAATCAAAAAGCAGCACTATCAGGAGGCCAAAGAAACCCTTACCGGAAAGAAAAGAGATTATGTGCCCATCAAAGAGGTGCTGGATCAATTCTGTGAGGACACCAAAGCGAGTCATGCGGATCAAGATTTTGTCACGGATGAGATTATCGTGAAAAGGGGAAATCCGGTAGAGGAGATTTTGGCGCAGGCTGAAAAAAGAGACTGCGATCTCATTGTAATGGGTACTCAAGGGCACGGGCTGCTTGAGGATATTTTTCTGGGCAGTACAGCCCGGCGGGTGATCCGGCGATCCAAAAAGCCTGTCCTGGTGGTCCGGTTGCCTGAAGAAGAAATCGAATAGGTTCCTTTCGACATGGTTGTAATTTCTAAAGAAAACCGCTTCATAAATTACATATACAATACAAAAAGGAGACTCTGATGGCAGAAGAAAAAGAGAAAAAGACCGAGGAAGCCAAACTCGAGGATGAGAGCAAAAAGAAAGGAAAAAAAGAAAGGCGCCAAAGACAAGAAAAAAATAAAAGCTAAAAAAACAAAAAAAGGAAAAAAACAGAAAAAATCAAAATGACCACTCGGTCAGCATGTAACCGGACTTCTCTGCTATTACCCTAATTGAGCGATAGCTCAATTAGGGTTTAATTTATAGAAAGGAGTATCCTGAAGAATGCCTGATATCAAAAAACTATTTAGGGCTGTCATGAACTAGATGGAGAGCCTTTTGTTTGAGATATTCAAAGACGTCGGGTCCTTGGGCGTCGGCCTGCTCCTTTTGCGATGTTACCTTATGGACGAATTCAATTTTTTCCTTGTCAAAACTGCCAACCTGCCGGTCGATTAAATTCAAAGAGTTGTGGATCAGGCTGTAAATGACCATGGGACCGAAGACAACTTCTTTGCTCTCTTTGCGGCTCAAAACGCCGAATCCTTTATGATGACTTATTTGAAAGGCTTTGGGGGCCGGTGCGTACCCCAGGATTTCGGCAAAAAGTTCCAGTGATTCGATAACGCCGTCGGCATAGTCACGTTCCAGAGAGGCGCAGCCGTCTGTGACAATTTCGTCAAGATCGGACGCGTCAAAGCTAAGATCCAGCATCTCGATACATTCTTGCTGAATGGTTTTGACCGAAGCTTCCTTTTTGCTGATGACCACATCGCTGTCATTTAATATTTTGAAAACATTGCGGATGCTTATCATCTCTTTAACCGTGGGGCTTTTGCGCAAGGCCACGTCTTCGACAAAGGTGTTGTAGATGGCCAGATCATTGTCTAACACCAGAATGTTGGTCTGTGCGGCAGCGGCATCTTGCAAATATAGATCAAGATCCCGCTCTTTTCTATGGGTATAAGTACTCATTTCAAGCAGGCTGCGCATGATATTCTTATCTGTCTTGCGGTCGCTGTCCGGCGGTCCGATGGTTGCGATTACCTCTCTTGCCAGGCGGTTGATTTTGATTTTTTTTAAAAGATTTTCTTTAAAAGACATCGCTACCCCCTATTTAATATTTACCACAGTGACATGGCTATGTAAACCACACCGTCAAATCATCGTATTGGTCGCTTGACCAAAGTGCTATCATTATGTATAAAGACATTTTACCGCATTCCGTACTAAAAGGAACCTTCCCTGTTTAGTTAACACGGCCACCTCACTTTTTGGTACAAAATAAAAACAAAATATAGATTAACGTCGCCCGGGGAAAATACTGTTCGACGGATGGGGAATATTTTTTAAAAAAGGATAAATCATGAGTGAATATGTAAAACTTGAATTTGAGGGGAAAATTTATCAGTTCCCGATTGTTACAGGTACCGAAGGTGAAAAGGCCATCGACATATCGGAACTGCGCTCCAGTACCGGATTGATTACCCTCGATCCGGGCTATGCCAACACCGGCAGCTGTGCAAGTTCCATTACCTTTATGGATGGGGAAAAAGGCATTTTACGCTATCGCGGTATTCCCATTGAACAATTAGCCGAGCATTCCAGTTTTATCGAGACCGCCTACCTGCTAATCAACGGCAAGTTGCCCACCGGAGAAGAACTCAAGCAGATTTCGATTCTGTTCAATGATCATTCCCTGGTACATGAGGATATGCAGATTTTTTATCAGAATTTCCCCCGGGGTGCGCACCCCATGGGCATCCTTTCATCCATGGCAAACGCTTTAAGAAGTTTCTATCCCGAACTGCAGACCATCGAAGAAGAGATCAACATTACCGTTATCAGGCTGCTCTCCAAGGTGCGCACCATGGCGGCCATGTCATACAAGATCTCCAGAGGTCACAAGGTCGTTTATCCTCGTCCCGATTACAAATACCCGGCTAATTTTCTGCACATGATGTTTGATACGCCGGTCAAGCCTTATGAGATCAATGAAACCCTAGTGAGAGCATTAGACGTTTTTTGGATTCTGCATGCCGATCATGAGCAGAACTGTTCGACTTCCACCGTAAGGCTGGTGGGCAGCGGCAGGGTCAATCTTTACGCTGCTATTTCAGCCGGGATATCCGCCCTCTGGGGGCCGTTGCACGGTGGCGCCAACCAGGCCGTGATTGACATGCTGAAAGAGATTCAAAAAGACGGCGGCAATCATCAGCGGGCCGTTGAAAAGGCCAAAGACAAAAAAGACCCCTTCCGGCTTATGGGTTTCGGCCACCGGGTTTACAAGGCCTATGATCCCCGTGCTAAATTAATTAAAAAAATGTGCGACAAGATCCTTAAAGAGCTTGATATCAGTGATCCGTTGTTAGACCTGGCCAAGGAACTGGAAGAAGTCGCCTTAACGGATGATTATTTTATTGAAAAGAATCTTTATCCCAACGTCGACTTTTACAGCGGCATTGTGCTGCGGGCCATGGGAATTCCCACCAACATGTTTACGGTCATGTTTGCTATCGGCAGGCTGCCCGGATGGATCGCGCAATGGAAAGAGAGCATGGACGATCCCATGTGGAAACTCGGACGGCCGCGTCAGGTTTATACCGGACCTTCTATTACGGATTATATCCCCATTGATCAACGCTGATCCGGATTTTTCATGAACGTCATAGATACCAGGCTTAGAAGCTTGCTGCAGCGGCTCAACCTGAGTGCAGCGGTCAAGCCGGCAAATCTGCATGAGGAAAGAGAAGCCTTTTTGCATCCTCGTTTTCCGCACAGGAGAAAATCTCCTGTGTTTCAATATGAAAACTCCCCTTTAAAATATGCCGGTTTTGATCCGGTTTTACCTCTTGAGACCCTCGATGCTCCCGCTGAAGTCGTTGAAATCTATCAGCAGAAGCAGCACGAACTAGGCCTTACGAAAGAGATGTTTGCTGCGGTCGGCCGCGACAAGTTTACCCGGCGTGCCATTGAAATTTTTGGTGCTCCAACCGCTGAGGATGCCGGAAAAGCCCGTGAAGTACTAGTGAAGTTCGCCCATGTTACCCCCCTGGAACCAAGCAGCTCCGCAGGAGAATTTGCTAAAATACTAAAGACTCGTTTAGAGGAACTTGGTATTTCTATGAACATTACGCTGCTCTCTTCCATGGCCACAAGGATTTCGGTAGACGCCGCCTCCGGCACAATCTGTCTGAACAAGAAGGCCTTGTTTGCACCGCAACAGATACAGCGCCTTTTAGTACATGAAGTCGACGCCCACGCTGTTCGCATTCACAACGGCTCTTGTCTGCCGTGGGGCATTTTCTCCATGGGCACGGCCGGATACAGGGAAGCCGAAGAGGGGCTGGCAGTCTACCTGGAACACCGTTCCGGGCACCTCTATCCTTTCCAAAAGAAGATATATGCAGGACGCTGCCTGGCGGTATACCTCTCGCTGTCAGCCGGTTTTGCAGAAGTCTTTGAAGAGCTGCGGGACTATTTTGATGAAAAGACGGCCTATGCTATCGTTGAGCGGATAAAAAGGGGGCTGTGCGACACTGCCCATGCAGGTGCGCTTACCAAGGAATTCCATTATTTTACCGGTCCCGATAAGATTAGGTCGTATCTTCACAAGGGGAACGACATTTCAATGCTTATGGGTGGGAAAATTGCTTTCAAACATGTACAAGTAATGGCAAAGCTGGTACAAGACGGTTTTGTAGATACATCGAAATGGGTTTTCCCGTTGGAAATGAAAGATGATAAAAAATCTGTACCAGTTGAAAGATGCCTTAAGTAAATATCAGGGGACCTGGGCCTGGGTGGGCCAGAGGGGCATTGATGCCTATACAGTGCTTGACTTTGTTCCCGTAGAAGCGGTGTTCTGTTGCGACTTTGGTGCGGAGTATGCCGGTCTCTGGGCCGCGGAGCGCCTGTTTTCCGTTGAAAAGAATCTCAAAAGACGGGAAAACTGGGGGAACCGAGACCTTGAAAAACTGTGGGAAGGGTCGCTCCGCAAACGGATCGAAAGGTACATTGACACTGTCAATACTCCCATCTACACAGTCTGCTACCGTTCCCTTGCGGCTTTAGAAAAAGACAGGCGCTTTTGTGTTCTGGCGCCCCCCCTGGAGCTTAAAGATCTGTTTGACGACAAGTTGCGACAACTGCAACTGTTCTCCCGGCTGGGTGTAAAGACCCCGGCGACCCTGGTCTGCCGGCTGAATGAAACAACCTTTGCAGAGGCCGGCGCACACCTGGACGGCCCCTTTGTCGTGCAGCCCCCGGTGGGCTCTTCCGGGGAAAATACTTACTTTGTAAGCAGTGAGGCCGCATTCGAAGGCGTCATGGATACCCTTGACCCCGGGCAATGGGTAAAGCTGTCCAAATACATACCGGTGCCGTCTTTAAACGGGCACTGTATCGTACTGCGTACAAATTCAGGACTACGTTCCATTGCTGTCTGCCCATCGGTTCAGATTGTGGGTACCCGCGGATGCACCAATCGGGCTGAAATTTACTGCGGGAATGATTTTTCAGCCGCCGGCAGGGTACCCGAATATGTGATAGAGGAAATCTGCACCATTATGGAAAAGGTAGGTCTTTACATGGGCAGCAAAGGCTTTCTGGGAATCTTTGGCATGGATTTCCTCTTAAACGGTGACGAGGTCCTGGCACTGGAGATCAACCCGCGGTTCCAGGGGTCAACCATGCTGCTCTCTTTACTGCAGGCAGACCGGGGAGAATTACCTCTGGCAGCGCTGCATGTGATGCAGTTCATGGGCCTTATGGAAGCATTCTCTGCGGAGTTCTTAGAGCAACTTAAAAGGATGTACCGGGCCCCGTATGCAGGCGCCCACTTGATTATCCACAGCTTAAAAGACAAGCCCTTTTGTATGGAACACGATTTGAAAGCGGGCATTCATACCCTTGCAGACAACGCCGTCGAATGGGTGCGAAGCGGAACAACCTACCGCGACGTGGAAAGCCCCGATGAATGGTGTATCCTGGGCAATTTGCCCCTGCAGTCGACGGAAATCCGTCACGAAGCCCGTTTGGCCATGATACAAACAAACGCAAGTATTCTTGACGATAATTTGCAACAATTAGGGTCCTATGCCGCGGCTTTTGTAAAAGCACTTCAGAGCCGCTGTTAGATGAACCCTTTTGATTGATGATTGTTGATTGAAGGTATTTTTTCAATTCTATAAAAAAATAGAGCGCAGCGATTCCACAAATCATCAATCATCAATCAAAAGGGCGCAGCGATTCCACAAATCACAAATCATCAATCATCAATTGGTATGGAGGTAGTGCATGAAACAATCTGCGTTGGAAACTAACGACATAAAACGACTTGTAGAGCTGTACACGCTGGGCCACGAGGGGCCCGCAAATGAGGCCCCTTTTTATCTGCACGCCCTGGGATTTGACGGTGAACCGGGCCAATTAGGAGCAGAGCTGATCTTGGCCTTCAACAAGTCGGCGCAAGCAGACCAGGAACTTTCAAAATACGCTTTGGATCTTCCGCCGGCCGTCCATTTTCCCGATACTGTGGTCCTGATTGATGCCTCCAATGACCGGCTTCCAACCGGCCTTGAATCCTTTCGGGTGCTTAAGGATGAAATCGCCCGGTCGGGTATCAAAGCCCGTTGTTTATTAGTGAACACAAGGCCGGAACTGATGGAAGCCGTGAATGAGAACCCCGGCTCCACCCTGGTTATAAGCGAGTGTGTCGACGCCGGGGCATACAACCTTGAAGTTCTGGAAAATCTAGAGCAAATGGGAGTTATTGTACTGCCCGGCCGGGTCACGGCGCCGGGGTCCATCTTCTCCAACAAGGGGTTGACCTACCAGATGCTGCAAGATGCGGGGCAAGAAGACCTGCTGGCACGGTATGTAACCGTGCCGGCCTCGCAGATGAACACATCCCGGGTGGTTGCTTCCATTTTGGATAATGTCGATAAATTTTCCGGCGAATGGAATACGCGCCGCTTCTTTGTAAAGCCGGTTACAGGCGGCAGCGGTGTGGGTGGATTCCGGATCTCGCTTACGGACGAGGGATATTTCGTTCCCGACCTTTCCAAGGTCACCGGAGATGCTCTGGAGATTCATCCCATACATCTGGATTTGGATCCTAATGATGACCGTCGGCTTGATGAGCTTTTGTGGATCTTTTCCCTGTTTTCAGCCGACCCTTACTACCGCAAACAATACATGTGGGTGAATTTGGAAACGCTCAAGGATCGCTATGGAACCGGCGACGATCGCGAGGCACTCAGGCAGCACCTTTTAAAGACCGGGGCTGTCCATACCGACGGAGCCCGAGAGCGAAGCCTGGATCGCGCCGGCATGCAGGCCAAACTTGAAGAGGCCATTCGGCGCTATGAAGAGTATTTTTCCAAGCGGTATGATCCCGTATTCTGCGAGCATATCGACTTCGGGGCCTGGGGCCTTAGAGTTCATTACCGCCTCACCGGGCGGGGCATACAATTAGAGTGCATATATGCCAGAATTTTTCAGTTGGCCCTGACCGAGGAAGGGGTCAGTTATGTCGGTTCCGACAACATTTCCAACAAGCATACCGGCGTGCTCGAGGCTGTTCGCCTTACTCCCATAAAAGAAGTCATGGTCAATACCGTCGGGGGCCATGCTGCTTTTCTGGATCTTCTCAAAAGAGGCGGCCTGGCCGCGCTGGCGCTGATCTCTACCCAGCAGCCCGATTTGCGCCGACGCATCCCGGTGCGCTGCCAGATTGACATTGCACCCATAGATGGTAAAATAGGAGAAGGCAACGCCGACACAGCGCGCGGGCAGGCCCTGGGGACGCGCTGGTCCAGTTTTACCGCCGACATGCGCGCGTGGTTCCAGGACTGCTTAAGACATTATTCACTACGCAAATCTAACAACGAGCAAAGTTGATTTGCTGGATTATCGAAGTTATAATAAATATGTTCCAATTGAGTCGCTCCGGGACAATGTCAGTTGTCAGTTGTCCTTAGTGCAGGACAGAAAATGCTGCAAATACAAACAGATGCGAAAGCACTGCCGTTGAAGCCTATGTTCAATCTAAGCATTTAAAAATGCGAAGACAACTGACCACGGACAATGGACTACGGACACTAAATGTTATTTTAATAACAGCTATAAAACCGGTTGAGGAGCATGCTTATGGATGCAATAAGTATCAATTATAAGGAATTGATGGACAACCTTTTTGACGGCGTCTGCTTTGTAGATAACAATAAAGCGATTAGATATTGGAATAAAGCCGCTGAAAATATAACCGGTTTTACGGCCGATGAAGTTTTGGGCAAAGTCTGCCAGGAGAGTATTCTGACTTTTCGTGACGATGAAGGACGCAATTTATGTGACGCTCTCTGTCCGCTTGAAAAGCCTGCCGCCGATAGTTCCGCGCGCGAAACGGAGCTGTATCTGCACCATAAAGACGGGCGCAGAATCCCGGTGGCGATCCGTATCACTCCCATCAGAGATTCTGAAGGATCGATCACCGGTGTTTTGGAATTGTTCAGTGATATCAGCTCAAAATCAGCGACTCTTTTGAAAATCAAAGAACTTGAGAAGCTTTCAATGACTGACACTCTGACCATGCTGGCCAATCGAAGATGTATTCAAATAGAACTTGAAAGCCGTTTGCAGGAACTGGCTCGATTTAACTGGCCCTTCGCCGTTCTTTACATGGATATCGATCATTTTAAGAATATAAACGATACTTACGGACATGACACCGGTGATGCGGTATTGAAAACGGTGGCTGATGCGCTTGTCGCCAGTGTCCGGCCGTTTGATCTGATGGGACGCTGGGGTGGTGAAGAATTTATCGGTATCATGCGGAATGTAGATGAAAAAGGCTTATATCATATTGGTGACAGATTGCGGCAGCTGGTTGCAGCATCGTATGTAGCCATTGATCAAAAAAAGATCAGCGTCACGGTTTCTGCGGGGGGAACCATGGCAAAAACGGATGACACCGTGGAAGAGGTTGTCAAACGGGCGGATGAGCTGATGTTTAAAAGTAAAGCGACCGGGCGCAACTGTTTGACGATCTCCGATTAATCCTTGAGAACCTCCTCTAATTTTTCCAGTAAAGCTGAAAGGTTAAACGGCTTTTGGATAAAACCTTGAGCACCTGCATCCAAGATCTGCCGGGCAGGACCATCGATGGAATATCCGCTGCAAACGATGACTTTCAGATTCGGACGAGCCTCCATGAGTTGCGGATAAACTTCCTTTCCCTCTATATCAGGCAGAATAATATCGAGCAGGGCTAAATCAATATTTTCATCATAACTTTTGGCGATATTAACTGCTTCCTGCCCGTTCACAGCCGCCAAAACATGGTAACCCAACCTTTCTAATAGTGCCCGGCTTACATCCCTGACTATTTCTTCGTCTTCAACAAGGAGGATAGTGCCACTATCTTGGGGCAGCGCTCTCTTCGGCGTTGCAGGTATTTTTGCCGGTGCTTCTATGGCAGGGAGGTAGATGCGGACCACAGTTCCTCTGCCTGCTTCAGAATATACGGAAATCCATCCATTATGGTTTTTTACGATGCCATATGCAGCAGCCATGCCAAGCCCCCGGCCAGGAGCCTTGGTGGTAAAAAACGGCTCAAATATTTTGCTTCTTATTTCATTATCCATCCCCTTGCCGTTGTCATCGACTTCGAGGCAGGCATGGTATCCGGGCTTAAGAGCTGAATGGTATTTTACAAACTCATCATCAATCTCTGCCCCTCTGATACTGATCCGAATACGACCCTCACCTTCGATAGCCTCTGATGCATTGGTCAAAATAGCGGAAAATATCATTTGCATTTGAACCGGATCGGCATTTATATTCAAAACATCTGTCAACAGATCTGTCTCTATCTTAATGCGATGATCGATACCATGCTGTATTAACGGCAGCACGTTTTCCACAAACGCATTCAATGATATGGTTTCAGCCTGATATTTGCCTCCTCGGGCATAGGCCAAAAGTTGTTCTGTCAGTTTAGTCATCCGATCAGCGGAACCCTTCATCTGCCGGATATACCCGGCCATGTTTTCATTATCCGGCAAATCCATCTCAATCAGATCAATGTTGCCGGTTATGCCGGATAAAGCATTGTTAAATTGATGGGCAATTCCGCCTGCCAGGGTATTAATGGCTTTTATCTTGTTTAGTTCAGCGGTTCGTTTTTCAACACGTTTTTCCAACTCGTCATGGGCCTTTTGCAAGGCCTCCTCGGCCTGCTTGCGCTCCTCTATCTCTTGCTTGTATTTCTCGTTTACTACAACCAGTTCGGCAGTACGTTCCTCCACCTTTTGTTCCAGTTCATCATGAACTTTTCCCAGCGCCTCTTCCGCCAGCTTACGATCGTTAATATCAATTATCGATATTCCGAGCTGGTTGAAATCTTTCTGTAAATCTTTTGCCGGGCTACAGTCCAGCTGAGCATAAAATTCAGAGCCATCCTTTTTCACAAGCTTCAGTTCGCACGTCTGTTTTTCTTTTGTTTCAATACGTTTCTGACGGTAAAAATAAAAACTATCCTGATAATCTTTTGTGATGAAACGGGAAAAAGGTTTTTGAATCAAAAGTGTTCTTTCCACGCCTAACAGGGATGCGCCAGTAAGATTTGCCTCCACAATCATTCCCTGCTTGCTGATAGTAAAATAGCCAACCGGGGCAAAGTTGTATAAATCAGAATATTTATCCCGTTGGTCTTCGAGTTCCAGTTGGGTCCGGCGCAGCTCTTCGTTCTGCATTTCCAGTTCAATCTGATGGACTCGCAGTTCATGGAGCAGACGAGTTTTTACCTCAGGTGCAAGATTCGAAAAATCTTCAGCCCCTTCCAGCCTCATTGCCAGTTTCTTTTCCGCCTGCTGGCGCAGCTTAGAAAATTTGTCTTTGGGGGTCATGTCTTTTTCCTTTGTTCCAGCACTTCCGAAGGGCGTATTGCCGTTCATCGTTACAGATTAACTTCTAAACCTTTGAACTTCTGAACCCTGAACGTCTTATTATTTGCGTCCGGTAATATCGCGTTCCGTGGTGGCTACGGCGACTGGTTTTCCATCCTCATCAATGAGCCTGGTAACCGTCAACCACACATCCAGTCGTCTGCCGTCTTTGGTGATGCGCTGGGTTTCAAACGACTCCACTTCTTCTTCTTGCAATTTCGCGATAAAGGCCAATGCTTCTTCTTGCTTGCCCTCGGGAACGATATCGCGGACATTCAATTTCAAGGCTTCGTTCTCGCTGTAGCCATACATTTTATGGGCGCCTTTGTTCCAGTGGGTGATATTGCCCTTAAAATCATGCACGGTGATGGCGTCATTGGAGTCCCTGAACACGGCGGCCAAAATTCGATCCGTCTCGCTCTCCCGCAGTATTTCCTTCGCTTCCTTCAGTTTCGTTACATCCACAAAGGTAATCACAACCCCGTCAATCACATTCTCCATGGTTCGGTAAGGCAGAATCCGCATAGCATACCAATTGCCGTCTATGTCTTGCACTTCCGCATCTTTTGTACTCAATTTGTCGAGCACTTCTTGTGAATCTTTCTCCAAATGGTCATATCTGATTTTTGAGGTGATGTCGCTGATGGACCGATCAATATCTGTTTGGATCAGATTAAATATTTTGGTCGTGCCCGGGGTAAAACGTTTAATATTAAGGTTGGTGTCTAAAAAGATGGTTCCGATTTCAGTGCTGCCGAGCAGGTTGT
>JACKQG010004196.1_pt1 | contig 16881 bp, 16 predicted proteins | sample 8237621 | NCBI WGS metagenome assembly JACKQG01 (sample SAMN15677084, study PRJNA649215) | marine metagenome | biome: marine; feature: Black Sea; material: saline water; isolation source: suspended particulate matter (SPM) from the Black Sea western gyre | collected 2013-06-09/2013-06-10 | depth...
CCCGCTTCATTGTCGTGAAATCATTACCGATAGTGCAGAATTTGGAGCAAATTTAACGTAGGGTGAAAAGAATAAATTCATGCCAAAACCTTTCTGGGATATTCAAGAGAAATTATTTGAAACCTGGGTAAATAGTAATTTAAATTGAAGCTGATTGTTTTAGCAAATAATCAATATGACCACAACGGGAGCTTTCTTTTTGTGTCTTATCTATAGTGCGCAGTTCAGTTCATAAAAAAGACGTTGGGTCTTTTTATTTTAGTATTTGTTTCTTTGGTAAAGTCCAAAAGCCTATTGCAATTTGCTACTATTCCAGATAAACTGATTTATCTGCATCTTCACGCAGACTATTATTGGAATAACATCAATCCTTATGGAGGTCCCATGAAACTTCGTAATTTATCTCTACTATTAATCTTAGTCATCTTAGTCTCATCTTGCAACTTGCCCACAAATGCGACAACTCAAAATGATGAGAATGAAGCTCCATCCCCTGCACCTACGCTGGAAAACACTCCCCTCCCCCCGGAATCCACTGCAACCCCGATCCCATCTGCAACGCCCCTTCCCACAGATACGCCTCTACCCACCGCCACATTCACACCCACCGTGCCGGTCGCATGGCCCAATGATCTGAATGTCAACTGCCGCTTCGGCTATGGCACTGAATGGGCAGCCGTTGGTGCACTGGTGGAAGGCCAACCTGCAGAGATCAAGGGGAAAAATTCTACGGCCTCCTGGTGGTATGTGGCCTTGCCCAACACCCCTACAACACCCTGCTGGGTGGCGGCCAGTGTGACCAACACTTCTGGAAATCTGGCGGCCTTGCCAGTGATTAACCAATCCATAGCTTCGGTAACCGGCGTGAGCATCGAAAAACCGGATACGATCTCTGTGCCCGGCTGTTTTGGCCCGATCCAACCCCTGGAACTTAAAGGAAGTATTACGATGAATGGGCCGGGAACTGCTACATGGCATTTCGATACTCAACAAAACGGCGTAATAACTGACCATGCAACCGATTTTGATACCGGTGGTTCAACATCTGTTGCAGATAGTTTTGTTCCCCCACTAACTGCCGGGAGCTATTGGGTGAAACTGGTGGTTATAGGCCCAAATAACAAGCAGGCAGAGAGTAGTTATAAGATCGAATGTCCATAATCTGACATTGCAGCAAAACGAAAAGAGCGACTCCCAATCGAGTCGCTCTTTTTTTGCCGACTAACCTGGCCTGAAAATAAATGGAAAACGAACAATATTGCCCATCAAAACAAAGTGTCGTATAAATGGCGTATACACGACATGGTAATTCCTGGCGTAATTTCTATAATGGGAGTTGAATCTTGAAAGGAGAACATAATGAACCAACCCGATCTTGGACTCAGAGTAATTGAATTACGTCAGCAAAAAGGCTTCACCCAGGAGGAACTGGCTGAAAAATGTGAGGTCAGTCCGCGCACGATTCAGCGAATCGAAAGCGGAGAAGTTGATCCACGCTCATATACCCTGCAATGCCTGAGTGAAAGCCTCGACTTCAATTTTATGGAAGATAACGCTGAAAACGAAAATCTATGGCTTGCCCTCTTACATCTGAGCAGCATCTTTTGCATTATCATCCTCCCCTTGCTGCTCTGGTCATGGAAGAAAAATAAATCCTATAAAATTGATAAACAGGGGAGGCAGGTGCTCAATTTCCAGATCACGATGACCCTGGCTCTCTTTGCAGCCCTCTTCCTGCTCATGCTTGCTCCTGCCCCCCTGATCATGATGGATAGTGCAAAGGTAAGTAATCTGGAAAATAGCCCCTTCTTCATCCTGCTTGTTATCTGCGTCCCCCTGCCCCTGATTCTGATCGGCATTTTCTGCACCTGGCAGGGCGTGATCAATGCATTGCGCGCACTTTCAGAAAAGCCAATTCGCTATAGACTGGCGATTCCATTTCTTAAAGAATAGAGGGAAGAATTAAGATGAGAGAGTGGAGAGTTAGTGGAGGCGGACGGTTGTCCGCCTTTTTATATTTTTATAAAGCCTGCAATATCCAGAAGAGAACCATCCCGACAACGATGGTCCACATGACGTTTTTGGTGCGCCAGGCGACCAGTGCCCCACCGATACCGGCCAACAAGCGAATATTTCCAAGCGTCAGATCAAGTACCCCATTAGGATAGGTTAGCGCGGGGAAAACCAGCGCTGCTAAAACGGAAGCAGGTACAAATCGGAGAGCGCGCCGCAGCCACTCGGGCATTTCCACTTTGCCGAACAGATAAATAAATGAGAAGCGCAGTGCAAATGTGCCCAGGGCCATTGCGATGAAGAGCAGCCAAAGAGGAAGACCATTCATTGGGCAGCTCCTTCCATCTTTTTATCAGCAATACTCTCAGCCAATACCCCTGCACCGATTCCGAGGAGGGCGGCCAGAATCAAGCCCAGGTTATAGGGCAATCCCCGGGTAATGATGGCAGTCAGTCCGCCGACCAGGGCTGCGATAACTGCCGGGCGATCTTTGAGGGCGGCAAACATCAAGGCCAGAAAACTGAGCGGAAAGGCAAACTCAAGCCCCCAGCTTGCGGGGACGAGAGTCCCAAGCAAGGCGCCAGCAATTGCGCTGATGATCCAGGTGAGCCAGATGGCCGCGGCTGTACCGTAGAAATACCAGGCCGGGTTGGCAGGGATTTTGTTGGCAAAGTGACTCATCGTGACGCCAAAGGCCTGATCTGAAAGAATGAAGGCAAAGGGGGCTTTACGATAGATGGGCTCATCCTTCAAATAAGGCGCAAGGGTGGCGCTATACATTGTGAAACGCAGATTGATGACCCAGGCCGTAAGCACCATCACCAGCCAGACCGCGCCTTCGCCAATCAGTTGTAGGACAGCTAATTGTGAGGCCCCGGCAAAGACGATGAAGGACATCCCTGCTGCTTCAAAGGGCGTCAAGCCCACGCTGACAGCAGCCACACTGCAGATCAGCGCAAAGGGAACAACCCCTAATAAGATGGGCAGAGAATCCTGCGCCCCTGTGAAAAAATCCTGTTGTTTTGCTTGCATAAAATGACCCTGGTATTCCTTTGCTAGTTGAAATGGAGAATTATACATCCAATTCAACTCGCCCCCCTCAATCTAAACAAGGTAAAATCCCTGTTATTTCCTGGAGAAATCAATCGAAATAAGCATGGAGATGAGTATGCAAAAAGTTGTCATAATTACAGGCGCAAACCGCGGACTTGGTCTTGAAACTGCCCGCCAGATGGCAGAACTCGACTATCAGGTCATTCTCACCAGCCGTGACGAGAAAAAGGGAGAAGAAACCGCGCGTGATTTGGGCGTGCGATTCCATCCACTGGACGTAATCTCGGCGAAAAGCATCGCTGCACTACTTGGCTTTGTGGAGCAGGAATTCGGTCGGCTGGATGTTCTGATCAACAATGCCGGCGTTTTCCTGGACGAGAAACAGGGTATTCTGGACGTACCAGAAGAATCTCTCCGCGCAACCCTGGAAACAAATACATTTGGCCCTTTAATGCTGGCACGGGCTTTTATCCCGATGATGATCGCCCAAAACTATGGGCGGATCGTTAACGTCTCTTCGGGAATGGGTGAAATTGGAGATCTGAACAACTACGGGCCTTCCTATCGTTTATCCAAATTGGCGTTGAACGGAATCACCTTGATGCTCGCAAATGCCGTGAAGGGAAAGAACGTGCTCGTTAATGCCGTCTGTCCGGGCTGGGTGCGGACAGATATGGGTGGTCCCGATGCCGAACGCGACCTGGAAACCGGCGCCAGCGGTATCGTTTGGGCAGCTACCCTCCCCGATGAGGGCCCCCGCGGCGAATTCTTCCGGGATGGGGAGAAAATTGATTGGTAAATATTTGATATAGAACTTACGCATATTTATTGCCCTTATCCCAATGCTCTGCGTTGGGATATTATAGACAAGCCGCAACGCAGAGCATTGCAGCGAGAAAAAAGGTGGATGATTGGTAAATGTCTGATTTCTAATTTCCAGACTTCCAGGGTCTCCGCAAAGGAGGTCTTTTTCATTGGCGAATGTGCTCTGGATACCCTCAAATGGGTGATAATTTATTGTAAGGTAATTGTAGTTGCCAGCGGCTATAGTCAGGTTATACTATAGCCATGACTAGAACGGCGCATACCCAGTCTAAAATTTCCCTTCTACAACTTGCCTATAAAGGGCTGGATGATGATGAGTTAGAAGAGATAGCAAACCTGACTCGATTTCGCGATTATCCAGCAGATCATGTATTGTGCCATGAAGGCAAATATGAACAGGTTATCTATATTATTGCCGATGGCAATGTGGTTATTTCATTGAATCTTGGTGAAGAGGAAGGCGAACGCATATTACGCGTTGGGGGCAAAGGCGACGTAATAGGCGAAATGGGACTGATCCAAAAAGCGCCCCGCTCGGCAACTGTGCGGACCACCACTCCTTGTACGATGCTCGAGATGGTGGAAGATGATTTTGAATCCATCCTAAGCCGGAGCCCCCGTTTGACGATCGACCTCATGCGCATCACGATTGATCGCCTCCGGGAAAATGATCAGGTGGCAATCGCAGATTTGCGGAAATCGAACAAGGTTTTGCGCCTGATGGACCGCAACAAAATGGAATTCATCCAGGTTACAGCACATGAACTCCGCACCCCTCTGACCGTTCTAAAGGGATATGCAAATATGCTCCAATCCTTCCCTGATATCAAGGCAAATCCCGCCATGGATGAGGTACTCGAAGGGATCGACAAGGGCGTCAACCGCATGCATGATGTCGTCAATTTGATGCTGGATATCACACGTATTGATGCCGAAATATTAAAGGTTGGGTCCGTTCCCGTGCCGGTAAAGCAGATTGTAGGTGACGTAGCACAAAGTTTGATACAAGCCGCCACCGAACGCAAAATAGAAATCATCGTCAAGCATAATCAGGAAACACCCAATATCAATGCTGACCCAAACCTGATTGAAAAGGCACTTTACCAACTTATTGTCAATGCGATTAAGTACACACCTGATGGCGGCCAGGTCCTCATCAACACACGCCCAATTATGATGGAGGATGACAGACCGGGGGTTGAAATTTCTGTCAGGGATTCAGGGATCGGGCTGGACACTGAACACCATGAACTGATCTTTGAAAAATTCTATCAGGTGGGCAGCGTCGCAGTCCACTCATCCGGTAAAACGAGCTTTAAAGGGGGGGGGACCTGGATTGGGGCTGGCAATCGTACAAGGTGTAATTCGCGCCCATGGGGGCAAGGTGTGGGTGGAGAGCAATGGGCATGATGAAATGCATTTTCCTGGCAGCACATTTTATTTGCAATTGCCCATCAACCCCCAACACTGAGCAAACCCTGCTTTCGATCTCATGGGGAGAGAATTGAGTTGAATATTTCAAATCAGGATATAAAAATGCGGTCTATAGAACTATCCCTGAGCATACTAGCCCTCTTTGTTGCCATTAATTATTTCATCCCCTGGTTATCTGATCCGGTGAAATATAAATTCCTGCCCATAGCACTGGTCCTGGTCGCAGGGGCGCAATTGATCTTTGAAGGCTTCCGCTGGCAGCTCTGGCCGCTATTTATCGGGATCGCTATTCTGATCATCATTGCCCTCACCCAAACAAAGGGTCTGGGTACGTCGATCTCAATTGGCATCTCCATTCTCCTGGCGCTAATTTCTGTGATGGCCGCGAAACTGCTCCCCATTCCGAAACCTTATCCGATCACGGGCCCGTATCAGGTGGGAACCACAGTGGCTCATTTAACGGATTCCAGCCGACAGGAGCTCTACGGGAAAGACCCAAACGCCCCTCGCGAGATCATGGTCCAGGTATGGTATCCAGCCGAAGCCACGAAAGATAACGAGCAGGTCCAGTGGATGCAGGATATCGAAGCTGCGGCACCTGCCATCGCAACTTATATCGACCTGCCGCCCTTCGCTCTCAATCACCTCAAATATGTAAAGGCAAATGCCTACATTGACGCCCCCCCGATCACAACTGACGACGGATTCCCCATCCTTATTTTTTCGCATGGATGGGCCGGATTTAAAGAACAAAATATTTTCCAGGTGGAGGAGCTTGCCTCGCATGGCTATACGGTGATCGGGATCAGCCACACCTACGGGGCAGTCCTGACGGTTTTCCCGGACGGACGCCAGGCACCAAGAAATCCGGAGGCCTTACCCAGCGGAGTTTCAAAAGAGGAATATGACCAGGCGTCAAATCTGCTGGTCAGGCAATGGGCGCAGGATATCGGATTTGTAATTGACGACTGGAAAACACGCTCTGCTGTTCTCTATCAACTCACCGTTGTCGGCGAAGCCGTCAAGCGTTTATCAAAAGAGTTTCGCGCCCAGCACACACATATCCCTTGGGCGCTCATTGCTGTGATGCGCGATCATCTCATCCATGGCTACGATTTAGTTGATTGGGATGAAGTCTGGCAAACCGCCAAGAAAGATATTCCTGATCTTCTACTCAAAATAGAGCAATTGTCGCTCTAAACATATTTAATTCCAGACCTCCGAAATACCCAATATCTCGGAGGTCTTTCTCTTCCATCTCTTTTCTTGCTTTTCCTTTGTGTATCTTCGTGCCCTTCGTGTTTAAAAACAAGGTAAAATCACCATCACTAATCTCATAAAACTGGAAACTAAAATGACCACAGATACCCAAAAAGTAATTTATTCGATGGTGCGCGTCGGGCGCGTCCATCCCCCCAATAACAAACAAGTCCTGCGCGATATTTCGCTCGGCTTTTATTACGGCGCCAAGATCGGCGTCCTCGGCCTGAACGGATCCGGGAAATCGACCCTGCTGCGGATCATGGCCGGGATCGACCCGGATTATACCGGTGAGATCGCCATGTCGAAGGGTTATACCGTCGACTTTCTTGAGCAGGAACCCCAGCTTGACGAATCCAAAACGGTGATCGAGATCGTCCGCGAGGCCGTCCAACCCCTTGTCGATATGATGGCGCGCTACGAGGAAGTCAATCTCGGCTTTGCAGAACCAGATGCTGATTTCGATGCCCTGATCGCCGAACAGGGAAAATTGCAGGATGCGCTTGACCATGCCGATGCCTGGAATCTGGATTCGCGGCTCGAGCTGGCGATGGGTGCCCTCCGTTGCCCCCCAGCGGATACCTCCATCAAGACCCTCTCCGGTGGAGAACGCCGCCGGGTCGCCCTCACCCGACTCCTGCTCACGGAACCCGATATCCTGCTCCTAGACGAACCGACCAATCACCTCGACGCCGAATCGATTGCCTGGCTCGAGCATCATCTCCGCGAATATAAGGGGACGGTCATCGCTGTGACCCACGACCGCTACTTCCTCGACAACGTCGCCGGCTGGATCCTTGAACTTGACCGCGGCTACGGTATCCCCTGGAAGGGGAATTACTCCTCCTGGCTGGAGCAAAAGGAAGAGCGTCTGCGCCAGGAGGAAAAATCCGAGTCCAGACGCCAGAAGACCCTGCAGCGCGAGCTGGAATGGATCCGGATGTCACCGAAAGCGCGCCAAACCAAGGGACAGGCGCGTGTGACTGCCTATGAAAATCTGCTCTCGCAGGAGACCGAAGCCCTCCGCAAAGATCTTGAGATCTACATCCCGCCGGGACCCCGTTTGGGCGATATCGCCATCGAATTGAATGGGGTCACCAAAGCCTATGGCGAGAATTTGCTTCTCGAAGATTTCAGCGCCGAGATCCGCCCCGGCTCGATCGTCGGGATCGTTGGGCCAAACGGCGCGGGCAAGACCACCCTGCTCAAAATGATCACCGGTGAGGAAAAACTCGATGCAGGCAGCATAAAGATCGGCGAAACCGTGCAGATGGCCTATGTCGATCAGGCTCGCAGCCTCAACCCCGATAAAACCGTCTGGGAGGAGATCTCCGGTGGCGCGGATAATATCACCCTCGGCGCGCATAAAATGAACTCACGCGCCTATGTTTCCTCCTTCAACTTCTCCGGCACCGATCAGCAAAAGAAGGTTGGGGTGTTATCTGGCGGAGAACGGAACCGTGTCCACACCGCCAAGATGCTGACCGAGGGCGCCAACGTGATCATGCTCGATGAGCCCACCAACGATCTTGACGTGAACACTCTCCGCGCATTGGAGGAGGCGATCGAAAATTTTGCCGGTTGCGCCGTGGTCGTCAGCCATGACCGCTGGTTCCTCGACCGGATCTGTACCCATATCCTGGCCTTTGAAGGCGATTCGCAGGCCCGCCTCTTCCTCGGCAACTGGTCCGATTACGAAGCCGATTACCATGAACGCTACGGCAAATCGGTCGATGTGCCGAAAAGTGTGAAATATCGGACGTTGAAGAGGTAATAGAACGCGGATTTGACGGATATTGCTGATTTTCACGAATTAAAACGTTAAAAGAAAGGGCCACTAGCTGGTGGCCCTTTCTTTTTATAAAAATCACAAGTGATGATAGAATTCTTATTAGTGGCCAAATAGCAGGATAATTGAGGAGGTAATAAATCATGCCATTAAACTTATTTAAGGGTACTTCGAAGCCAAATAAGAAACCAGCAAAAAAACCTAATTTAAACCATCCTAAATCTTCGCCTGATCAGCAGAAAAAACGATATGCTGCTGCGGTGGAGTTCTTAGAGGTATTCCAGGGAAGAATGCCTCTCGTAGGTGGAAAACCTCATGCCGGAACTGTTCTGTCTGTTGCAGCACGTTTGGCAGGGACAAGTCAATTCAGGGCAATTAACAAAAAAGATGTTGATCCCGGAGTTGTTGTTCTATCAGAAGAAGTTAATCAGGCCTATCCAAAGCTTTTGAAGCTATTTGCGTTCTATTGCAAAAAAAATGGAATAGATGTTATGGCAAAGCGTATTATGACGGAATTTCCGGAAAAAGACAGGCCGTTGATGGACCTTACACAGACACAGACTGAATACCAGCACACATATAACGAGATCATGAAAAAGCACGGGCTTAATTATTTAGAAAGTGCTCAAGCTGGCATGATTATCTGTTCGATCATTTTTGGCTATCATTGCATTAAGAATAAGGATATTGACCCCTATGTGGCTACTGGCATAGTGGCCATGGGAGTTGTAGAGGGCGCAAAAACCAGCCCGGTATCTCTTGATGCAAAACCAATAGATAGTCCATCCCAGGCTGTGCCAGCAAATGACTCAAGATTTGTTATTGGAGAAATTAGTGTCGTAATACAAGATGTTCAGAAAAACGGCGGGCAATATACCCTGCTTAATCCTATGGTGGAAGCAAAGTTGAAGGAAGCGAATATTGACCCCCAAGTCGTCTATATCCAAGGATTGAAAACTCAACTTGAAGAAAAAGTTAGCCGTGTGGATTTTATTAATATGGATATCGATGAGATACTTGGCCAAAAACAAAAAGATGATCTACCTGTCCATGTTTTTCTCGCATTTTGGCTGGATAAAGAGGCTGTAGGCTATGGATATCAACGCAGTGGCAATAGTTGGGTTCTGAAAAAGTAAGTTTCCACAGGCCCGTCTTTTCCTCGGCAATTGGTCCGATTATGAAGCGGACTATCACAAACGCTATGGAAAATCAGTCGATGTGCCCAAGAGCGTGAAGTATAGGACCTTGAAGAGGTAATTTCGACATACTTAAACTAAAAAGGGCAGAATCAAGTTCTGCCCTTTTTAGTTTAAGAGATAACTTTCTCTATTATGGCCGTATCATCAAAGACTGAATCATGGCGTCCAAAGCGTCAAGGCCAGGGGTGAATGTGCCTGGATCCAAACTGTCAAGCGCTTGAGTAACCCCGTTAATATAGTTTATGGGATCGGTCATAAAGGCGTCCCCTTCGAGGTCGAAGACCTCCTCGGCGTTGTTCTTCAGGCTGGGATGCGTGACCGGCATTGTTACTGCTACATAATATGAACCATCATTTGTTATCCCCTGAAAGGTATAAAAAATTGAAGCATTGTTGACCGGCATCGGACCTTGAGAATACTGTGTCAGATATCGGACTCCTTTACCATTCTGAAAGTCAACAAATCGAACCTGAGTATGAAATGTCTGCGCTGCGTTGAAGAGTGGCAGGAATGGGATTTCCACAAATTGATCCATCAGGTTGGCTGGCGGACTGGCTAGATATGTCTGCAGAGCCGTAATTTGCGTGGTCGCGACCGGGTTTTGCTCAGACATCTGAACCACCGGATAGACAATTATCTGAGGTTGGTTTAATGGGTTGCAGCATGTTTCGGGCAGAGCATAATTCTCCAAGGAGAAGATCAGGTGCTCGGGGTCAGTATAGGGGAAGGGACCTGCACTGGAAGATCTGCCCGGTCCCTGGGGGATGAATTCCACTTTCCACTGATTGGCGACATCAAGACCAAAGGAAAAAGTGACAGAATCAAAGTCTGCGGTAACCAGCCCCTCAATGGGCGCTGTCTCTGATGGTGCAGCGGCGGTTGGAGATATTGTGGCCGGCATCTCTTCTGGGGGTGAATCAGCGGTTGGTTCATCTGCAGGAAGATCAACAGCTGATGTTGAGACGGCAGTGGGTGGCTCAGTAATTTGTGAAGGCAATAAGCTACAGGCTAAGCCAGCCAGAATTAACGTAAGCAAAGCAATCAGGAAGAATGTCTTTTGGGAAACAGTGCGAGATGGCATGGAAATATCCTTATTATGTGAGTATTTTGATGCGATTCTCAATATTCGCAAGGAAGCAGTTATACCACATAATATAGATGGCATTTATCTAATTAACTCGATCCAATAACGCTCTGAAAATATATTGATATCCCGATAGATGTGAAATACAGGACGCTGAAAAGACAGAGGAATAGAACGCGGATTTAACTAAATTAAGCCGATTTTCACGGCTAATGTGTAGAGATATGAGTAAGGGCGGGGCTGCCCTCTTCGGGGATGTTACACGAAGACCCGCCCTTACTGTTTAATGTCACTGCCAGCCGCTTCGCGGCTGTCAGTGACAACAGGTGCTTTCTCTGTGCACTCTGTGCCTTTGTGGTAAAAAGCCCTAAGGCTGATAAACCCTTGTCTCCGGCTGGAAGGCCGCCCATGAAAACCAGAAGTGGTTCACAGCAACAACTGGCGTGAGAGATTCACCTGCCAGCTCACCATCGGTGGCCTGCCCGAAAATATCCCAGGTGCTGCCTGTCTCCAGATCGCGGATGAAGCCATTGTCAAGGCCAAAGGTGAGGGTCTGTCCCGCCACCTCACGTGAATAGGCGACTGCCGTTCCAATATCTCTCCCGGAACTGATCTGGGGAGAATCCAAAGCAGAGGCAGTGCCTTCCGTCCAGAAGACGGTAATCGACACGCCACCCACCTGATCGTTGATCGCGACCTCATCATCCAAAAGATCATAGGTATAAGCAACGGTTTCTCCGTTTAGCTCCACAGTCAGTACACGCGCCATCGGGGGGAGTTGATCATCATAATTACCATCAAAGAGGAAGGGTGTCTGGTTAATATCATCGTAACCAGCATAGGGATTCGTCCCGTAGCTGCGGTTAAACCCTGTATCCCTGGAGAGTACGCTCCCATCAGGATACTCTGTCTTGAAATCTTCCCATGAAATAATTGATGCCGGGTAAAAAGTTAATCGCTCGCCTGTATATTCTCCAGCAACACCGTCACCTGTGGCCTGCTGCCACCAGGTTTCTGTCTGGCGGTCATACATGATCAGATTGCTATAACGCAGCCGACCGGTTGTGCCAAAATCAAGGATCTGTCCATCAAACTCGCGCTCAAAGGCAATCGCGGTATTGCAAAGCGGACAGAATGAAACCACCAGGGGTTTTTCACCGAGAACATCATTAACGATCTCATGCCAGGTCAGGATCTGGAGCGGATATGCCCGTACATTGTCGCCTACCTGAACAAAAACTATCGGTTCTACGTCACTGATCCAGGCATCTGCTTCGGCGATTGACACATAGCTTGGATCATCTATGGCTGGAATCCCGTCTTTTGGTGGGCCACCAGAAAGGACTTCACTATAAGAGATGCTATGTTTGCTAAAATCAGTGGAAAATTGTGCCTCGGCTCCGCTGGGTGGCCGCTCAACTGGAAGACTGGTTTCGGCCTCCACAGCGGAAGCCTCTTCCGGGACAGGTTCGGATTCGGGAGGGTCATTTGCGGGGGTATCTGCCCGGGAGCTGTTCGGCGCACAGGCGGCAAGACCAAGGATAAGGACGAGCGTCAAAAAAAACCATTTTTTATACCGATAAGACATTGGAACTCCTTTTTGTCGATAACCCCAAAGATGCTCGATTTTGAGTCTTTTTCAGGGGTTATATTGTCAATAAGATGTCATTTTCTTATCCCGTCTTACTTTGGTAAGAATTAGAGTCTTTTAATCTTCTATTAGATGCGCTATAATGTTGGCATGCAAACTTCTCGTGATAATCATGCCTGGGTAAGAGACCTGGGTGCTGAAGGTGAAGAAAAAGAAGCCGCATTGGCAGAATTGCACACAATTCTTATGCGCATTTTGCCCTCGGCTCTATCTCGCTGGCTTCCCCCTGAGTCGAGTCATTTTGAAAGCTTTATTGAAGATACCGCTCAGGAAACCATGCTGCGGGTAATCGATCGACTGGATACTTTTGAAGGACGCAGCAAATTTACAACCTGGGTCTACAAAATTGGCGTCCACATTGGGCTGGGCGAATTGCGTTTGCGCAAGTGGAAAGAGGTTTCACTCGATGGGCTGGAAGAGGGCAGCCAACCCGATGAGATGCCTTCCGAACAATTCGCATCAACTGACCCCAATCCTGAAGCGATGCTGGAACGCAAGAACGTGATGGAAATGGTGCAGAGAATAATGGACGAGGAGTTAACTCCCCGTCAACTCGAAGTGATGATGGCAATTTCGGTGCAAGGCGTGCCGATGAGCGTGGTCGCTAAAAGAATGGGCACCAATCGGAACGCCCTATATAAGTTGATGCACGATGCCCGCTTACGTTTAAAACGCCGCCTCGAGCGCGATGAGGTCTCACCTGCTGGTCTATTAGCAGTTTTTGGTCAATAACTGATATGGTAAAAAAATATGAACTCGATCAATCCAATTAAAAAATCTTCATCAATGACGGTTAATTTGCTCAAAAAACTTATCATGACGAATGAGTATGAACTTCCTTGTGACGAGGTTCACTTTCTGGTCGATCAGTATGCTGAGATGAAATTACGTGGGGATGATGTTGAAGGTCTGATGCCAATGGTAAAGCATCATCTGGATATGTGCCGGGATTGCCTTGAAGAATATGAGGCCCTGGTTGCCGCCTTGGAATTTGAAGAAAATCTGTAGATTTTCTGAAAGGGGGCATTCTACAAACAGGGGATCGACCAGGAAGAATTGAATATGATTGACGGATTGGTTAAATCACTACTTGTTCTCGCAGATGTTGTTGAAGCACGCGATCCCTATACTGGTGGTCATCTTTGGCGTGTTTCTCAATTTTCAAAATTATTGGCTGTAAAAATGGGACTCCCGGAAAGGAAAGCCCTTCAAATCAGTTTGGGCGGCTATTTGCATGACCTGGGAAAAGTAGGTATTACTGATGAGATTTTACTAAAAAAAGGAAATTTATCAGAAGCAGAATACGATGTTATCAAGACTCATCCCTTGATCGGACTGAAACTGATTGATGAGCATCCGCTATCAGAATTGGTCTCAAAAGTAATTGTAGAACATCACGAACAAGTGAACGGGGGAGGCTACCCCTACGGTTTAAAAGGTCAGAATATCTCCCTGGCAGCAAAAATTGTCAGCGTAGCAGATACGCTGGATGCCTTAACCAGTACCCGTCCTTATCGGCGGGAGATGCCCCTGGAAAAAGCACTGCAAATTTTGGAGCAAGGCAGCGGAACACAATTTGATAAAACCGTCATCAATCATATTTGTGAATTAGGGCGGGATGGTGATCTTTCCCATATCATAGGACATAGCGCTGAGAAAATACCATTGGTGACCTGTCCCACTTGTGGCCCAGTGATCGCGGTACCGCGCACGGCCCGTGATGGAGATGTGGTTTTTTGCCGCGCCTGTACGGGAAAACTCGTTTTACATCGGGAGGGTGATAGTTTTAATGCAGAAATGGTCGGCAAAACAGAAAACCCAATCGAATTACAATCTCAAATTAATTATGCTGCGATAACCGACCTGATAATTCAGACGGGAGGAAAAATCGGAGTCGTCGATACTTAAAGTAGTACTTTCTCTTAATCCCCTGATTTATCCCAGGTTTTTCCCCCATCTTCCGTGTGGTAAAGTCCCAAATCTGTTAATGCCCAGCCCTTTGTCGCTGAGACGAAATCCAGTTCGCGGAGAATATCTCCGGGCAACCATTCGGAGGCATGGAAGCTCCACGTTTCACCACCATCCACAGTAAAAAATATCGAAGCGCTACCATCCCAAACAACGATCTCATCTCCCGAAATGACGGAAAATTTACCCCTTGTTGGCACAGGCAGAGTCGCTGCCCAACTTTCACCGCCGTCATCTGTGCGGTAAAAGACCATCGCCATTTCTTCGGCTAATAATTGAATGGGAAGAAGACCCCGCATCCCGTCAAAGAAGAGAGGTGCCCTGACCGAAGTTTGGGCATTTTCATACCCGTTGGGCATCGTCAAACCCTGATGCGCCCAGGTAAATCCCCCATCCCGTGTTCGATATAGCCAAATAAAACCATTTTGTGGAACAGAAGCCGATACCCAACCGTTGCGCTTATCACGGAAAGTAATTCCGTTTTTAATGCCGCTATAGGGCAAACTGTCGTCGAGGCCAGGCTGATGGACAAAGGTGCGATCAAAATCTCCGCCCCCATTTTTTGTCTCCCAGATCGCCACACCCTCCGAGCCAACCCCTGCCCCCAGCCCCGTTAGGGCATAGCCATTTTCAGCATCCAGAAAACCAATATAGGAACGCCCAAATGGGGTGTTGCGCCAAAGCCAGCTTGCGCCGCCATCTGTGGTCCGGTAGATCGTCCCTACAGTGGGGCTATCGAGATCTTCGAGAAGGATCCAGCCAATTTTCTCGTCCAAAAAAGCGGATCGTGCGTAGGCGGGATCATTAAAAGCATCTTCGGGGGTGGCATCCAGCCAGGTCTCGCCCCCATCTTCGGTACGCAAAACCAGCCCTGCGGCCTGCCCCCAGCCATTTTGCTCATCAAGCATCTCGATCTTTGTCAGGGATGGCGCAGCGACGATCTCGAAAGCAGGTGTTGCGAGAAATTCAATTGGGGGAGTCGCAGCAGGTTCCCGCGCAGAAAGGGATTCGGTTTCGTTTTCTTCCTGACTGGATGGAACAGGAACACAAGCCACAAGGAGCAGGATTCCGCTGAGGAAGAGAATCCAGGTTTTACAATTATTTTTCATACGACTCTTACTCCTTTTGGACTTGACCCCATTAACCCAGCCACTCAATAACCGTCGCTTCTCCCTGACCAACGCCAACACAAAGGGTCGCCAAACCGTAATATGGGCGATTCTCATTTGGTGCGCGGCGTTTCATCTCGTGCAGTAACGTGGTCAGGATACGCGCACCTGAGCATCCCAGCGGATGCCCCAACGCGATCGCACCACCGTTAACGTTGACGATCTCAGGATTCATGCCGAGTTCACGCATCACTGCCAATGATTGAACCGCAAAAGCTTCGTTGAGTTCGATCAGGCCGATGTCCTCAAGAGTCAGACCAGCCCGTGCTAAGGCTTTCTTTGTCGCGGGGACAGGACCGATTCCCATTGTGCGAGGGGCCACGCCCGCCGCCGCAGAACTGAGGATCCGCGCCATCGGTTTCAGGCCAAGTTCATCCGCTTTTTCTGCGCTCATCAAGAGAACAGCAGATGAGCCGTCATTTAAACCAGAGGCATTTCCAGCGGTGACAGTGCCATCTTTTTTGAAAGCCGGTCGCAATTTGGCAAGTTTTTCCAGCGTGGTGTCCCTGCGCGGACGTTCATCGGTATCGAAAATGACGGGGTCTCCCTTCCGCTGGGGTATGGAAACGGGAACAATTTCCTCAGCAAATCTGCCGTCATCGATAGCGGCAACAGCCCGCTGATGAGAGCGAAGCGCAAATGCATCCTGATCTTCGCGGGAGATAAATCCAGCCTCCTGAAGGTTTTCAGCCGTATTACCCATCGCATCTGTCCCATAAATCTCTTCCATTTTCGGGTTGGGATAACGCCATCCAAAGGCTGTATCCCACATAATGGAGTTTCCATAGGGATAAGCCATCTCAGGTTTGGGAACGGAAAATGGGCCGCGCGTCATCGACTCAACTCCGCCTGCGATGAAAGCATCCCCTTCTCCGACCTTGATCGCGCGGGCCGCATGGTTAACAGCGTTCAGACCGGATGCGCAGAGACGGTTGAATGTGACTGCTGCAACTTCAATCGGAAAGTCCGCCAGCAATGTTGCCATACGAGCCACGTTGCGATTATCCTCACCAGCCTGATTGGCACAGCCGAGATAAACTTCTTCAAGAATGGCAGGATCAATGCCGGTGCGCTCAATAATGGATTTGAGCACAACTGCGGCCAGATCATCCGGGCGAATGGCGGCCAGCGCCCCGCGAAAATTGCCAATTGGCGTACGGACCGCATCGATAATGACTGCTTCGGGCATGGGAAAAACCTCCGTTTTCAAAAACAGGAATGAACAGATTCTACCACTGTGAAGAGCTTGCCGTGCTATAATCCGCCCTGCTGTATGGATAAAAAAACGAAACACACGATGCTATTGGGCTTGCTACCCATATATCAAAGATATGCGTCGTGATGTGGAAGGGCGATCCCATATACTCAACAGGAAAATATGTTTTTTTGCGAAAAATTAATTATAAAGAAAACTACACTTTTTTATCCAATTGGGT
>JACKQG010004199.1_pt1 | contig 16867 bp, 15 predicted proteins | sample 8237621 | NCBI WGS metagenome assembly JACKQG01 (sample SAMN15677084, study PRJNA649215) | marine metagenome | biome: marine; feature: Black Sea; material: saline water; isolation source: suspended particulate matter (SPM) from the Black Sea western gyre | collected 2013-06-09/2013-06-10 | depth...
AACGGCATTCTGCACCACTTTTATCTTCATTAGTTTAATCTTGTCGGGGATGAGTTTTGCCAGAATTGACCCTGAAACTTGCGTTGGATTGTGGCTGTTTGATGAAGGAAAAGGTGATACAACTAAAGACTCTTCTGGAAATGGCAATGATGGAACACTTGTGAGTAAGCCCAAGTGGGTAAAAGATGGTCCGTTCGACAATGCTATGGAATTTAATGGAGGTTCTTATGTGGAAGTGCCTCATGCTGATATTTTGACGATGACCGAAGAAATAACCGTTGCATTTTGGTTTAGAACAGATAAAAAAATGGGCGTTTTCGAAGACAGACAAGCAGTAGTGGGAAAACACTACCTTGAATATGAAGTAGGTATCTACCCGAACGGTGGTATTCATACTTATACTTCTGATGGCGCCGGCGGTTACGATGAAGGAATTAACTGTTCTATCGCTGGTAAACTGCCTGAAGGCGATTGGATACTTGATGAATGGTATCATTTAGCTTGGACGTTAGATGGCAGACATGAAATTGTCTATGTGAATGGAATAAATGTAGGAGAATATGATAAAGCGCATGAGGGAACCAAACCAGGGGCCCACACTTTGGAAATTGGTCGGAGACAAGGTGGTTCCTTACCAATGAACGGCGCGGTTGATGAAGCCGCTGTCTTCAATGTAGTGCTTAAAGAAGATGACATAATCGATTGTATGGAAAAAGGCATGCTGAGAGCACTCGGCATAGAGGCTGTTTTTCCATCAGGCAAAGTCACCACTACATGGGGCGAGATAAAGAAGTAAAATAAAAATCTATGGAGGTTATGAAAATGAAACGTTGTAAGGTTATCAGCATCACCTTTATCCTACTTAGTTTAATGTTTGTAGGTACCAGTTACGCCGCAATTGACCCTGGAACCTGTGTCGGATTGTGGTTGTTTGATGAAGGGACAGGTGATACCGCTGAAGATTCATCTGGAAATAAAAACCATGGGACACTTATGAATGGTCCGACATGGGTAGATGGCCAGTTCGGCGGGGCTTTGGAATTTGATGGCGCGGATGCCTATGTGGAAGTGCCGCATGCTGATAGTTTGACGATGACCAGTGAAATAACGGTTGCCTTTTGGTTTAGAACAGGTAAACAAATGGTTGAATTCGGTGATAGACAAGCAGTAGTGGGAAAACACTACCTTGAATATGAGGTGGGCATTTACCCAGCCGGAGCAATCCACACGTATACCTCTAATGGCTCTGATGGTTACGATGAGGGAATTAACTGTTCTATCGTCGAAGAGCTTGGTGAAGATGATTGGGCCCTTGATAAATGGTATCATTTAGCTTGGACACTAAATGGCAATCACGAGATTGTTTATGTGAATGGAATAAATGTAGGAGAGTATGATAAAGCAAATAGTGATACCAAACCAGGAGACCACACCTTGGAAATTGGTAGAAGACAAGGTGGCTCACTACCATTCACTGGCACGGTTGATGAAGTTGCTATTTATAATGTTGCGCTGGGAGAAGAAGACATAAACGTTATGATGCAAGGATTGACGACTGCTGTTTTCCCAGCAGGCAAACTTACCACTACCTGGGGTAAATTGAGGAAATAAAATTCAATCACATCACGTGAAATAGATTATCAAGAGCGGGGATTTTCAATCCTTGCTCTTTTTCATATCTGTCTTACTTTTTGTTGAGGAGAAGTTTTATTTGACACCTTGGATACAAAAGGTTAAACTAAATAGACACAATTCCCATAATAGGGGCAAAAAGCTACGAAAAAAATTATAGGAGGACATGATGAAAACTTTTGCATCAATTATAATACTTGTGTGCTTTCTATTCATAGGAACCACAGTTATGGCAGGCATTGAGGATGGGTTAATTTTATACTTCACCTTTGATGATGGCAAAGGAACTACAGTCAAAGATTATTCCGGCAATGGATACGATGGCACAATTTTAGACGACAATAAAACCGAATGGACCGATGGCCCGGAGGGATTTGGCGGTGCCTTTAACTTCAGCGGCCAGGGGTTCGGAGAGAAAGACAAGGGGCAAAGAACAGGACGAGTTGAAGTTCAGGATGACCTGGGAGACCATAAAGACCTCTCCTTTTCGCTCTGGTTTTTTGCAACCAGGGATAACGATTGGAATTACTTTGGAGATTTCCGACCCACAGGTTCCTGGTTTGCGAGAGATGCCAGTAACAATATAATACTTAACGGACAGGGCGGAGTTCCAGGTGGAGAATATCCAAGAGATGAGTGGGTACACTTGGTAGTCCTGGCTGATTCTTCTTCGACAACATATTATATCAATGGTGAAGAAGCCGGAAATAAGGGCGCTGCTGCTGCCCGGAACATCAGCACGAGCTTACACGTCGGATGTCGCTTCTCCAAAAATGAGGCGTTCCTGAGTATGATAGATGATTTTGTTATCTGGGATAGAATTATATCTGACAAAGAGATAGAACAAGCAAGCAAAGGCCCTATCATGGCACAAGCGGTTGAATCTGCTGGAAAACTATCCACGACATGGGCTAATATTAAAAGTAACCGCTAGTTTCATATTTGTAGTAAAAAATCAGAATCTAAATTGACAAAACTAAATGTTCTATGGTAACATATTCGATGATTTTTAGTTTAGGGCTAAAAATCGGTTAATTTAAAATGCTTGAATACAAGGAGGAAAACTATGAAGGTCTTAACAATTATGGCGATTGTGTGTTTCATGTTGATAGGGACCGCAGCTATAGCAGAACTCAAGGATGGGTTGATTTTGTATTTCCCCTTTGAGGACGGAAGTGGAACCACAGTCAAAGACGATTCCGGTAATGGATATGATGGCACCATTTTAGATGACAATAAAACCGAATGGGGCAACGGTAAATTTGGCGGTGCCTTTAACTTTAGTGGTCAGGGGTTTGGAGACCAAACGAAAGACCAAAGAACTGGTAGGATTGAAGTCCAGCACGATCTGGGCAATCATGAAGCCCTCTCCTTCTCGCTCTGGTTCTTTGCGACCAAGGATGACGATTGGAATTACTTGGGGGATTTTCGACCCACAGGTTCCTGGTTCGCGCGAGATGCTAGCAACAACATAATACTTAACGGACAGGGCGGAGTACCAGGTGGAGAGTATCCGAGGAATGAATGGGTGCATTTGGTAGTGTTGGCCGATTCTTCTTCAACAAAATATTATATCAATAGTAATCCGGCTGGAAATGATGGGGGCGCGGCTGCTCTGGATCTCAGCACAAGCTTACACATCGGTTCACGCTTTTCCAAAAATGAATCGTTCCTGAGTATGATGGATGAATGGTGTATCTGGAATCGAATTTTATCTGAGGATGAAATATCACAATTAAATAGCGCACCCATCGCAACAGCAGTCGATATTGCTGGCAAGTTGTCAACGACATGGGCTAGCATTAAAGATGCACCGTAGTCTGATATTTCGCAGTAGAAGGGGAAAGTTAAATTTAGTTACGAAACAGGTTAAAGTTACTTTGTAATTAAAAAGCAGCTTACGATAGCTTATCGTGAGCTGCTTTTTTCATTAGGGAGATCTATTTCGCAGTCGGAGAAAACTCCCTTTCAGACCATAAAATTTCTGGGTTTTACTTGACAAACTTACGAGGAAAAGATATATTTTAAGCAACTCAATATTCGACAAGTCGAAATGTGAATTTCGACCTACAAAAGCTCGAAGAGTAGAAGGGAGGAAAAAATGCACAGAATTTCTGTAAATGTCACTGAATGTTGGAGTAAAGGCTATGAAAAAGTGCAAAAAGACGGTTTATTGTTGAATTCCATAAGCAAGGATGGGAAGCCCAATTCTATGACCATCGGCTGGTGGATATTCGGCTGGAATTATATGGGTAAGCCCATGTCGGCAGTGGCTGTTAGACCTGCCAGATATACGTTCACACTATTGGATGAGGTGGAAGAGTACGTTGTTTCTATTCCTAACCCTGGAATAGAAGAAGCTGTAAGTTATTGTGGTAGAGCCTCTGGAAGAGATGTGGACAAGTTCAGCGAAGCGAATCTGACAATAGTAGAATCGGCTCACGTAAAACCGCCATCTATAAAAGAGTGTTTTGCAAACGTGGAATGCCGCATTTACTACAAGCAACGTCCGCCGCATGAGATTCTCTCACCACAGTTTAGAGAACTACCAATAAAAGAGCAACATACTATATATTTTGCAGAAGTGCTTGGTATATATCGTTACATAAAACGTGAAACGTGATGAGTGATAAATGAGCATAATCACTCACTCATCACTCATTACTTTGTCAACTAATTTTTGAGCAAATTTGAAACATGCCAGAAAGGAATCAAAAAATGATGAAAATAGCTTTAGCGCTTGGAGCGCAACCTGGTCCAGTATGGACATTGGCTAAACAATGTGGCGTTGACCATGTAGTTGGAAGCATAAATTTAAGTCCAGCACCGAATGTCAGCAAGGAGCAACAACCTTACAGCCACATGTCGTTGGCTCGTGTGCAGGCTGTATACGAAGACGCGGGATTTAAACTGGAAGTGATTGAGAGCAGGCCCCCAATGGAAAAAATAAAACTGGGCTTGCCAGGACGTGATGAAGAAATCGATGTCGTCTGCGAGCTTATCCGAAGTATGGGAGGTTTGGGCATTCCAGTGTGGTGTCCCGCATGGATGCCGATTCTCGGAGTTATGCGGACCTCTCGAACAATCCCTTCACGCGGCGGCGTTAAGGTAACCGGTTATGACCATAAATATGTTCAAAACGCTCCACTGACCGACCATGGTATCGTCACAGAGGAGCAGCAGTGGGATAACCTCAAGTATTTTCTTGAGCGTGTCGTGCCGGTGGCGGAGGAAGCCAACGTCAAATTGGGCATGCATCCTGATGACCCACCTTTGTCGCCCATTCGTGGAGTTGCACGAATCATGACCAGTGTGGAGAATTATCAAAAACTTATCGATCTTGTCCCAAGCCCGGTGAACGGTGTTGCTCTCTGCCAGGGTAATTTCAGTTTAATGACCGACAATCTGCCCGATGTCATTCGCCATTTCGGACGACAGAAGAAGATTTTCTTCGTTCATTTCCGGGATGTGCGTGGAACAGCAGAGAATTTCGCCGAGACTTTCCATGACGATGGTCAGACTGATATGGCCGCCTGCATTAGAGCCTACCGTGAAATCGGCTATGAGGGTGTTGGGCGTCCAGACCACTACCCGCAAATGGGCGATGCCAGCATTCACGACGAGCACGGTTTGGCACGTCTTTTTGCCATCGGTTATTTTAGAGGATTGCTTGAAGCTGTTTATACGGAGTAAAGAGAGGGAAACACATTTATTGGTTTGGGTTTGTAGTAGCGCAATTCATTGCCGTCAGTACGCAATGAATTGCCTTACTACAAACGGGAAAGGAGAAAAACGTGAGTGCAATACCGCAGAAAGATCGAGAAATCCTTCGTCATCTCGGTCGCGAACTGGCCGAAGCTGCAGCCGACCCGGTCAATGAGGAACGACACGAGATACATCGCCGAATCGATAGAGGCGAGAAAGTAAAACCTTGGATAAGCATATTCCAGGAGCCCTGGAACGAGTTAGGTGTAAATGGCGAGTTAGACCTGCATTGCACCGACGGCTTTTGCCGCGGCATTGAGCAAGGAATGAGGCGCACGCTATACAAATGGCGAAATTACCCCGGAGATATGACTGTCTCAGCGGTGTCTGTCCAACCATACTGCATCCATGATACAGGATTCGGAATCACGGAACAGGCAGATATCGTGCGCACCGATGAACGCAACAGCGTCGTTTCCCGGCATTTCCATGTCCAGATTAAGGACGAAGCGGACATCGCGAAGATTAAAAAGCCCATCGTGACGCATGACGAAGCTCAGACAGAAGAGTGCTACCAGAAACGGTGTGAGATTTTCAACGGCATTTTGAAGGTGACAAAGGCTGGGACCGGTTCGTTCTGGTTCCCGCCGTGGGATCAGTTAGTAAGGTGGACCGGCGTTCAGGAAGTGCTGACGGACTTAGCCCTGCGTCCGGACTATGTCCACAAACTTGTCGGACATTTGGTGAACTGCTGGCTTGCGCGACTGGACCAGTATGAGGAACAGCAACTGCTGTCAGCGCCGGCGAAGCAATTGACCGTCTCGGGTGCCGCGCAGATTTTCTCGGAAGTCTCGCCGGCCATGCACGGAGAGTTTGCGCTTCAGTATGAGGCGCGCTTCTTTAACCGTTTCGGGCGGACATACTACGGTTGTTGCGAGCCGCTGGACGACAAAGTGGATGTATGCGCCCAATACTTGCCAAATCTATACAAAATCTCCATGAGCCCTTGGGTTGATTTCCGCAAGGCCGTGGAGAACGTCGGCGACCGATTCATCTTCGCCTGGAAACCGAATCCCGCGTTCCTGGCGCACGACCAATGGAGTCCTGAGTTTATTCGGCAAGACATGAAAGAGAAGCTGGCTATGGCGTCGGCAAACGGTTGCATCATGGAAATCCACCTGAAGGACATCAGCACTGTGCGGTATGAGCCGTGGAGGCTTACCGAATGGAACCGGGTTGCCCAGGAGTGCGCTATGGATTACGTGTAACCAGTCCAACTGGTGAATCAGAAACTGGGGGCTGACCTGAATCATAATCGAATGCAGAGTAAGGGAGCAAGTACGATTCTTTCAAGTGCTGACTATCTATCTTGCGTTCACGCGGCAGATAGATAGCGACTGGAATTCCTATTCCATGCAAGTACCTGCACATAAGAGGTCCCATATCAGCCCAGTCTAAATTACCCAATCCACAGCCTAGGGCTGGCATCGCTAAGGATTGAATTCCCTCCGCTTGAAAGTTCTTTTTCACCCATTCCAATCCCCCTTCAATGTCCTCCAAACGCGAATCCTCCCGCCACTTCCTCTTCGTTGCGAAGAGCAAAAACCACTTCACGGCATTAGGAGTCGAAAGTGGTAAATTTAGGTCGGCCAAATCTTGGTCCAATGAAGCTTCGCGCTTATAAAGATAAGGTCGTCTCGCTGTAAGCCTTTTAGCGCGACAGGCATCCTGATAGACGACATAGACATCAGGGAATTGATACTTTGCTCGTGATGCCAATCCCTTTCCCATTATTCCCTGAAGGTTCACGCTGATCGTCAATGTTTGCATATTGGAGAAGAACATATCGCCGTCAATAAGGGAAATGTTGCTTCCAATCTGAGTTCTAGACCTTGGTTGGAAGAACATATGAGGCTCTGGAACGACAGGAATTCGGCGATTTCCCACGAGCTCCTCCACGCGAGCTTTTATTTCATGAGCAGACACAAAAATCGAATGAATATGTTCGGGCTCAACTCGTTCAGGCACTAGGCATTCTGCCATAATCTTGCGTTTGGAACCGTCAAGATCGTTCCACCAATCGTTCTGAATGATCTTCCATTGCTTTTGAAGCATTTTCAGTCCTTCGGATGAGGGGTAAAACTGCGTTGGATCATTGGCTGCGTTGCCGTCTGTGATAAGGATCTCTCGTCCTTGCAACACCTCTGGAACTACACCGACAACAGCAAGGTCCTGCTTACCTTTTTCATGAACAACACGATACATCATCGGGTTACGAGGTTGAAAATACAAGTTGGCGTAGTCCCAGAGGCTCTTCCTATCGGGCGTAGACTTGTCCTTGCGTTTGCTGACGATGCCGCTGTCATAAATTGGAGTGAACGGAACATTTAGCGTTTCGATTCTTGCGTGGGAAAGGATTCCCCGGTCAAGGATGGATAGCAGGTTTTCGATGTGAGTGATGTAGTAAAGACCCTTTACGTCGAACTTCTTCATGGATGCACCCTCCCTCCGACGACAGCGGCCTAACTCATTGGGAAAGAATAGCTTATGCCGCCTGCATAAGTATAGCAATTACACCTAACTTGTTATTAGGGCGTAGATGAAATCTCCATGTTGGTGAGCAGGTTGAGAAACCCCACTGCGAAGGGAGATTTGAGCAGTTTCCCTTCTGAAAGATTGAATGATGCGGTCACGCCGTCGCTGTTAGCCAGAAGAATCAGCGTCAGTGATTCCTTTGGTATTTTCAAAATCAAAGATGAGTAGGCGTCAGGCTGCCAACCGGAGTGCCAAACCAGTTTTAGCCCCCTATGTTCTTGCACAAACCACCCTAATCCGTAGGGCAACTGTTCACCGCTGCTGGAGATTGCTGGTGTGAATATCGCCTTCTTCGATCCCTCCGAGATAAGTTGGTTTCGCTCCATCGCTACGTCGAACTTGGCGAGGTCCAAGACCGTGGAGACCATTCCAGCCGATGCCTTTAAACCATCAGGGTATTTCGTTAAGACGAAATTCCCTGCATCATCTACTTGATATGGTTTCGCACGTTTGTTCAAGATCTGCTTCACTTGGTTGGTGTGCTGGTTTGGAAAGGTCATGCTCATTCCGATTGGAGCAATAATCCTGTCCACAAGCAGTTTATCAAAAGGCTTTTCCGATACCTTCTCAAGTACCTCCGTCAACAATCCATACAAAAACCCATTGTATCGGTATGCCTCCCCTGGTACACCTTGTGAAGTGTGTGTCAGATGGTGTTTCACCGTAATCCTTTCGGTGTCGCCGTGGTATTCTTGGAATAGAAACGCCCACACATTGTTCTTATCGGTACTAGCCTTCTTTATTGCTTTGCAAAGCTTGGTGTATCCAGTAACCCCATAGCGTGTAAATGTAAAGTCCTTCAAAAGCTCTGCCATGGCGCTATCCAGGTTTAGTTGACCTGTTTCCACGAACTGCATTATGAGTACGGCAGCGAATGGCTTGGTGAGGGACGCGATGTGGTAGGGTGTGTTCTCTGTGGCGGGTATTTTGCCCTGCAAATCGGCGTAGCCAAAACCTCGCGCGAACATAATCTTCTGCCTGTGGAGCACAGCAGCAGACATCCCGGGAATGTTAAGCTTCTGGCGGAGATGTTCTAACTCATGCTCGAATGTTTTAGTACGTTCCGAAAGTGTTGCCTGTTCTAGTGCTGCTCCACTAACAAAAGTATAGAAACTCAGAAAACAGAAGATAATCAGAAGCCCTACCTGTAATACTCGGACAAAATTAGAATTGTGTAAAACTCCTTTAGCCATTCAACACTCCATACACACAGATGAGATGTCTAACAGTTACTAACTAAGCAGCGCCAACCAAGATAATACAATCATCTTCGCATAGCCTGATGCTGTTCTGCGTAGTGATTGGTTATGCTCTTTCTTTGCATTAGCCATTATTTTTCTTTCCCGAAGATTACATCGGGTTTTGTGGTATTGCCCGTGGCATTCGGAAAATCGTCGGCTTTATATGCTTTTTGTTTTTCCCTGATTAAATGACGGGCTTCTTGCATATAATTATTATATCGTTTCTTGCATTCATAGAATCCATGCCACCAAGCATAATCCGGCGCCATCATTGCAGCGCCCATTCTGGCGCGTCGTCCTTCATGGTGCCATAATTCGTAGTATTCTACTTCCAGTTTCTCGTCAAAAAACTTCGTTTTATCTAATATTCCTTTTTCATAAAGATCATCCAGCATCTTTTTGGCCGGTTTAAAATACACTTCGTTATATTCGTGAACCACTTTGTCCATCTGTGTGAAATGACCGTCTGTCCATGTTCCGCCGTGGCATTGCTTGCAGACATCTTTCATTTTATTTCGTTCCGTCATCCAGTTTGTTTTCGCCGGAAAAGGCTTGAATTCCGCGGGACGAACGGTAAGCGGAGCCTGAAGTTCCCAGGCAAGTCTTTCGGTGACATCATGCGAGGTCAGCACCATTCCAGAACCAGACATATGACATGAAGCACATGTTGGCCCCCTGTAATCAACACCGGGTGTCCACGTACCGGGAGCTGCATCCCAGTTGTAGTTTGCACCATAAGCCGTGTAGATATCGCCATGTTTTGATTCCATATAAATTTCAATTTGAGGGTGGTCTGGTCCTAGATGGCACTGTCCGCAGGCTTCGGGTTTTCTGGCTTCCATTACGGAAAAACGATGGCGAGTATGGCAACTCGTACAGCTTCCCTTGCTGCCGTCGAGATTAATCCTCCCTACTCCAACGTTAGGCCATACTTCGGAATCCAGCTTTCCATCTTTTGTTTTGAGAATGGTGCCATGACAGTGATAACATCCTACGGCTCTTTCAACATCACTGTTCATACCGTTATTCAGCCAAGGGTCGATTTTCCAGATAATCTCCATTGTATTGGCGTGCTTGCTAATGCTGTACTGCTTTGATTCGTCAGGATGGCAGCGAGAACAATCCTTTGGCGTCACCACGCCGGACACTGGAACTTTGTATTCACCAGTTCCGTATTTCTCGGTATGTCGCTCATACTGTTTATAATGCTCCTGACTCACATCGGGCTCAAATTCTTCGGCTTTGTGGCAATCATAACAGGTAATGTTTGCATTGGCGTGCCTGCTGTAAGCCCAGTCTGCAAAGATGCCGGGATGTTCTTTTTTATGACATTCGATACAGGCGACAGCCTCTTTGGGTATACTGCGCTCAATACGAAAAGCCTTTTCCTTTGGCAGATTATTACCTGTCTGAGTCAGCGCAAAGGGCACCGCTATCAAACAGAGCATCCCCGCTACCATAACGATAATTGTCAATTGTTTTTCCATTCTGTACCTCCTCAGTTATAAATCCTAAATATATTCCCAAATCTCTTTAAAACACCTAATACTGCTTATAGCTGTAAACTTGCTTTTTTGTATGAACCAAATTTTTATGGCAATCCAAGCATTTCTTTTCATAGCCGGGTCTAGCGTAGATAACAGAACGGTGCGCCAACATTGCTCCCCGTTTATTGGGAATGTAAAGCAGATTTCGGTGACACTTCTGGCATTGAGTGTTCTTAAAAGACGCATAAGCCTTCTGCCGGTTCTTTTCATGGTCGTAGTCGCCCCCGAAAACATGAACAAAGAGATCTTTTATTCCATGCATAGTCTTAGCATAAAGAAAGTCAAACGTATCGTGAGGAGCAGGTAGATGGCAGTCCATACAATCCGCAACAAAGCCGCTGGCATTATTAACATGAGTAGATGTCTTCCATGTGTTGTAAGCAAACTGAATTTCGTGGCAGGAAGCACAAAACTGTGGAGTCGAGGTGCGAACCATTGTGTAATAGGTCAGGCTAAAAACCGGAAATGCCAAAATCAAGCCGATAACCATGAAAATCATAGGCTTAATATTTTTTTTCATTTTCTTCTACTTTCGCTTTCAGTTAGTAATTCTCAAACCATGGTGCTCGAGTTGCTTTGCTAGTTCCGCATATTCCTCATCCCTTGCCATCCACGCTACAATAAATCTCCGGCACTCGCCTTGTTATGAAGGTTTCTCAATCGGCTTCAGCAATTCCATCATCTCGATCAAAATTGACAGTGCGGTTTTCCCTTGCTTGTTCTTGTAATCCAGATTGGCTCCTTGCTCGGCCAGGTAACATACAATCTTGACCTGCCCAGCCTCCGCGGCCGTTAGCGCAGGCGTATTGCCCTTGTCGTCCGCCACAGTGATATCCGCTCCATTCTTCAGGAGTAGTTCCACGATATCGAGCCGACCACTTTCCGCGGCCGCATGGAGTGCTGTGACGCCGGAAACTCCTCGTCCGTTGACGTCAGCTCCTGCGTCGAGCAGCGCTTCGACAATCGCAGTTCGCTGGTCCGGCCTTTCGCTTGCTGCGGAGATTAATGCCGTATTGTCGTAGCCGAGTTTCTCATCAGGCTCGGCACCGGCATCAAGTAGGGCGTCCACAGCGCTGAACTGGTCAAAGAGCGCCGCCCATTCAAGGGGCGCACCATGCTCCACATGAATGTCAGCGCCGCATGCAATGAGAAACTTAATCAGATCTGTATGCCCTTGATAGGCGGCTGCCACCAGTGGCGTGAACCCATCATAATCCGCCCTGGGTTCAAGGTCAGCACCCTTGCTGATGAGGTACTTCACGACCTCAACATGCCCACCCCATTCGCATGCTGCAGTCAGAGCCGTACCACCGTTCAAGACTGCACTGTTAACGTCGGCTCCATGCTCCACCAAGAACTTGACGATTTCCAAGTGTCCGTGTTCTGCAGCCCAAGACAATGCTGTGCAGCCACCCTTGTTCTTGATATGAATGTCGGCACCCTTGTCCACGAGGTATTGCACGACCTCAAAATGCCCTTTCCACGAGGCGACGATGAGTGGGGTGTTCCCAGCGTTGTACTGAGAGTTAATATCAGCCCCGTTCTCAACGAGATACCTTACGATGTCAAGATGCCCGTAGCTTGAAGCCCACGAGAGGGGAGTCGATTCTCTTTCATCTTTGACGTCGACATGAACTCCCTCCGCGAGGTAGCGCTTCACTTGAGGCAAATTGCCCTTTCTTGCTGCTTCGAATATTGGATGATGGGTCTCGTTTGTGTTCATATCATTCTCCTGATGTCAGCTTTATATGCTGTTAGACAGCTCAAAGCCAACGAGAGCAAGTATTTCATCGCAGGTTTCCCATGTTGTTTTGCCCTTGGTGTAGACAACGTGTTTGGCAAGGTCATGGTTTGAGTGGTGCTTCACGAAATGTGCATTTAGGTCGAAGCCTTCCCCCGGCTCCGTGTTTTGCCGTTCGTGCAGGATTTGAATCGACTCGTCAAGGTCCGGTGAAGGCAGGACCAAGACCACGTTTTCGTAGGGAGCTAAAGCTTTCTGGACTCGCTCGAACAGCGCGTCATCCTCAAAGACTGAGTGTCCCGCCCCGAAGTCAATAACGCAGTTTGCATGCTCGGAGAGCAATCTCTCAACAGCATATGCCTCGAATGGTTTCCAGTATCGATACACCCCAACGAAGCCTTCCTTCTCACCGATTTGCTTTGCCTTATCATGGTCATAGCCAATCTCACTGTAGTAATCCCAACGGTACTTGTCCATCGGACACTGCGGCAAGCCAAGTTTCTCCGATATCAGTTTCCCGAGCGTGCTTTTACCTGCGCCCATGGGCCCAATCAAGATGATTTCAGAACGCATATGAATGCCTCCTATCTGCATTCGCATACAAATTCCCGCTCTATTGATTGATTATGCAGACGATTGTATCCGGTTTATATTTCCCAAGGTCAAACTATCTTGACTTTGGTAGATTAAAACACAAATCACTGCTAATAATCGTGTAGTATAGGGCTTCATGCCCGTCGTGAGATTAAACCGACGCCCACAAACTCACAAGACGCCCACAAGGGGCTATACTACGAACAACAAAGTTCTATTTCCCAAGGTCAAACTATAACTCTACAGGTATTCCTTTTTGTGCTGATTCATACATGGCGCAGAATATCTCTACAGACTTTCGGCCTTCGATGCCATCTACGGTTACTGGTGTACCTTTGGTGATGGCGGAAACCATGTCCTCAATGATGTTCTTAGGTTGATTTGGGTCTATTTGGAATTCATCTAAAGAAGGATTCTCATTATCCTGACACTTATATAAGTCAATCTTTGAGTCGCGCAAACTCAACGTGCCATTTGCACCGGTGATTTCGATGGCAGTGCCTAAGCTTGGATAACTGGCGGTAGTTGTTTGAATCACACCAAATGCCCCACTTTGAAACTCAAGCACTCCTACGCTACAATCTTCTGTTTCAATTTCGTGAGTGAATGTCCCGCTTTTGCCATATACTGATTTTACCGGTCCCAAAAACCACTGAAAGAGGTCAATGGAATGAACTCCTTGATTCGCGGAGGAGCCTCCTTCAGTTCCTGTCCTACTACGCCAACCGGGCGGGGAACCACCGTCGTAATACGATTGTGCGCGATACCACTTCATTCTCAAGTCGCCCAGAATAATTTTTCCCAGGCGTCCGCTTTGGATGGCTTTATGCACTTTTTGATTTACCGCGCTATAACGTTGCCCGAAATCCACCGCAATTATAGCCCCGGCTTCTTCCGCTGTATCTATCAATTCATCACATTTCTCCACCCGGATGTCCATCGGTTTAGTAGTAAATGCATGTTTGCCCGCTTTTATGGCGGCGATGGCGAAGTCCGCATGTGTACCGCTGGGAGTAAATACTCCTACTGCATCAATATCATCTCGTGCTATCATGGATTCATAATTTGTCGTCCAATCACAGCCATTTTCATCGGCAAACTTTTTAACGTTTTCCTCTCTTAGGTCGCACACACAAATCAATTTTGCGCCAGGTGTATTCGCCGCAATTTTTGCGCGGCCGGCTCCTACTCCTAAACCAACAATTCCAAATCGAATTTCATTGCCTGCCATTTTTCATCCTCCTAAGCTTTAACAAGCTCTTACTCTAACTTTTAACACAAGTAAAACGCAAAGAACATAAAGCAAAGGGCAAAGATATTTCACGTTTTACGTTTTACGTTTCACGAATTATATTTTCACCAACTATTCGCAACTCATTAGCTCCCAACAAAGACTTGTTGTATTATCAATATTTAGACTTTAGCCTGCCCCAGATAGCAGATAGTTTCTTACGAGTACCTACTGGTTGGACTTTAGGGTCATAGAACGCTTGAATCTCTACCCAATGCGACCATTTATTGGCTGTACTGCCATTGACCCAAGCCCGGATATATTGAGCCTTAGTAGGTTTGAATATTATTTTCTTACCGGTTGCGGTTTCAGGATATTCACCATCGACTCTACTATCAAATACTACTACCTCTTCGCCGCGGAATAAATCTCTCGCAGAAATAGCAATCTTATTATCATGATAAGCTCTTCCGTCCAACCAATAGTGCCATATTTTAATGATATTAATAGTATAGATTTCTTCAAGGTCTACCTGTACCTCTGTAGGCCCGCCTAAATATCGCTTCTCCGTGTCGCCATCAGTCAGCAAATCGTAATTTCCCTGGCCGGTCCCGTCATTGCCAGTTGCGGGCTTGTGGAGAGCTAAATTCTCCAATTCAGAACTCGACCCCATGGTTGGCAATAGAAATATTACCATGCTCAACACAATTATTAGTCTTATTTTCTGGTATCCTGTTATCATAATTTTTCTCCTTTTAATTTATAGATACCGTTTTTCCGAACAAATACGCACGCGCAAAATATATTTTAACAAAATTATCGAATTAGGTCAACACTTAATTTCTAAAAAATCTTTATAATTTTGTAGAAATTCCCCGTGAGAGCATTTTCTTAGCCGAAGTCGCAAGACTTCGGAAATTCAGTTGCTTCGGGGAATCGTCAGAATTGTTGCCAATTCTGCAAAAAGCCTTGGGTTGAGTAGCTTGCGTATCGAAACCAACCGACGACTTCGTCTTACGGCTACAAGCGTGGGGAATTTCTAATAATTTTGCATTATTGTAGTGAAATATGCTATAATCATTATAAACTTTTCAAATAGAACAGGAGGGATTCGATGTCAATTTTATTTGAACCAGTGAAAATTGGTAGTATGATGGTGAAAAATCGATTTGTCCGTTCCGCGACCGCGGAACGCGCTGTGGATGAAAAGGGATTTGTGACTGATGATATGCTACAGTTGTATCGCCGTCTTGCTGAAGGTGGAGTTGGAATGTTAATTACCGGGCACGCTTATGTACATTCAACCGGTCGTACAAGCCTTCACCAGGCTGCTATTCACACGGATGAATATATTCCACGTCTGGGGGAATTAGCAAATGCAACCCACGCTGCCTCTGAAGATTGTAAGGTTATCATACAAATTTCGCATGGAGGCCGCCAAGTCAGTCTTGATAGCGTCAGCGAGTCTATAGCGCCTTCAGCAGTTACAGATAGCGACACAGGTATCATCCCACGCGCGATGACTGAGGCGAAAATTGAAGAATGTATTGACTCCTTCGCTCAAGCCGCTCGCCGTGCCAAAGAAGCAGGTTTTGATGGCGTGCAGTTGCACAGCGCACATGGATTTCTCATCAGCGAGTTTAATTCCCCCTATACCAACCGTCGCAAGGACAAATGGGGCGGCAACTTGGAAAATCGTATGCGTTTTCTGATGGAAGTTTATAGGCAAGTACGGCAAACGGTTGGCGAGGATTATCCGGTGCTAATTAAATTGAATACTGCGGATTATCTTAAAGAAGGTGGTTTAACGATTGATGAAAGCGTCAAAATTGCGAAGACATTATCGGATGCCGGTATTAATGCTATTGAGACCAGCGGCGGAATGTATGAAAGCGTGGAAAATCAGGGTGCAGCGCGAAAAGTTAGCTCTATCAATGAAGAAGCCTACTTTGCATCCAATGCGGCAAGGATTAAAGAAATCGTGGATGTTCCGGTCATTTTAGTCGGTGGCTTGCTTTCAGTCTCCGTAATGAAGTATGTTATCCAAAAGGACATTGCCGATTTGGTGTCTATGAGCCGACCCTTCATCCGAGAGCCAGACCTGCCTAATAAAATCAAAGCTGGTAAAACTAAGGCTGATTGTATTTCATGTAATGGGTGTTTCGGCACAAAATTTGTGCCAGTCGCTTGTGTCCATACTATGGGGTGATAGGATTAGAGATTGGCGATAATCTTCTAGGAGGTAATAATGTATAAATTAGACCCACCGGCAATATATGTTAGTGCAAGAGTTCTGGCGCAAAAAGAAACTTTGACCAGAGCCAAGAATGTCGTGGAAAGCCTGGGCAAAACTATGGAAGAAACCATTTACATGGCAGATGAAGATATTCCTGAAATTGTCCGAGATGATAATTGGAGGTCTCTCTGGGGTAGTAAGATGGGACAAATTCCTCCAGATTTTCCAGACCCAGTAATAGTGCTGAATACATTCCGTTGGGATGCAGAAGTAAATGAACTTTCAAAACAGTTAGCAAAGGAAAATCCCGACCTCGGCGGATATCTCGGGCAATTCTTGGGGCAT
>JACKQG010004201.1_pt1 | contig 16863 bp, 13 predicted proteins | sample 8237621 | NCBI WGS metagenome assembly JACKQG01 (sample SAMN15677084, study PRJNA649215) | marine metagenome | biome: marine; feature: Black Sea; material: saline water; isolation source: suspended particulate matter (SPM) from the Black Sea western gyre | collected 2013-06-09/2013-06-10 | depth...
GTGATCGAGACGCCGGAGGAGATGTTCTGGCGGGTGGCGCGGGCCATCGCTGAGGCGGAAAAGGCTTATGACCCCGGCGCGGATGTGGAAAGGACGGCGGAAGAGTTCTACCGCCTGATGGCCAGCCTGGACTTCCTACCGAATTCGCCCACGCTCATGAACGCGGGCACCGAGATGGGACAGCTCAGCGCGTGTTTTGTCCTGCCGGTAGATGATGACATGACCAGCATCTTCGACGCAGTGACGGCCACGGCCCTTATTCACCAGTCAGGAGGAGGCACCGGCTTCGGTTTCTCGCGCCTCCGTCCGAAAGGCGACATCGTGGGCTCCACGGGTGGCGTCGCCTCCGGCCCTGTTTCCTTCATGCGTGTCTTCGACACGGCTACCGATGTTATAAAGCAGGGTGGACGCAGGCGTGGCGCTAACATGGCCGTCCTCCGTGTTGATCACCCCGACGTCATGGACTTCATCGCCTGCAAGGAAGGGGAAGGTGCTTTCAGCAACTTCAACGTCTCCGTGGCCATCACCGAGGAGTTCATGCGAGCCCTGGAGAAGGATGGTGAGTACGAGCGCATCAACCCCCACACAGGCAAGATAGCTGATCGTGGGAGGGCGGGGGAGGTCTTCGATAAGATCGTTGAGGGGGCCTGGAGAAACGGCGAGCCGGGCATCATCTTCCTCGACCGCATGAACGACTTCAACCCCACGCCAGCCCTGGGATTGTACGAATCCACCAATCCATGTGGTGAGCAGATCCTGCTCCCAAATGAATCCTGCAACCTTGGCTCCGTCAATCTCTCCAGAATGTTCACCCCTGAGGGCGGCCTCGATTGGGAAAAGCTGGAGCGCACGGTGGGGGTGGCCGTCCACTTCCTGGACAACGTCATCACCGCCAACAAATTCCCCCTGCCGGAGATCGAGGAGGCCACGCTCAAGACCCGCAAGATCGGCCTGGGGGTGATGGGCTTCGCTGACATGCTCACTCAACTGGGCATCCCCTATGATTCGGAAGAAGCGGAGGCCGTGGCTGACAAGGTGATGGAGGCCATCAACTACTGGAGCAAGGAGGCATCTTGCGACTTGGCCGCCCTGCGGGGGAGTTTCCCGGCCTTCGATGAATCCATCTACGTTCGAGGCCAGCTTCCCCTGCCGGAGCCTCTGGATGTGGAAAGCCGCAACCAGCCTGAATGCCTGGCCGATGCCCCCGCCTTCGATTGGGTGGGATTGAAGGAGAGCATCAAAGAGCGAGGCATCCGCAACGCCACCACGACCACCATCGCGCCCACTGGGTCCATCAGCATCATAGCCGGCGCATCCAGCGGCATCGAGCCTCTCTTTGCCCTGGCCTATACCCGTCGCCATGTCCTGGACGAAGACGAATTGACCCAGGTCAATCCCTTCTTTGAGAGGTTAGCCAGAGAACGAGGCTTCTACAGTGCCGAGTTGGTGCGAGAGGTCGGCCAGCGCGGCGGCATCCGGGATTTGGAAGAGATCCCGGCCGACGTGTGCAGGCTCTTCGTCACCGCTCACGACATCGCGCCGGAGTGGCACATTCGCATGCAGGCCGCCTACCAACGCCACGTGGACAATGCGGTCTCCAAGACGGCCAACTTTCCCCACGGCGCCACCGAGGAAGATATCGCCACGGCTTACCTCTTGGCCTATCAGTTGGGTTGCAAGGGGTTGACCATTTATCGAGATGGCAGCCGCCAGGAGCAGGTGTTGAACAGGGGCGTGACAAAACCCAAACCTGACAAGGAAGTGTTAGCGCCTCGGCCACGACCGATGGTGACCAAAGGAGCGACCGAAAAGATAGCTCTGGGCTGCAATCGCACTTTGTACGTGACCATCAATGAGGACGATGAAGGGCTGTGCGAGGTTTTCCTGCACATGGGAAAGAGCGGTGGCTGTACGGCTTCCCAATCTGAGGCCATTGGCCGGCTCATCTCTCTGGCCCTGAGAAGCGGCATTGAGACCGAGGCCATCATCAGACAACTCAAGGGCATTCGCTGCCCTTCGCCCTCCTGGCACAATGGCGGGTCTGCCCTTTCCTGCTCCGATGCCATAGCCAAGTCCATTGATCGCTATATTGGGGGCCACGCTGGCAATCCAACGGTGCGACTGGGCTCACCGCAGAAGGCAAAGGTCATCGTCAAGGGCATGCCAGACATTTCGCCTGAGTGCCCCGAATGTGGCGAGATCCTGGAGCCCAGTGAAGGGTGCGTTGTCTGCCGCTCGTGTGGCTACTCGGAGTGTTTGTAGCACTTGCCCTTGTTGCTAATCAAGTGAGGAGTGAGAAACATGATTCGGAGAACCTCGATTTTGGGCTTGATGGGGCTGCTCATGGCTTCAGTGTTCTCCTGTACGGCCGCGCCGACAGTTGTGACTCCGATACCTACACCTGTGCCGACCATGTCGGCAGGCATTCAAATCTACTCCATCGAGGAGGCGAACATATCCATTCAGTATCCTGAGGAGTGGATAATGGAGAGGACGATCTTGGAAGACTTCAATGCCATGATCTTCAGAGAGACGGTGGAGGAGAACGCGCCTGAGCTAACCATTCTCTCCGGATCGGCCGAAGGTCAAGACGCCGACCAGGTTTTGGGTGAAGTGCTGCCTCTGATTCAGACATTGGGCGGGGAGGCCAAAAAGGACTGGCAGGTCGGTGATGCAGAGGCTGTGGCCCTCGGTGAGTGGCAAGGGCGGCGGATCTTCGCCGAGTATACCCGTGCTACCTCTGGCTTCAGGCACAAGGTCTACCTGATCGGGATAGCGCGCGACGGCTTGAACTATGCCTTCGTCGCCGACACCCCGCTTGATAAGTGGGATCAAAACTGGCCGATCTTCGAAGCCATGCTCGATAGCTTGCGTTTTGGTGTCAAATGAAGTGATCTTTTCCAATGACATGCTTCCCGTCAAATAGCTGGCAAGTTCGTCCGATATAATGAGCCACCGGGACATCAATCTGGTGGCTCTTGTACTTCCTCATGTCATGCCCTCTGGAGCATCGTGCTTGCCGGCAGTTTGCGCTGTTTCTCGGCGTTCTACAGTGATCTGCTTGTGTATATTGGGAAGCTGTGCTATAATTCATTTGTTTTTCAGAGGCCGGGCATCGAGTTCACCACCAGGGGAGCGAAGACAGGATGGGCGAAGAAGAGACGTTGCTCGCGGTCAAGGAGGCATTGGCATATCTCAAACGCATTGAGAGATTGCTTGAGACAATGGTCGAAAGTATGCAAGAATACCTGAAAACCAGTCATCAATTGCTGGCTTCTCAGGCTCTAAAGGCAGACGTGGCTGAGGTTGATGTTCCTCAGGTCAAGTACTCTGCTGCCCAAGTATTGACAGTCAGGGAGCTGACCGTTAATCCAGTCGAGCACATAGTTACCTTTAGCGACCGGCCCATCGAACTGACCCCCACAGAGTTCGACGTCCTGTTTTGTTTGATGCGCAACGCCGGCCAGGTGCTTAGCTGTCAGGAACTAGTGCGCCAAGCCCAGGGCTACGAACTGGACGAGAGGGATGCTCGCTATCTCATTCGCCCTCACCTCACACGTCTCCGGCAAAAGCTGGAGACGGAGCCCGAGGCTCCGGAATATATCCACAACGTGCGGGGCATAGGTTATCTCTTCGAGAGGCGCTCCAGGCAAAGAGCCTAGCGAGCCACAGACGCTCTCGCAATTCGTTCTACCCTATCGCAACTCTCTTGTACTCGATTTAGGTGATTTTACAGTTTATTTATACGTTTCCTCATAAATTCGTTCTACTCTGATTTCAACCCTTTTGTAAGGTTCCCGTAACCCACAAAAGGGCTTTTTTGTGGTATAATATCATTGGTTACAAAAGCCTGTTTGGAGTTTGGTAAAGAGTGTGCAACTCGCTCACAGAAAAGGGAGGTCTTCATGAAAAAGATGTCAGTCACAACCACCTTAGCTCTGCTGCTGGTCTTGGTCCTGGGCAGCACCGTGGCCTACGCGGCCTTCAATTGGTGCCCGGACGACCCTGTCCTCACAATTACACCTCCGGGAGGAGACCCGATCACGTTCAACGTGATCATCGAGGTCCCTGACGGAACGCAGGGCCTGGTCAGTGGTATCGTGGAGGTGAAGGTGCATGTTCCCAGCAATGTTGAGGACTATGATGTCATCTCCTTCGGTGACAGTTTCGGTCATGGCGAAGAAAGCGTGGAGTTCATTCTGGACGGGGAGCCGGTCGAGCCCGGGGATGCGATCTGGGTCCTGGTGGAGGTGAAGGTCCCCGGCACGGAAGAGTTCCGTGTAAGGGTGACTGTCGAGGCCCCCGGTGTCTCCCAGAGCCGAAAGGGTTGGAGCAACGAGTGGGTGTGGTGCAAGGCGAAGCTGTAAGATTGGCCGATGGCCCGTCTTCCGGCTAGATCTTCACTCAAAGGAGGAACCTCTATGCGAGACTTTTCGACGCCTGTACGCGCCTATATCTTAGGCATTGCTCTAGCAGCTCTGGCCCTCTTCGCCTCGGGGGCTAACCTTGGAGGGTTGGACGTAATCAGCGAGCAACCTCTCCTGGCTGGCCTTCTCGTGGCTGCCATCGCTGCCTCCTCCAGCTTTCCGGTGCACATGCCACCCAAGAGCAAAATAACAACGGAAACCACAGCCATCTTCGCCACCCTCTTGTTGTTCCCACCTCCCGCTGCCATGGCCATAGCCGCTCTGGGGAAGTTTATCTCTTATCAAATCTTCCTGCGGAATAAGTGGGGCCATACCCTGTTCGAGGTGGCTCAGACCATGCTTTACACTGGCCTGGGTGGTTTCACCTTTCATAACCTGATTTCAGAGCCCCTTACCTCGGTCATCAATGCGCCCAGTGGCCTGTTGACTCTAGTGGGAGTAGCCCTCATCCTGCACGCGGCCAACGCCTTTCTGGTGGCCGGGGTGGTGGCCCTGCAAACCCAGCGCAGCATCATACGGGTGTGGGTGACCTATAACAGCCACGATCTCCCTCAGCATGCGGCCCTTTACGTTATGGGGCCGCTCGCTGCATTGGTGGCTCAGATAAGTGCCTGGGCCTTGTGCCTGATGGTCATCCCCGTGGCCCTCATCTACATCTCCTTCAGGAACAACTCGTTGTTGCGTTTTCAAACCAAGGAGGCTGTCGAGGCCCTGGCTGACACCATTGACATGCGTGACCCCTACACCTTCCAACATTCCCAGAGGGTGGCCAGATATGCCCGCGAACTGGCCGTCAAGATGGGGCTATCCGAGGATATGGTGGACACCATCGAGTCAGCCGCCCGCGTTCATGATCTGGGTAAAGTCGGGATTGATACTTCTGTCCTGAGCAAACCCGCCGCACTGAGCGAGAGCGATTGGGAGAAGATGAGGAAGCATCCAGAGATAGGGGCCAGCATCGTGGGCCGCTTCCCCTTTTTCCGCTCCGGGCAGGAGCTTATCCTTCACCATCACGAGCGCTACGATGGCCAGGGATACCCGAATGGGGTAAACAACAGCTCGATACCTATTGGAGCCAAGATCATCGCCGTGGCCGACGCTTTCGACGCCATGACCAGCGACCGCCCATATCGTCGGGCTTTGCCTCTCACGACTGTCCTGCGAGAACTAGAACGGTACAAGGGTATTCAGTGGGATCCCCAGGTAACCGAGGCCTTGACCGGGATCATTCGCCAGGACCTGGAGGGCCAGAGGGCTTCGGTTCTTCTGCCTGCGTTAGCACTTGCCTAGTGAAATAATGAAATGGGCCTGGCTAGAATTTTCGGAAGACGTAACGAGCAACCATGACCATCGTCGAGTCAGCGCGGAGTTCCCTTTGACAATTGGTGAAAGAAGCCTTTAGATGCTACATCTACCAGTAGAGAAAGATCATCAAGATCACTACATACCGTGGCTGGTGACTTATCTCACCAGAAATAGAACAATCACGGCCTGCCCACCAGTTGACAGGGGAGAAGGCATGAACACCAACCTTGCCTTTAAGCCAAACTGGGAATTTCCAGCCCCCTTTTCCCTGAGAGGCGAGGAGTTGTTCTCTTCGTGTTTCGCGGCTATGATCCATTGCCTGGGATCTCGCGACTGTTACGTGATGCTGTTGGACAAGGAGTGCTTGGAACTGGTGGTGGTCAAGGCCAGCTCTAAAGGGGTTCCCTCTCTGGGGGACAGAATCGCCCTGGGCCAAAGTATCGTGGGTTGGGTGGCTGAGCACAAACAGCCACTGGTCTCAGCCAACCATAGCATGGAGGGACTGGGAGCAGCGATGTGGAAAGAGGAACATGCTAACGGCCCCTTTCTTGCTGTCCCCATCTTGGGCGAAGATGATCTGTACGGGGTGCTGATGGCCTGTAATAAGTTGAACGGCGGAACTTTCTCGGAGCACGACCTGGTGACGGCCGAGATGCTGGCCAATCACCTGGCCTTATGCATTGAGGGAAGCTTCCTACTTCGGGAAGACGCTGAGAAACTCAGGCCTGCTCCTCTATAGCAGTTTCATAGTTCACCAGCGAAGAACACGGGGCAACCAGTATTCTGGTTGCCCCGTGTTTTCGTTGGGGTAGGGTCGAACGTCAAGCTGGCGGCTCTCGTCTACCAACCTGTTCGATGATCTGGGGCAGCGACTTGGCTACGTCCTCGTAGATGACCACGTCGGCCTGGCTGTCCAAAGGCGTGGGTTGGTAGTTGACAACGATGACCTTGGCCCCGCATCTCAAAGCGACAAAGGGTATCTCCGAGGCTGGCGCTATCTCTAGTGAAGAGCCCACCACCAGCATCAGGTCGCACCTCTCGGCCTCGCCCCAGGCCTCCAACAGCACCCACCTGGGCAACTGCTCGCCGAGGAGGACGACATTCGGCCTCAGCAGACCGCCACACGAGCAATAGGGCATTTCGCCTTTCTCAAGGAATTGCTCGATCATATCCTGGATGGGAACGACCTTGCGACACTTGAGGCAGGTGGTCTGGCGCATGTTGCCATGCAGCTCAAAGACACGCTTTGAACCCGCCTTCTGGTGGAGGTCATCAATGTTCTGGGTGATGACCGCCTTGAGCAGGCCCATCTCCTCCAGTTTGGCCAATGCCCGGTGCGCGGGATTGGGCTCTGCTTCCAGCAATTTCCTGGCCAGGGGCCGAGCCCACTCGTAGAAGACCTGGGGTTGCACGCGAAAGGAGAAGGACGAGGCTATGAGCAATGGGTTGACCTTCTCCCACTGGCCGGAGCCGGGGCTACGAAAATCGGGGATGCCTGAGGGGGTGCTGATCCCCGCGCCGGTTAGGGCGACGATGTGCTTAGAGTTGGCGATAAGGGCAGCAGCCCTCTCAATTTCTCGTTGAGTATCCATGTGCTCTCCAAATGACCTATTCTCAGTAGATCCACTGATTCATTCTATCTTCTATTACTTTAGCACAAAAGGCAATTGTTGGCAAGTGGTTTTTTGACAGAGGCCGACTTTTGGTGTAATATATATAAACGTTTCTTTATCAATAAAGCTATTGTGACTAGGCAGCGCCTTCACGCTCGCGACGGATTGCCAAATCCATCGCTCGGCTGGATCTGGCGCTTGTCCTGAGCCTGGCCGAAGGGATCCAGCCTGAGCAAACATGAATGATCAGCGGCCAGAAGGTGGATAGGCAGTTGGATATGCCCGACGATTTCTTGACCAAATCAAAAGACCTCACAAAATGCTTCAAAGCTCTAAGTGACAGCGCTCGCCTGCGCATCCTCGCCCAGTTGGCTGCCAATGCTGAGCTAAACGTTTCGGAGCTGGTTGAGGCTCTGGAGATCAGCCAACCTCTCATCTCCTGGCATCTGCGGCGGCTGGAGAAGGTGGACTTAGTCAAGGTCAGGCGGGAGGGTCGCCAGGCATATTGTTCGTTGAATCGGGGGAAGCTCCGCCGGTACTTGCAGGAGTTCGCCGAAGTGCTTGGCGAGACCGATCAACAGGTGGGAAACGGATAAACGAAAGACGCTCTACTGTGCTCACTTATTATCTCCATCGTCTGTTGGGTTTGGTCGCGCCCCTCACACCGCCAGGCTTGGGCTATCCCCTGGCAACCAGATTGGGTGACCTTTTTTACCACCTGGACAAGACCACGCGAGCCAACATCTACGACAATGTAACTCACATTCTAGAAGGCAGCCAGAAGCCGGTGGGCGATAGGGAGACCATAGTGCGAGGCGTGTTTCGCAATATGGCCAAGAATTTCTACGACCTGTTCCGGGCGCAGATCCTTGACCTGGCTGAAATAGACCGCTTGGTGAAAGTGGAAGGCCGGGAGCATCTCGATGGGGCTTTGTCCAAGGGCAAGGGTTTGATCTTCGTCGGAACCCACTTTGGCAATATAGACATCGTGGCTCAAGTGATGGCTCTACGGGAGGTCCCAATCGTCGGCCCGGCTGAGCATCTAAAGCCAGAGGTATTGTTTCAGTACATCTGCCGCCTGAGGGCCAACAAGGACTTTCGGCTGATACCCATTGATGGGCCGCTCTTCGAACTCTTCCGGGCTTTGCGGCGCAACGAAGCCGTGGCCCTGGCCGCCGATAGGAACATCGCCGGGAGCGGCATAGTGGTGGACTTCTTCGGCGCGCCCGCCCGCTTGCCCGATGGCTATGCCCAGCTCTCCCTGCGCACCGGCGCGCCAATCATCGTGGGATTCAGCCAGCGACTGCCCGATAATACCTTTGTTGTCTACCTTGAGCCGCCTCTGGAGTTGGAGGCCACCGGCGACCGAGACGGTGACGCCAGGGTCGGGGTGGAGAAGGTGGTGGGCATCATGGAGCGTTATATTGGGGAGCAACCCGAACAGTGGGTGATGTCGGTACCCATTTGGCAAATGACGAATAGTTGATTAACTGAGGAGTGCGGGCGCAAGTCCGCCCCATAGGCAGGCTTGCGCCAGCACTCCCTTCATGGTTGGTAAACGAAGCTTATGAAGATTGCCCTAGTCTCGCCCTATGATTATCCCTATCCCGGAGGAGTGGTCAGACATATCTTCTATCTGGACAAGGAATTTCGGCGGCTGGGTCACGACATCCGCATCATAGCTGCCTGTTCCGATGACGTGGGGGATGTGCCCCCGCAGGTCATCAAGGTCTCTGGCTCCATCGCCCACATACCCTTCGCTGGCTCCGTGGCTCGCATCACTCTCTCGCCGCGCATATATCGGCGAGTGAAGAAGATACTGAAGCGGGAGCAGTTTGACGTCATCCATCTCCACGAGCCTCTGACGCCGACTTTGCCTCTGGCCGTTCTGCGACACGTCCCCTTGTCACCTCAGTCCGTGGTTGTGGGCACCTTCCATGCCTATCGAGAATCCATGCACCCAGGTTACGACTACGCCAAATTTCTCTTCGAGCCCTTCTTCGGCCGTCTCGATGGCCGGATCGCCGTCTCTGAAGCTGTTCGAGAGTATCTAACCCCTTACTTCCCAGGCGATTACCGCATTATCCCCAACGGCATTGACCTGGAGCGCTTCGGTGACCCGGCTTTGCGCCCGCTTGAGCGGTTTGATGATGGCAAGTTAAACATCCTTTTCGTCGGACGTCTGGAGAAGCGCAAAGGGTTCAAATACCTTCTCCGAGCCTTTGCCCAGGTCAAGCAAGCTGTTCCCGAAGCCCGACTCATGGTGGTAGGAGCTTACGATAAGGAGGATAAGGAACCATTCGTGCTCTATGCCCGCCAGCATCGCCTTCGCGATGTCAGATTTATCGGTCAAGTGTCAGAAGATGACTTGCCCCGCTATTATCGAACTTGCCATGTTTTCTGCGCACCCTCGACCGGCTTCGAGAGCTTCGGGATTATCTTGCTGGAAGCAATGGCAGCAGGGAGGCCCATTGTGGCCTCCGACATTGACGGTTATCGTGGTGTCTTGGCGGATGGGGAGGAGGGGCTTCTGGTTCAGCCTGAGGATGAGCGACGTCTAGCCGATGCCCTGGTTCGTCTGCTCAAAGATCCGGCCCTGCGCGAGAGAATGGGCCGCCAGGGGCAAGCCACGGCCACCGATTACGATTGGCATAAGGTGGCCCAGCAGGTCTTGGATTATTATCGAGAGCTATTGGAGAAGAAAAGACATTGAGAAGCACAGAAGAGTGGTTAGAGTTTCTCAGAGGCCGAATACGGGTGTCGGATAAGGCGAAGACGGGCCCAGTGACCCTGACCGATCTGCTCAGGAATCGGTTTGGGGGCCTTTTGGATCCCTTCGCTCGTCTCATCGGCCGAACGGGGGTTTCCCCTAACGTGGTGACGATGATGGGCGTTGTTCTCAACCTGGGAGTCGCCTGGGTACTGGCCCAGGGCCACATTAGGATCGGCGGCTTCTTGATCCCCCTGGTGGCGCTGTTTGATGCCCTAGATGGAACTCTGGCTCGAGTGACAGGTAAGAGGAGTCGCTTTGGGGCTTTCCTGGATTCGACTATGGATCGCTTCTCGGAGGCGATCCTCTATCTAGGGCTCCTTTTATTCTATACGCGACTCGGCGCTGGCCGGGAGATCCTTCTCATCTATGTCACCATAGTGGGATCCCTGATGGTCAGCTATGCCAGGGCCCGAGCCGAGGGGCTGGGTCTCGATTGTAAGGTTGGGCTCCTCACCCGCTTTGAGAGGGCCGTTGTCCTGGTCATCGCCTTGGTCCTGGATCAGGTGTCAATCGGTTTGTGGGTGCTGGCTATCCTGACTAATTTTACCGCCTTTCAGCGGATGTACCATGTTTGGAAGGCGACTCATGAGGAGGATGAGGGCGGCTAGGTGCAAATGCAGCACGATTTCTTTCAAAACAAAGTAGCTACCCAGCCCGCCCTTGCGAAGGTTGCGTGTCGCCTTGTCTGGAAGTAACATTCAGATGACAAAGTTGCTTTCGGCTTGAAAATAGCCACAAAAACTTTGCAAGTGTTCTGTTTTCGCTACTGGGAAGTCCATTTTCAATAGGACTTCCAAGACGAATATCGGGGAACTGATGCTCAAGTATGGCGGCGGCGGACATGCTAATGCTGGAACCTGCCAGATTGACCATGACAAGGCTGAAGAGGTTCTGCAAGAGTTGATTGCTAAAATCACCGCGGATGGCTAGAGACCAGTTGTGTCCAGGGCAAGGACTCCAGGATTTGTCACTGGTGTGAAATAGGGAGATTTATGGCCAGATTGATCATTCTTGGTTCGGGGGCTGCGTTGGCGGATGCTCTCCGCGACAACACCTACATGGTTGTCGAGGGGCGGGAGAGCTCGATCCTGATTGACTGTGGGGGTAGCCCATTGCACAAGCTCCGGGCAGTTGGCGTAGATCTCGACACCCTCGATTCCCTCATTGTCACCCACCACCACCCCGATCACATCTACGGTGTGCCCATCCTCTTGCTGGGCCTGTGGCTCCACGGACGCCAGGAGCCATTTCACATCTTCGCTCCCCAGAGGAGCGTGGCCGCCATTATCTCGATCATGGATTCACTGGAATGGCAGGACTGGCCCTGTACCATGCCCGTCACCTTCCACGAGGTGGAGATGAGGGAGGGGTACAAAGTCATCGAGTCACCCGAGTTTGAGATTACCACCACGCCAGTGGAGCACTTTGTTCCCACTATTGCTGTGAAAGTGATGTCCAAGCAGACCGGCAGGGCCATCGCCTACTCCAGCGATACTGAGCCTTGTGAAGCATTGGCCAGGCTGGCTCAGGGAGTGGACATTCTCCTTCACGAGAGCACAGGCGACTACGCGGGACATTCGACCCCCGCTCAGGCGGGGGCTATGGCCAGGCGGTGCGGGGCGGGCAAGCTAGTGCTCATCCACTTCACGGCGCTGGATAGTGAGCTTGAGGGTTTGCGGCGGGCAGCCGAAGCCGAGTTCGAGGGGCCTGTGGAACTGGCCGAGGACTTGGTCGCTTATCCCCTTTGAGGTAACGCATATGACATCAGGGGTGTGGTTGGGTTTGAGAAAACACTGTGGTAAATGGGGGCAAAGTGCAAGTTTACGTAAGTAATCTTAAAGAAATGATGTGTATGAGCAAGATTAAGTGAGAAAGAGATTGAAATCGAGAGCTTTGGTATAGTTCGGGCGAGGGTCTGATGGAGACTCGCAATGAACTTGATGCAGAGGGAACAAAGGCTTGATCTACATAAGAAAGACTGGGGAGTCCCAGATGAATAGGCGGTAAAACCTGGTTTGCGCTGGGCAAGTTGGTGAAATGATATAAAAATGATAGATATGATTAGATAAAGGTCGAAACCGAGAGATAAAGGTGTAACATCAAGCACTTTGAGCTTGTCGTCAACTTAAGTGATCTGGGATATGAGTGTTCCACAGACGGGCTTAAAGTAGGGCCATTGACACATCCTTCTACCACTGAGTGCCGGGAAAAGGACTTTTTATTGGCCCTTTGTGGGAGATGATTGCCTCTCCGGAGCAACAATTCAACGGACGTGGAGTGTCTGAGTTCGAGTGCGCTGTGGAGGAGTTTGGGGAGACAGACCGGTGGATAGCGGGCGAGAAACGTAATTCGCGTGAGAAAGACAAAAAGACATTCTGGCAAATGCTGGGTCAGAAATGTAGTTTACGTAAGAAAACTTAAAGAAAACGTATAAAGAACACAGATTTTATGAGAAATAGGGTGATACTGAGGATGGGCTGGAGTTCGGTCGTTAGTGTGGTTGGGTCTGAGAGGGCATACCGGTAAATAAGGGATAAAGCACAGTCTACATAAGAAGAAGGGTCTTTGGGAGTTGGCATGGGTAGCGAGCCGGAGTCCCCAACTTGTTGGGGGTTGCCACGCCACACCCCCAACAAGTTGGGGACTCCAACACCGTAACCCTGCGAAATCCCAAAGAGCCAAGAAGAATTGTAGAATTGATGTAACTGCTCAGGCTGGCCGCTTGAAGGTGCTTGGCACTTGCAGAATTCGACAGAAAACGCAGAGCCTGCCTATCACAAAATCGTATGGTATGACCAAATTCAGGCAAAAGTGCCAGGCACCTGAGCAGTCACGAATTGATATGGTAAAGCCGGATTAAACGAGAAGGGACGCTTCTTGAGGACAAGGGCGGTAATTGGTTTGAGGGCACAGTGTCTCCCGTGGCAGACGGGCCCAAGGTAAATGTTGGCTGGCCATCATCTTTCGTCGGTGACAAGATCAAGTTGTTTTCTGATCTGGGCTTTGGACAAAATCGCAACGGCAGCCAGAAACCCGTTTTCTCGCATCAGAATGCTGTCCACGCTCGCTTGAAACAAGCTGATTCAGGCAGATTCCCGTGGGCAAAGTTATCAGAAAACGGGTTTCTTCGGCTTTGTCCAAAGTCCAATTTGATGAAAAGGGCCATTCGATCAGAAAGGAATTGAAACCGGGCGGTGGAGGCGGTATCAGTCGGCGGCGTGGCGGGATTTGTGAAGAAGTCCTGGGGAATAGCGGTCCAGAAAGCTAGTTTACGTAAGATAATTCGAGGGAGACCCCGGTGAATACCGGGCGAAAAGCCAAGTTTACGTAAGAAAGTGCAGAAAACAGACTAAAAGGGCTGGATTCTACATAAGAATACCTAGAGGAATCCTGATGAATATGGGTTAAAAGGACAGTTTACGTAATAAATCTTGATAAAATAGCGCGAGAAAGCCCGATTTCGCAAGAAAACGGTTGAAAACGGCAGTATAGATAAGAAATCTGATTGGGAAGCTAGCCGCCTGAGCTCTTGCTCAGGCGGCTTCTTGCTTCCTGTCACTCAGCGCTCCTCTTCATGACGCATGAATTCCAATACTACTGGGTCTATGTAGGCTCCTTCTTGCCAGCGTTCCTCCAGATTCTCGATGCCAGTGAAATCCAAGAGAGCCTGTCTGGTGGCATTGTCGTAGAGGTCGTTGATCTCGCCGCTGTAGTAGCCCAGCTTGGAGAGAGCGCACTGGACCTCGCGGGCTACTTCTCCCTCCAGGGGCAGCAGGTGCTCCGGTTTGCTCTTGAGGAAGTATAGTTTGTGGAGTTCTAGCAGTCGTTTCAACTCTTGGATGGGCGTGGGGTGGTCATCAACCCGCAGGTCTATCCAGCGGTCGTTGAAGCCACCGTAGCCGCCCTTCTCCCGCACCACCAACAGGGCCGCTGACTGCCGCCCCCGACTGTCCCCGCCGGCCTTCTGCCCGGCCTCCAGGGCAGCCGCCAGCCGGTCGGACAACTCACCCGCACTCTCCTCGAAAGTCCGGGCCATGGCTTGCACCGTCTCCTGGCTCACCAGGATGTTGCCCTGGCAGGCGAAGCCCTCCCCCACGATATGGCCTGCCCACTCGAAACACCCCGCGCCGGTGTAGGCGGTAGCGTTGCCGCGGGCATCTACCATGCCGGCCTGACGCAGGGCGCACTCCTCGTCGGCTTCGATCAGCCTCTCCAGCGCCTCCTGCGCTGACAGCCCCTCGGCCATCAGCCTCAGCCCCTCAGGGCCGTAGGTAGTGTTGGCCCAGGACTGGGTGGCGATGGCTCCTATCCCGGCCTTGGCCCAGGGCACCACCGCTCCCACGGCCAGGAACTTGGACTGCACAGCCACTCCCAGATCGCCGTTCTCAGGGTCATAGGCGACGATGGAGAAGGTAGCTACCAATTTCAGTAGATTGCCAAAGCTCGCGGCGGATCGCCAGATCCGCTGCCTAACTGCTGGATCTGGCGATCCAGCAGGAGCAAATTGGGATCTGCTGAATTTCTCTCGCTTGCAGACTGTCATGGGAATCCTCCTTAATCTATGACGTGTAGGCCGTCCCTATTTTACGCCAAGAGGGGGAAAGAGGCGAGTCAGCAAAACACGAACTGACGACCATCAGCTTGTTGTGCCAACATTCTCGAAGTGCATCAGCCACATGTACCCATCCTCCAGACTTGGTTCAACGGGCCGCGCTTCATAGCCGCCCACATCCTCGCCCACCACCCGGTATTGGGTTCCGTCTTCCAGGCGCAGGGTGGAGACAACGGCCAGCCCATCGTCAGGCTTCTCGCCCTTCGTCTTGATCTGCCACACCCGTCCCCGCGCGCGATCAATGAGCTCTCCGGGCGCGCCCCAGAACAGCACCCGCCCCTGGTGCAACACGGCCATGTCGCCGCAGGTCTGGCCGATGTCCTCGACGATGTGAGTGGAGAGGAGCACGACGCAGTCGCGTGCCAGATCGGCCAGGAGGTTGCGCAAGCGCACTCGCTCCTGGGGGTCCAGCCCCGAGGTGGGCTCATCCACGATGAGCAGCCTGGGGTCGTTGAGCAGGGCCTGAGCGATGCCCACCCGTCGCTTCATGCCGCCCGAGAAGGTCTTTAGCTTGCGATCCGCAGCCTCTCCCAGCCCCACGGTGGCCAACAACTGCGCTACCTGCTCGCGCCGCCGCTGGCCGTCGTGCATGTGTTTGAGGATGGCGATGTAGTCCACGAACTCCCGGGCGGTGAGGTCGGGATACAGGCCCAGCTCCTGGGGGAGATAGCCCAGCATGGCCTTGATTGCCCACTTCTCGCGGCTGTCGGCGACGTTGTATCCAGCCACCCGTGCCGTGCCTGTCGTCGGCTTGAGCAGGGTAGCCAGGATGCGCATCAGCGTCGTCTTGCCCGCGCCGTTGGGCCCCAGCAGACCGAACATCCCTGTCTCAATGGTGAGATTGACGTCCTGCAACGCCTGCACGCCGCCCTTGTAGGTCTTGCCCAGATTCTCGGTCTCGATTCTCATGGACTCGTCTCCTGTTGTCTGATGGGCTCTGGCAAACCCGGCTCGGGTTGTGGCTGCCTTGCCTCCCAGCGGTCTACGAAGTCCTCGCCCGTACGTTGGCCCGCCATCTCGAACAGCGCCTCCGGCGTGGCGATGGCCTGGCCCCCGGCCGGGAAACGGGCGATGAAGGCACGCAGCAAGTCGGCGAAGCCCTCGTCGCCCAACGCCTGGTGAGCTTCCGCCAGTGTGACCACCAGGGCCGCGCGTTGGCCCATGTACGGGCCGGTGTGCAAACCACGGCTCGCGAGCTGTCGCCACACTTCAGTATTTGCTTTGGCCTGAGCCGTGACCTCCTCCAGCGATCCCCGCGTCTTTTGTGTCTGTGCAACCACCAACCCACGTTGCCACAGCGCCAGATCCTCCTCCACTGACGCCGTGTCGCCCGTCAGCATCCCGGTAAGCCAGAGGGCGGTGTAGTGGCCCAGGGCGTGGTGGAGAGGTTCAACCGCGTGTGGAACCCCGAGCACTGGCCCATCAGGTATAGCCGGCACAAAGCGGCCATAGGGAACCTGCAGGTTGTTGGTACTCGCCCAGGTCACCGTCGGCGGGTCGGTGCGCATATCCATGCTGAGGCTGCTCCCTCGGCTTAGCACTAACGGCGGAAAGGCGACCTTTTCACCCCACCAGGCCTGGGCCAGCCGGTCGGCATGGTAGCGAAACATCACTGTTGGCGTGCGTCCTTCACTCCAGGGTTGTTCATAGGATACCGGAGCGCCGCTGCCCTCTGGGAAGAAGATCAGGCCCTGAGCGACGGCAGGCTGGGTCAGATATGGCAAGGCAACGGCCAGTAGCTCATCAGTTGGCCGGCCCAGTCGCTTCTCCAGTGCCCGGGTGAGGTCCAGATACATTCTTGCTTCATCACCCAGTTCGTCAGCCACGGCCGGCGGGACGAGGATGTGATCCTCGCTGTGCTCTAACAGTCCGGGGGTGTAGGCCACCAGCAGCGCCTGGGGCAGCAGGCCTTCCCAGATGTGCACCTGTCCATCCGTCTCCAGCACTGTGTCGGCTGAGGACACGGCGGAGAAGCCGGCGGGTACTGACAGCCGGAGCCTGTACTGAGCATGGCCGAAGTGACGGGCCTGGGCCGCTCGTCGAGGGTTGGCGGTGAAGGGCCAGGGGTACCAGTCCCCGTCGCGCAACAGGTAGATAATCTTGTTATCGAAATATCCGCGTACTGGCAGAGGA
>JACKQG010004202.1_pt1 | contig 16861 bp, 14 predicted proteins | sample 8237621 | NCBI WGS metagenome assembly JACKQG01 (sample SAMN15677084, study PRJNA649215) | marine metagenome | biome: marine; feature: Black Sea; material: saline water; isolation source: suspended particulate matter (SPM) from the Black Sea western gyre | collected 2013-06-09/2013-06-10 | depth...
TGCCGGATATTCTTATAATTTTAGCCGGTTAGGCACACTCACAACATAATCAGACTTATCACGACTTTTTTGAATACTATGGCAACACGGAAATCGTACGAATTCGAAAGCAAAACAATACGACAATTAGGGAAGATTGGTTAAATTTTGATTCCGTTGAGGAAGCCATGGAGTACTTCAATACTGAATGTGGTGAATTCGCAGATTGCTATCGTTGAAGAGGAAGCAATGGGAGCTTACAGCAACAAAAGATGGCCTGCTCATGAAGCTTGGAAACAGGTTCTCCGAAAAAGACAAAAATTGATTTTATGCCCGCAATACAGAGAGGCCATGCATGATGAATGCATTATGGCCGTGGTGTTTGGCTTCACTGCGCCCTTGATGGAAAAAATCCTGTTATACTCTCTGCCTGTTGAGTATGAATCCGTAATAGATTTGTTTACCAGCAAAGTCGATATCACATTCAGCAAAGGAAATATCGTAATATCAAATTAAACAGGTGTAAACAATGAGTAAATGCAGCTGCAAAAATTCCGGCAAATCAACAGACAAAACCGAGAGCTGTGCTCAGAGTAAAGCAAAGAAATGCCACGGACATGAAAAAGGCCAATGCTGTGGAAAAAAAAGGGATAGTTAGTGTCCCTCCAGAAATTGGGCATTTTTGCCATTTAACAAGCTGATACTCGATACTGGATGCTGGTCGAAGATCCCGTCTTTAGCGGGGATAAAACAAGGATGGCTTCATTTTAAAATCCAGTATCCAGAAACCAGCATCCGGCATCCTTTTTTATGAAGGCAGCACATGCTGTTATAAATATTTTTTGCCATAAAAACAAGCCCGTGTATCAATAAACGATAAGAAGCAGGGTCGGCAACAGTACTGCCTTTTACCTTTCGCGCCGTTATCCGCCAACTTCTCTTGACATTAAAACCCTAATTGAGTCAAACTCAACAGAATTGTTATTCCTAAAGATATTATTCGTGCGATTTGGCCAACAACATGAATTTTGATATCGTTATACACAACGGCATCCTCGTTACAGTAAATCCTGATTTTGACATCATGGACGATGGCCTTGTCTGTGTCAAAGATGGCAAGCTAAAACAGGTGGAAGCCGGATATGGAGGTCGGCCTCTTCCCGAGGCCCGGGAGACGATTGACGCTGGGGGTGGAATAATTATGCCCGGTCTGGTCAACACGCATACCCATCTTCCCATGACGCTGTTCAGGGGGCTTGCCGATGATCTTCCCCTTACCAAATGGCTGAATGAATACATCTTTCCTGCCGAAAGAAAACATATAAGGCCTGAAACCGTCCGACTGGGTACGCTTGCAGCCTGCGCGGAGATGATACTTTCCGGAACAACGACCTGCTGTGACGGGTATTTTTATGAGGATGACGTCGCCGCAGCGGTCAGCCAAACCGGTTTGCGGGCAGTCCTGGGCCAGGGTGTAATCGATTTCCCGGCCCCGGGGGTCCCGCACCCGGTTGATAATGTTCAAAATGCCTTGAAGTTTGTCCAAAAATGGCAAGGCATATCGCCATTAATCACCCCGTCGATATTCTGCCATTCTCCCTATACCTGTTCTGAAACGACTTTAAAAAAGGCCAAGAATGCCGCATCCGCTGAAAATGTGCTTTTCCAGATTCATACCGCCGAAACCAAAAGCGAGTACGACCAGATTCAAGCACAGCAGCAGGCAACGCCGGTTAAGTATCTTGATAACATCGGCATTTTAGATAAAAACACACTGCTGGTTCATTGCGTCTGGCTGGATGATGACGACCTTGAAATTATCGGCCAAAGGCAGGCTAAAGTTTCCCATAATCCCGAAAGCAATATGAAGCTTGCTTCCGGCATTGCGCCGGTACCAAAGCTTTTAACCGCCGGCATAACGGTAGGTTTGGGCACCGACGGATGTGCCAGCAACAACGATTTAGACCTTTTTCGGGAAATGGATACAGCGGCAAAGCTGCATAAGGTACACCTTCTCGACCCAACAGTCATGGATGCCAAAACCGTCCTGAAAATGGCGACGATCGGAAGTGCCGGAGCCATCGGCCTTGAAAAAGATATCGGCTCTTTGGAAGTCGGCAAACAGGCCGATATCGTCATTATCGACACCTTCAAGCCCCACCTTGTGCCCCTGTACAATCCCGTATCCCAAATTGTCTATACTGCCCAGGGTTCAGACGTAAGAGATGTCATTGTGAATGGAAAGGTGCTTTTAAGGAATCGGAAGCTGCTGACGATCGAATTGGAAGATATTCTTAAAAAGGTGGCCGATTTCGCTGCGGTCGTTAAAGCGACATGATCGGTTCAGGTTATAGTTAGTGTCCATCCATAAATGGCCTTTTTTGCCCTGCTCGGCGTTCTCCGCGGGTTTCCGGCTGCGGCGTACAGGCGTACGCCTCACCGAAAACCCTTGCTTGTCCCGCCATAGCCCTTTTCTAAGGGCGACGGCGGATGCGGCCTTGATCAGGACAAAAATTGCTCATTTCTGAATTGGACACTATTTAGCTGACGGATGGTTGCGTTTAGGTCGGTAAGTTGTCTGAGCAAAAGTATGGTGCCACCGGTTGGGGCTGTGTTGAAAATTTCAAAATGCCCCGCTAAAACCGCATAAATTAGCTTGACATTTTTCAACAACACATTATTATTGAAGTAATCAATAAAGGCCCGTTCTTAATTGGCGAGCCGGTTTCGTTCTGAAGGCCAGATCCATTTGTCAAAACGGCAACCTCCAGTTTGGGACTATGAGAATTTTTTGTAAAGGAGTGTGTCACTATGGCTAATGGAATTGTAAAGTGGTTTAATAGCAGCAAAGGTTATGGCTTCATAGAGCAGGAAGACGGTCCGGATGTATTTGTGCATCATTCAGGCATCAATGCTGCCGGTTTCAAGACTCTCGATGAAGGCGACCGCGTTACCTTTGACATCGAGCAGGGACAAAAAGGTCCTGCCGCGGCAAATGTCACTGTGGTATAGCTTGCCATTTGTAAATTAAAAAAGGGCGTTCCTTGCGATTATACAAGGAGCGCCCTTTTTATTTTCAATGGAGCTTGACTTAATTTCAGGCTCTATTCCCCTTCGAACTCGGTTAAAGTAAACATCTTATAATTTTTTATCTTTTCCCTACCTTTCAGGTCGGGCAGTTCGACTAGAAATACACATTCAACGATTTCGCCTCCCAGTTTTTCAACCAGCCTTGTTGCTGCCGCTATAGTACCGCCGGTGGCTATCAGATCATCCACCACCAGAACCCTTTCGCCCTTTTTAATTGCATCTACATGCATCTCTACAACATTCTCACCGTATTCAAGGGTATATGACTCACTGATGGTTTTATAGGGCAACTTCCCCGCTTTTCTCACAGGAACAAAGCCGACATTAAGTTTATAGGCCAGCACCCCGCCGAAAATGAACCCCCTGGCATCAATTGCGACCACCTTATCAATCTTGATGTCCCGGTAACGTTCATAAAGCATGTCACAGGTTTTTCTAAACGCTTCAGGATCTTCCAAAAGCGTTGTAATATCCCTGAACATTACACCTTCAATCGGCCAGTGCGGCACAGTCCTGATCTTATCTTTCAAATTCATATCAATCTCCTCGCTTAATAACTAAAATCGGTATTTGAAACAGCTTTAATCAGCAGCTTTTTAACTCGATCAGCATTCTGGTGGAATACCTCCAAGATTTCTTCCCATGAAACCGGCTCCTCATCTTCCTTCCAGCAATCGTAATCGGTTGACATGGCAACAACAGCGTATGGTATTCCGGCTTCGTTTGCGAGCATCGCCTCAGTAGCTACCGACATGTTGATGATATCCCCTCCCCACATCCTAAACATCTTTGATTCTGCTTTAGTCGAAAACCTCGGCCCTTCAATGGTTATCACTGTTCCGCCATAGTGGGTTTCATAGCCCAATTCTTTTGCGGCGGCATAAAGCGCCTTGCGCAGCCCACTGTCAAAGGGCTCGGCCATGGGTGTATGCACAGCCCCGTTTTCAAATGAATCGTGAAATGTTATTTTTCGGTGTTTTGTAAAATCAATGAACTGATCAACAATCACAAAGTGGCCTCTGTCTATCTCTTCTTTAAGGCTGCCGCAGGCAGTTGTGGCAATCACATGCGTCACCCCCTGGTTTTTCAAGGCGTGGATATTGGCTCTGTAGTTGACCTGGGTCGGACTAAGCTGGTGTTTTTCTCCGTGCCTTGCAATCAGCACAACGTCAACGCCGTTAATCTGGCCGACGGACAATGCTGAAGACGGCTTCCCGTAGGGAGTCTCTACATGGATGATCTCTGCGTTGTCTAAAATTTCCGGGTCATCCAGTCCGGAACCTCCGACGATCCCTATTTTTACCATTATTATTTCTCCGCCAATTATGCTTTCCGATAATTAAACCTCAATGCGCGCAAACAAATTGAGGTTATCGTCATTGGGGTCTATAGTATACGCCAAATCTATTGTCAAATATGAAGCCGCACCAGAGTCTTTCCCTAAAAACTTCCAGGTGTCAAAGTTTTGACTGCGGCCCGATGTCATAGCGCTTTTTTACACTTCAACAAAAACACATTAAAGGTTTGATTTTACTTTAAATTACTTCCGGACGCATCCTCGTATATTCTGGCATGAATCATGCATATAATTTTAATTGCTATTGTTATTATTTTTGAAAAGGCCGTTGAATGCCGGCGGCAAAAAGAGGAACTATTATGGAAAGGTTTAGAGCCACATTAAGGCTGCCGGAGTTTCAAGTGCTGCTGTTCTGTTTCTGTTGCGTCTTATTTGGTTGGCCGCTCCTGCTCATAGTGGACCAAAAGCACAATGAAACTATCTTCATTTATCTGTTTATGGTCTGGGGCCTTATCGTTTTAGGGTTGTTTCTCATAGCCCGAAGCCTTGATTTAACCGACTCTGACGAAATCAAACATGGGAATATCAATGTTTGATCCTTTGACAGTCATCACGATTTTTCTTCTTTATATCGGTTGTCTGTTTTTAATCGCCCTATGGGTGGAGCGGAAAGCCGGCCAAGGCAAAGGTCCAGCCAATAACGCTTTTGTCTATTCTATTTCGCTGGCGGTTTATTGTACGTCATGGACCTACTACGGCAGCGTCGGCAAGGCTGCCACCTCCGGGATGCTGTTCCTTACAATCTACCTGGGACCTACGCTTGCTGTTCTCCTCTGGGGGACGGTGCTGCGCAAAATGGTGCGGATCAAAACCCGACACCATATTACCAGTATCGCCGATTTTATCTCGGCGCGTTATGATAAATCCCAGACCCTTGCCGCAATCGCAACGGTGGTTGCCCTTGTGGGCATCACGCCGTATATCGCGCTGCAGTTAAAGGCTGTTTTTTCCACCTTCGCCATCATTACTGCCCACAGCGGCCCAGCCACCTCCTGGGTTGAACGCCATGTGGATTTCATTGTCGTCGGATTGATGATTGTCTTCACCATAATTTTTGGTGTAAGACGGCTAGACTCCACCGAGCGTCACCAGGGCATGATCACGGCGCTGGCTGCGGAATGCCTGGTCAAGCTGATAGCTTTTCTGGCGGCAGGAATCTTTGTCACCTACTTTATGTACGACGGTTTCACAGATATTTTCCAACGCTTGTCCGCAAGCCCTTTTCGAAAATTGCTTAGCATTGGCGGGCGCGAAGCTCCCTCCTACCTCACGTGGACCACTTACATGATCCTGGCTATGTCCGCCGTAATGTTTCTACCGCGACAGTTCCATGTCGCCGTGGTGGAAAACTCGGATGAGAAGCATATCCGGACCGCCATGTGGCTCTTCCCTCTCTACATGTTCTTGATAAATATCTTTGTATTTCCCATTGCCCTGGGCGGTTTGTTGAAAGGCCATCCAGCACAGGGAGCCGATACCTTCGTCCTCGCACTACCCCTTTATTACGGCAAACCGTGGCTGGCCATGCTGGTCTTTATCGGTGGATTCTCCGCGGCCACAGGGATGATTATGATCAGCTCGATGACCCTGTCGACCATGGTTACCAACCATCTCATGCTGCCGCTGGTGAGATGGGTCGGGTGGTTGTCTTTTTTGCGCAGACACCTTTTGAAGATCAGATGGGTCGCCGTGGCAGCTGTCCTTATGCTCGGCTACTGGTTTGAACAACAGGTCGGCAAGTCCTATATGCTGGTCAACATCGGGATGATCTCCTTTGCTTCCGTGCTGCAGTTTGCCCCGGTCATTTTAGGAGGAATTTTTTGGGATCGGGGAAACAAAGCCGGTGCTCTTTTGGGTCTGAGTGCCGGTTTTTTGGTCTGGTTTTACACCCTGTTGCTCCCGTCTTTTGTCAAGAGCGGCTGGATATCGATCAGCCTGCTTGAGGCCGGACCCTGGGGGATAACGTTTTTGAAACCCGAACATCTATTCGGACTGGTGGGGCTTGATCCGATAAGTCACGCTGTTTTTTGGACAATGCTTTTCAATCTTGGTCTTTATGTACTCGGTTCGCTCTATTTTAAGCAAAGCAAAGATGAGCAAAGCCTGGCAGAAGAATTCGTAGGCGTACTGGCCGCCAGATCTGTTTTAAAGCCGCTGCTGCATGGAGAAGCCTATATAGATTTGCAGGAAAAAAGAGGGGAGATAGAGACTCTGCTGCAACAGTACTTTTCCTTTGCAAAGGCTGAAGCCGTTACCCGTGAGTGCCTTCGTGCGGTTGGCATCGAAGGTGAAAGCCATATTTCCATCAGCACGTTGGCTGAGCTCCACAGCAGAGTCGAAAAACGATTGGCCGGTTCCATCGGAACAGCAGCAGCCCATGAGGCCATGAGAGAGGGAACGATTTTTACCGCCAGGGAATCCAGGGAGCTTTCGGAAGTCTATGGCGAAATTCTATTCAACCTCAAAGTGACCCCCAAAGAACTCAGAAAGAAGATCAATTGTTATAAGGAAAGGGAGGCCCTTCTGACCCTCCATGCCGATGAGTTGAAAGAAAAGGTGAAAGAACGCAATGAGCAAATTGCCCAGCGCGAGCTGGTGGAAGAGGAATTGAAAAAACACCGCGAACACCTTGAAGAGCTGGTGGAAGAGCGTACAGCCAAATTGAAGATAACAAATGAAAAACTTCAGCAAGAAATCATTGAACGCAAGCGTGCCGAGAGGGAGGTTCGGAAGAGCGAGGAGCGTTTCAGGGACATCTCATACGGTATGGCCGATTGGATCTGGGAAATCGACCGTGATGGCAGATACACATTTGCATCTCCGCCGGTGAAAGAGATTCTTGGATATCACCCTGAGGAGTTAATCGGAAAAACCCCCTTAGAAATAATGCCCGCAGACGAGGCCGAGCGGATAGGGACAATATTCAAGAAGATAGCCTCTGAAAAGAAGCCGATTGTTGATATGGAAAACTGGAACCTTACCAAAAATGGAAAGAGAGTCTGTCTTTTAACAAATGGTGTGCCCATGCTGGATGAAAGCGGTGAATTATTAGGCTACCGCGGCGTAGACAAAGACATTACCGAAAACAAGCGGGCCGAGCAGGAGAAAATAAAACTCCAAGCCCAACTCCAGCGGGCTGAAAAAATGGAGGTGGTCGGCACCTTGGCAGGAGGAGTGGCCCATGATCTCAACAATATTTTAAGCGGCGTTGTCAGCTATCCGGAGCTGTTATTGATGGATATTCCCGAGGACAGCCCCCTCAAAGGGCCCATGTTGACCATACAAAACTCGGGCAAAAAAGCAGCAGCCATCGTGCAGGATTTGTTGACTCTGGCCAGAAGAGGAGTTGCCGTCACCGAAGTCGCCAACTTAAAAGAGATCGCCGCCGATTACTTTAAATCTCCTGAGTTTGACAAATTGAAAGAATTTCATCCCGATGTTCAATTTGAAACTGGTTATGCACCAGACTTATTGAATATCATGGCTTCGCCGGTTCATTTATCAAAAACCGTTATGAATCTAGTCTCCAATGCAGCTGAAGCCTTGCCTGACGGCGGCAAGGTTGTCCTGTCCATCAAGAATCAATATATCGACAGGCCGGTAAGGGGCTACGACGATGTGCAAGAAGGTGACTATGTGGTATTGAGCGTCGCTGATAATGGCATAGGGATCTGTGCCGATAATATGGGAAGAATTTTTGAGCCTTTCTATACCAAAAAGGTGATGGGCAGAAGCGGCACGGGGTTAGGCATGGCAGTAGTGTGGGGAACAGTGAAAGACCATGCTGGATATATCGGTGTGCAAAGCACTGAAGGCCAGGGGGCCAGATTTGACCTTTATTTTCCGGTAACCAGAAAAGATATAGCCCCAGAAGAATTATTGTTGTCCGTTGAGGATTACATGGGCAGGGGAGACTCAATTTTAATTGTGGACGATGTGAAAGAACAGAGGGAAATAGCCTCTATGTTGTTGAGAAAACTGAACTATTCTGTCACAACGGCTTCAAGTGGTGAAAGCGCCGTTGAATACATGAAAAATCATTCCGCAGATTTGTTATTATTAGATATGATCATGGACCTTGGAATTGACGGCCTTGACACCTACAAAAAAATTCTTGAAATCCATCCGGGGCAAAAGGCTATCATTGCAAGCGGGTTTTCTGCAACAGACCGGGTCAAGGAGGCTCAAAAACTCGGCGCCGGGCAATACATAAAAAAGCCTTATACTATGGAAAGGATAGGAATCGCTGTTAGAGATGCGTTGAGAATGTTACCCCGATAGGCAAAAACACGCTGTCACTTTAATTTCAGCGTTTGCAGCCGGATGCCGGGCACCCGGTTGGATCCAAACAATCAGTCCGGCCGGTAAGACTTGCCCAGCGAGGTTGGGATGGTGCCGGAAAAAAACGCCAGTATCGATTTCATCCCGGCTTTATCTTCGGCCCAGTTTAACACAGACTCTTTCTGGGCGTAAGACATAACCAAAAGGGTAAAAATCATCAAAGGAAACGGCGCCACCTGGAAAACCTGAGCAGGAACCGAAGGCACCCATTGTTGACAGTATATTCCCATGACCTGTAAAAATGAAAACAAATAGGCGCCCATAGCGGCCTTAAGCGGATTCCAGCCTCCAAAAATAACAATCGCAAGCACAATCCACCCGGTTCCTTCAGCCCCCTGGGGCCGGCCCCACCCCGGCTTAACGGATAAAGAAAACGTTGCTCCGGCCAGCCCTACCAGCAGGCCGCCGCAAATTGCATAAAACATTTGCAACTTCCGAGGGTTTATACCCCTGGCATAGCATGCATGGGGATGCTCACCCACAGACCTAAGTTGCAAACCAAGGGGCGTTCTATACATGTACCACCAACAAAACAAAATCATGACCAGGCTGAAATATACCGGCATGTTTTGATTAAAAAACACCGGTCCCAAAAGTGGTATGTTTTTTAAAAACGGAAGCGGAAACGGCGTAATTTGGGGACCCTGGAGACGAGAGTAAGAATTACCTAAAAAATATGCCATATCACGGGCCATCAGTGTTAAAACAAATCCCACCGCCACCTGTGACTGGTTAAGGTAGATGCTGAAAAAAGCTACGATGGCGGCAACAATTGCCCCTACGCCCGCAGCGAAGAAAAAACCCAATAATATGTTGTCGGTTTTAAATGCAACCACAAAAGCGACCATGGCACTCAGCAAGATGGTTCCGTCTAAAGAGAGGTTGATAATGCCCGCTTTTTCTGTAATCGTTTCGCCGAGAGTCGCCAGCACTATGGGTGCTGCCCCGGCCACGACACCGGCAAATAATATGGTTAAATCCAATTCATACATGCCGTAGCTGCTCCTCCAGGCGTTTTTTGTGTGTTCGCCACGAGAAGACAGCCAGGGTTGCCAGAACCAGAGACCCCTGGATCACTCCGCTCAATGACGAATCTATTTTTAGCATCATGGGAAGCTGGATGCTGCCGACGTTTAAGCATGCAAAAAAGAAAGCTACTGCCGGCGTTGACCACACATTGTAGTTGGCGAGCATCACCACAAGCAGAGCCAGATAACCGTAGTTGCTGGAAATGGCCGGTAAAAGGCGGTGATATACGCCGGCAACCTGTACGCTTCCAGCCAGACCGGCAAATCCTCCGGCGAAAATCATGGCAGTTATCATATATCTGTCCGGTTTCAGGCCGAGCAGATAGGCGGCATCCTGATTATGCCCGACAGCTTTCAAGTTCAAACCCATATGGGTATGGCGCAATATCAGTGCCGTCGAAACCAAGGCTGTTACAGCCAAAGCCAGCCCCACAGGAGAAAGTCGCAAGACAGGAATAAATGACAGCCATAACTTTTGAGGAAACAGTTCGGTTCCGCTCATAGAAGCGACTCCGGGACGTCGCCAGGGCCCGAATATCAACCACAAAATGATGCCCTGACCAACAAAGTTAAGCCCCAGACCTGCAAAAATTTCATGAACGCCCCCTTTTGTTTTTAAATACCCTGCTATGATCGCCCATACAGCACCCCCGGCGATACCGGCGACAAACGACAGTCCCACAAAAAGCATGGGCATACTCTCGGCCGCACCCAGCCGCAGGACCGCCGTTGTAAAAACCGCTCCCAACATGATCTGCCCTTCAACCCCGATGTTCCAGAGGCCGATTCTGAACGTATATAAAAGGCCGCTGGCACATAGTGTCAAAGGTATCCATACTTTTATTACATGTGTTAATTTAATCCAGGAGCCTAACGACCCTTTAAAGATATGATAATAGGCAGCAAAAAGCGGAGCACCGGAAGCCAGGAGAATTATAGTAGTGAACAAAAACACCGCCAGCAGTGTCAAGATTACTTCAGCTAAATATCGAAAATATTTTTCCATTGTATTGCAGGAGGAAGACTTCGCTTGTTTTGAGTTTAACTTAAAATCTGCAATTGCCGATTCCGCCGCAGCTGCAAGGCGCAGGGCTTAAAGCTGTAGTGAATTACCGCGTACGCTCATTAAATTTTCAACCTGAGTTTTCATGGCCAGAGCGGTGCAGGAACAAGGCATTTCAGCCCGAAGACGTAGTATTTTACTTCGAGGGCTGAATAACGCAGTTCCTGTGCCGCTGTGGCTATGAAAAACCGGCGATAGCCCGACCAAGTTCATAAGCATCTGTTTGGTCTGTCCTTGTATCTTTAATAATAGCGCCGTCAAAAAAGACCAGCACACGATCTGCATGCATCATGATTTCATCAAGGTCCGGAGATGAAAAAGCAATACACGTCTTGCGCTCACAATATTGATGCAGTTCCTGCCAAACCCAGTGAACAGATTCCATATCTAACCCTCTTGTGGGATTTCCCAGCAGCAGCAGTGCCGGGTCGGGCGGCAGGAAAGCAAGGAGCAGGCGTTGCTGATTCCCCCCGGACAAAAATTCTACAAAAGATTCAGGTTTTCCTTTTATTTGAAATTTAGCAATGCTCTGTGATGCTTTTTGAAATGCATCTCGCCTGTCCACAAAAAACCCTTTTTGTTTGTCCTGAAGTGCAAGGTGTTCTGCAATGTTCAGCCCTGATATCAATCCCTCTTCAAGACGAGAAGCCGGCAAGTATGCTACTCCCCGGTTTTTGAAAGCATGATGATCCTTGCCGTTCATTGGCATGCCCTGCAGATATATTGACCCTCTGGTCGGCTGCTTCAGTCCGGCGGCAATCTTAAGAAAAATTTCCTGACCGCTCCCTTCAAGGCCGGCCAAACCGATTACCTCTCCCTGGCGCATGTTCAAGTTACAATCTTTCAGGCCTGTGCGCCCGCCTGAGGCCGATACCCGCCTCATCTCAAAGACCGTTTCTCCCGGCTTCATACTGGTGCGCGGCGCATACACCGGCGGTGTACCAAACATCATTGCCAGCAAGCTGTTTGTGTCAAAGGGTCGTTCCATAGTCCCTGCAACGGTTCCCTGCCGCAATGCAGTTATTTTATCGCACAAGGCTTCCACATCTTCCAGTTTGTGGGACACCAATATCACGCTTTTACCTTGGGCGGCGAGTTGTTTAAGGGCCTTAAAAAGAGTCTTTTTTTGTAATCTGGATATGCCGGTGGTGGGTTCGTCCAGAATCAGGACCTGAATGCCTCGGGCCAAAAGCCTCAAAATTTCAAGCTGCTGTCTTTCACCGACAGAAAGGCTTTTAACAGTAGCATCAGGATGCAAAGGAAAGTTATAAAAAGCTGTAGCCTCTTTTAAAATCTTTCTAAACTTTTTTTTCTTATTTGCGATGCCGGTAGTTTGCCCCAGCATGAAGTTGTCCAGAACCGACAGAAGGGGGAAATCGAGAGGATCTTGATAGAGCATGCCGATACCCAGTACGGAAGCCTGGGCAGGAGTTTTGTAATTTACAGCAAAATCATCAACAAGAACAGTGCCGCTGGTTTTCTGGCTGTAACCTGCCAGAATTTTCATTAATGTACTCTTGCCGGCACCGTTCTCACCGAGAATACCATGAATAGCGCCCGGCTCAATTGAAAGATTTACTCCGTCATTGGCTTTTACCGGACCATAATATTTGTGGATGTCCCGAAGCTTTATCACATTTTATTATTTCGAAGATTAATCTCAGGCGGATTAAAATTTGAGACTGTTTAAAAATCCCGTTCATAGGGGACATCGAAACCGGGCAAAAAGGAACATTTTTCAAAGGTCTATTTATTTAGCTCTGCTCTGCCCGGTCATCCCTTTTAATAGCTGTTCCATATACCAGACCTGTTTATCGGTAGCAACTTCACCTTCTTTAAGAAATTGACTGCCGTCCTGATAGTAAAGGGGTCCTTTAAGAAGTTCTGCTTGGCCTGTTCCAAGATCCTTGATAAATTTATCCAGAGCCGTTTTGGCCGATGGTGACAACGCCGACCCGGTCATGAAACCAACGGCACTGGTGTCAGGATTGTTGATGTCCTGCCAGTCAGGCCCCGTCCAGACCCACTGAGACTTCCATTGTCCCGCCATCGATGCCTTGATGAACTTTACATATCCCGGGCCCCAGTTGAAATAGGGGACCCCCAGGCACGCATCGGCCCCCTGTGCACATGCCCCAATATAGTCATAGGGAACTGCCCAGACCTTTTTTCCTTCTTTTCTTTTTTGCATCGCACCAACAAGGGCTTCGGTGGTATCTATCCCCGAAAGCACAACATCATACCCGTTATTGAAAAAGTTCTGGGCAACCTGAGTGGGATCGGCGGTCACGCCGGGTATGTTAAACCAGAAACCGATCCAGGTTACCTGAAATTTTAACTTGGCCGGATCTTTTTTAAGAACCTTTTCCCAGGCATATTTTGCGCCTAGATAACACGATGCCACCAGCCGCCTGGTCTCTTCGTTTACCAGAGGACCGAGGTATCCAATTTTACCGGTTTTTGTGGTTATTGCAGCGACAAACCCGGCCATCATCTTGCCGTATTCCATTCTTCCCATCAGGTTGCTAAGATTCTGGGGCGCTTTTTTCGTCAGAACATCATCGCCGGAAATATGAATAAAATGTACTCCCGGATGCATGCGGGCTGCTTCTCTGGTGCCGTCTTTCATGTCATCTGAATTGGCGATAATTAACTTGGCTCCTTTTTCCACCATATCGTCCACCAGTTGGGGAATGGTGACTCCGGGTCGGTCGGCCGGGTTGACTTTGTCGATATATATCATTTTGACACCGGGAATCATCTTTTCCACATAATTCCCACCATCAAAGTGCGCCTGACTCCATCCGTGATCATTATAGGGGCCAACCAAAAGCAGGCCAAAGGTATACGTTGTATCGGCTCCCAGTGCTGTTACCGGCGCCAGGAATGATAAAGAAAAGAAAAAGCACACCACCCCTGCTGCCAATATAATTTTTTTTAACATACAGCCCTCCTCATGCTCCCCGAACTCTTGAGACCTTTGAAAACGTTCCTAAAAATTTAACTTAACTTAAATGATTTACTTTTTACGAAACTGTCAATATTGTCAAGTTCTATTCCCGGCCTCCAAGACGCTTCAAAATTCAGGTCGTAAATTGGAGCCTTGTACGACGCCATCAAGGTTAGTTTAACTACTATATATGGAGCTATATTTTGCTTGACATACAAGATATGTTATCCTATGCATTTAATAAGCCAAGAATCCGAGCCCAGAAAATCAGGTGTTGCAAGACTGAATAAATTTAGCTCATAACACAATTGCCGGGTGACAAAATGACGAATGCATTCCCGTTGTCTATTGATGAAATCTGCCAATATTTAGGCATTAATCGAGATGTCTTTTACCAATGGATCGACATAGAACAACCACAAGCTCATTACCCTGATGTTTTACAACAGTTTAAGAAGGTCGATGTTAATAAGTAGTTTCCATGCATAAATGCTATAAATCATGAAAGTAGACGGTAAAGATATTCGACCAATCTGGCTGGATGAAGATCTCAAAACGGTAAAGGTTATTGATCAGCGGCGCCTCCCCCATGAATTTGTTGTTGCGGATCTTGAAACCGTAGACGATATTATTACGGCCATTAAAGAGATGTACGTCCGGGGCGCACCACTGATTGGTGTGACCGCCGCTTACGGCGTTTATCTGGCAGCCCTCAATGCTCCTGACAACTACGGTGAGACCGATTATTTGATAAAAGAGTGTCGACGATTGAAAGCGGCCAGACCCACGGCAGTCAATCTGGCCTGGGCCGCGGACAGGGTATTATCGGCTGTTCTAAACATAGAAAATGATGCGGAAAGGCTAAAAGCAGCCCGCCGTGAAGCTGATGCCATTGCCGAAGCTGAAGCGGAAAACTGCCGCAATATCGGCCTGCACGGCCTGCCTCTAATTGAAGAGATTTACCGCAAAAAAGGCAACACCACTGTCAACCTGCTGACCCATTGCAATGCCGGCTGGCTGGCCTGTATCGAATACGGCACGGCCACAGCCCCGATCTATACCGCCTTTGATAAAGGTTTAGACGTGCATGTATGGGTGGACGAAACCAGGCCCCTCAACCAGGGAGCGCGCCTGACGGCCTGGGAGCTCGGCAAACACGGCATTAAACATACGGTCATCACCGACAATGCCGGCGGTCATTTAATGCAGCACGGCATGGTGGACATGGTAATTGTAGGCACCGACCGGAGCACCTACACCGGGGATGTGGCCAACAAAATCGGAACTTATCTAAAGGCCCTGGCAGCCAAGGATAACAATATTCCCTTCTATGTGGCCCTGCCCTCCAGCACCTTCGACTGGCAATTGAGAGACGGTATCAAACAAATCCCCATTGAAGAACGCGATCCTGATGAAGTGCGGTATGTACAGGGCCTTAACCAGGGATCCACAATCAGTGTGCTGGTCCCTCCGGCCAATAGCCCGGCAGCCGATTTTGCTTTTGATGTCACGCCTGCCAGGCTTGTCACCGGTTTTATCACGGAACGAGGCGTCTGCAAGGCAACGGAACAGGACGTCAGGAGGTTGTTTCCCGAAAAGTAATTGAATAACCTGATAATTGCCCATTTCGTATAGACCAATTTGATCAAACCATATCTATCCCTGTGAAACGCGACACGCCCCACATCCTGCTGGTTAATCCCTGGATACACGATTTTGCGGCCTTCGATTTCTGGGCCAAGCCCTTAGGGCTTCTGTATCTGGCTGCAATTTTAAAAAATCATGGCTTTGATGTTACCTATTTGGACTGTCTGGACCGTTTTCATCCCCAAGCGCCGCCAACCGATCCCTTTGCCAGGCATGGCCGGGGACCATACCTTAAAACCAGGATTCCAAAGCCGGAAGGACTAGAGGACGTACCGCGCAATTTTTCCAGATACGGTATCAAGCCACAATGGCTCCGCCGTGATCTTGTCGCCCTGACGCAACCGCCCGATCTGGTTCTGGTGACTTCTCTGATGACTTACTGGTATCCGGGTGTCCGGGAAACCATACAAATGTTAAAAGAAGTTTGGCCGGCGGTGCCGGTTGTCTTAGGCGGCATTTATGCCAGTCTCTGCCGGGAGCATGCTGAAAAACATTCAGCTGCGGACCACATTCACACGGGGCCGGCAGAAGAATATATTCTCAAGCTTGTTGGTGATTATACCGGCGTTAACGTGCAGCCGGCCTTTGATCCCGAGGACCTGGACACCTATCCCTACCCGGCCTTCGAACTTGCGAGCAAAATTAACTACATTCCGCTGCTAACCTCCAGGGGCTGCCCGTTTGCCTGCAAATACTGTGCATCGCATTTTTTAAGTTCGAAAAGAATGGTGCGCCGACCCGAGCTGGTTGTGGAAGAAATTCGCTACTGGCATACACAATACGGCGTTAAAAATTTTGCATTCTATGATGACGCTTTGCTTGTCAATGCGCCCATACATGCTGTTCCCATGCTCGAAGGGATCATCAAGGCAGATTTAAAGGTCGATTTTCACACGCCCAATGCGCTTCATATACGCGAGATTACGCGCCGGACTGCGCGCCTGATGTATAGGGCCGGTTTCAAAACTCTGCGCCTGGGACTGGAAACGGCTGCCTTTGAAACCAGAAAAGAATTAGACTTCAAAGTTACGGCGGCCGAATTTAAGCGGGCGGTTGATCGGCTCAAAGAGGCGGGGTTTCAAAAAAACCAAATCGGTGCCTACCTGCTGACGGGTTTGCCCGGGCAGGACCTGCATGTATTAGAAGGCTCCATCAAAACGGTTAAACAAGCGGGCATTACTCCCATACTGGCCCACTATTCTCCAATTCCACACACGGAACTCTGGCAAGAGGCGGTGGCCTCATCCCGCTACAATCTGGAAGCAGACCCTGTCTTCACCAATAACGCCATATCTCCCTGCCAGGACAAGACCTTCTCATGGCAGCGACTGGCACATCTTAAAAATCTAACTAGTTTCCATCCATAAATGGCTATTTTCCCGATGAGCGGCGTTCTCCGCGGGTTT
>JACKQG010004203.1_pt1 | contig 16860 bp, 19 predicted proteins | sample 8237621 | NCBI WGS metagenome assembly JACKQG01 (sample SAMN15677084, study PRJNA649215) | marine metagenome | biome: marine; feature: Black Sea; material: saline water; isolation source: suspended particulate matter (SPM) from the Black Sea western gyre | collected 2013-06-09/2013-06-10 | depth...
CCCCGGCTCCTCGACCTCTTCGACGAGCACGACCTGAAGACCACATTCTTCGTCGTGGGGATGAATGCGAAGAACCACCCGGACGTGATGCAGGAGATCGTCTCCAGGGGACACGAGATCTCCACCCACGGCTGGAAGCACGAGGATATCGTGGGCGTCGGCAGGGAGGAAGAGGAGAGGAGGCTGCTGATGTCCGTGGACGCCATCGAGAGCGCAACTGGCGTGAGGCCCGTGGGGAACAGGATCGCCGGAGGGGAGATCGGCCCCCACTCCCACGACATACTGGCGGAGAACGCCTTCATCTATGACTCCAGCATGAGGGGCAGCGACCTCCCGTATAAGCTGGAGAACGGCCTCGTCATCGTGCCCAGCTACTACGAGATGGATGACTTCCACCTCTTCGCCGACTATCCGGGCTACGCCGCCTACTACGCCCGGATGATGAGCCCCGAGGTGGGATGGGAGATCTGGACCAACGCCTTCGACGGCTACCACAGGTACGGCCTCTGCTACACCACGATGTTCCACCCCCAGATCATAGGGAAGCCCGGGAACATGATGCTCCTGGACAGGCTCATCAATTACATCAAGAAACATCCGGACGTCTGGATCGCTACCGCGGAAGAGATAGCGAGACACTGGAACACGCTGTAGGCACCAGACAATCTGCATGCCAGAGGATGCGGAAGCATCCCCTTTAATCACTCAAACGAGATCTCGACGACCTCTGTGATGCCCATCTTCGCAGCCGTGTCCCTGATGAACTGGACTCGATGCTCCCTAATCATATCCAGCTGTATCAGCCCAAGGATCAATGTGAGCCCGCGCGCCCAAGTCAAGAAGAACAGCACTGTGGTCGACCCGCCCCCTACGCTTGACGATCCTCGATTCGGGACCTATCGAGCGCGCAAAATCACGCGTATGCCGTTTTTACTTATTCGTTGAGCTCCTGGGGTATCAGGACCTCGGTGATATAGTGAGTCATAGCGGGAGGCCGACTGACAGACTTCGTGGTCTCGATAAACTTGTCGACGCTGTCGCTCTCAATGATCCACGTAAAGTTAAACTTCTGGCCCATGGGCCCGTACAAGCCCTTGTACGTCATACCGTGCTCCTCGCAGGCTTCCTTGAACGTATTGTTCCACCTCTTGAGCTCCTTGCCGGTGGCACTCCAGTCGAAGAAGACGAGAATGATCATGTCAGCAGAACACAAACGTTGAGAAGTATATACCTTTCGATAACAATTAGTCCTCAAATACGCAACTTTTCTAAGCTCTAGTCGTCCTTGGCGACCTTAAGGGTCCTTGGCATCGTGAGGAGCAGGGGCATCCTGAGGAAGACGTCCACGAACATATGAAATAGGAACGGGGCCAGGGGTGAGACCTGAGAGTATAGTATGCCTCCTATGAGGGGTGCGGGTATCCTAAAGATCCCCCGGAGGAGTTCCCTAATCCCCATCCACTTCCCCCTCTCAGAGGGGGGCACCAGCTCGTTTCTGTAGGCCGCGAGGATGCTCAGACTCGGCTGGAATGTGCCCCTGAGAGCCCAGCCCAGAATGATCCACCGGGGATCCGGGGCGAACAGCAGTATCAGGGTCGAGATGTGGAAAAGGGGCCTGAGGAGTAGGACGGTTCTCACCCGCCCGATCCTGTCGGCGAGATTCCCCAGGGGTATCGCCGAGACGATCCCCACGACGGCGAAAATCGTGCTCATGGCCCCCAGGGTTAGAGGGTCGGCCCCCTTCTCCTCCACCGCGTAGACCATGACGAACCGGGCCATCACCGCGAAGGACGATGCGCTCATCGTGTCTATGAGGAGCCAACGCTTCAGATATGGCCCCCCGGACATCACCGACTTCAACTCCTCGACGAGAGACTGGGATCGCTTACCCAGGCTCCCCGTCTCCTCAAGGCGGAGCCCCACGTACAATCCGATGATGGCCACTCCCACAAGCTCGATGATGAAGAGATACCTCACGTTCCCCGCGGTCAGGCCCCCGAGCCGAGTCAGAAGCGCACCAGCCGCGAGAGGCGCCACCACCGTGGGCACCAGAGAGAGGGCCGTCACGAAGGAGAACCCTGTCGCCCTGTCCTCGTCCTTGAGGGAGTTGGCAAGGACCACATTCTCGACCCCGCTGGAACAGAAGAACGCGAGTGTGTACAGGGCCGTCGCCACAGCGATCCACATCCAGTCCCTGGCGTAGAAGTAGGTCAGAGGAACCAAGGCTTGGGCAGTGATCGTCAGCATGAGGATCTTCCTGGAGCTGTACCTATCGATGAGGGAGCCGAAAGGGTACGCGATGATGGCGTTCACGAGACCCCCGACTGAGCCCACGAGGCCGAGTTGGACAAAGTTCGCTCCCAAGAGACGGATATAGATGTTGATGTAATCTTGGGTCAGCTTGTTGAAAAAAGAGAAACCCGCCTTCTTGACGAGGACTAGCTGGTAGTTCCGTGCCTGCCTCGAGAAGAAACTCTTAAGATCGTCTAGGACCACTCGCTCAGCGCCTTCTTTCCAGCTTTAGAACACTTCTCTAGCTCTATAGATAAAAGAGCATTACGGTCCATCCACGGATCAGGCATAAATGCACAGGGAGTCGAGGATGAGCCATGGAAGCCGTCAAGCGCGTCGACGAGATAGCTGAGGAGCCCCACCCCTTCCTCAGAGGCGTGACCATGAAGACCCTCCTCTCGAAGAGAGACGATGGAGCGGACGCCACCTGCATAGTCGTCCGGTGCCCCCGGGGCTCCGAAATCGAGGAACACACGCACCCCGAGCAGGACGACATCATCTACGTCCTAGAGGGAGAGGCGACGATGTGGATCGAAGGCTTGGAAGAGTTCAAGCTGGATCCGGGAACCTTCGTGAACGTTCCCAAGGGCAGACGTCACAGGACCTACGACGTGAAAAAGGACCTCCTCATCTACGACGTCTTCTCGCCCCCAATGTTCTAGCGGTCCACGATAACACCGAGATGCCACCTGAGCCCAGTTCATCGTCTGGATTGTGCACACGGGTAATTACAGTCATGATAATTTGGACTGACTAAACGCCTAGGACGCCGTACCGCACATAGAGGTATCCCATGGATATGATGAAATGGAGGATGGTGAGGCTCAGCCCCAGCTTCAGGAACATGGTGAAGCTGATGGGGTAGCCTTCCTGCTCCGAGATCCCGATGGTGATGACGTTGGTCGGGGCTCCGATGGGGGTCATGTTGCCCCCCAGGTTCGCCCCTATCACCAGCCCCCACCAGAGCAGCCTCGAGGACTCGTCCACCACCATGTCCCGAACGATGGGGGACAGGGAGGAGGCAAGAGGGATGTTGTCCACGACAGAGGAGGCGATCCCCGAGAGCCACATCAGTTTAATGGAGGCGTAGAGGGGGTTCGACCCGATGAGATTCGAGAGCCACGCCGCGAGGGAGCTGATTATCCCGATCTCGCTGAGGCCGTTGATCATGATGAAGAGCCCGGATAGGAAGAATAGGGTCGACCAGTCGATCTCCCTGAGGATCCCCTGGGGCTCCCGGGTCTGGATGATTATCATGAGGAAGCCCCCGGTCAACGCCACGAAGGCGGGGGTCAGGTTGAGGCTCTCGTAGCTAATGAAACCTACGATTGTGAGAAGCATAACAACAGCGGCCGCTCCGCTGCTCCTGTCTATCCCGCTGCCCTGGAGGCCGCTCACCTCGATAGCCCTCTCGATCCACTCGTCGAACTCCAAGTCCCTGAACTCAGCCTCGGGTTGGGGGGTGAAGTCTTTCTTGAAGAGCCGGACGAATACAACCAGGGTCGCCAAGTAAAGGAGGACACCGAGGGGCAGCACGTTGTAGATGAAGTCCATGAAGCTGAGACCCCCCTCTATACCGATGATGATATTCGGGATCGATCCTATCCATAGGGTCATCCCCCCCACGTTGATCACCACCGCCTGGAACACCATGAGTATCTGGGGCCTGATCTTCAAGCTCCGGGCCATCGTGATGGTGATGCTCGCCATAATCAGCATCGCCCCGATGTTGCTCACGAAGATGGCGATGACAATCGTGAAGGAGAGCAGTATCACCGCGAAGGCGGTGGGGCTCTTAGAGCTCCTCATGATCTTGACCGCAAGAAACTGGAACAACCCGGACCTCTCCGCCCCCCGTACAAGGAGGAAGAGCCCCAAGACCACAGCTAAGATCTCTATGTCGATGAAATCTCGTGCGAGGATATCCTCCGGACTGACGGCGCCCAAAAGAACGAAGATCAATGCGCCTAGAAGAGAAGCGTAGGTCCGGTGGATCGCCTCAATCGCAATCAGGATAAAAACGACAACGAATACCAGGACCGCAAGACCCTGGGAAACTGTCATATCTCGACATTCTCATCCGTTTCTTCCTGTTCCGGGCGCATAGTCCCGGTCAACCGCTTGTACTCGGACATAAGCTGGTCCAGTGTGTACTTCCTGAGCTTGACCACGAGGCTCCACCGGTTGTTAAGCTCCTCCTCGAGCGTCTCTATCCTGCCGGTGAGAGCCACAATGCTCTCGCTAAGGCCAGCCAACTGCCCCGTTAAGGCCTCGATATCCTCCTTGACCTTGATGTTCTCCTTCTTGGTCTGAGCCGAGAGGGCCCCGATCCCATCCTTCAGATTCGCATTCAGCCCCCCGATCTGCGCTGCGATGGCCTCCAGGTCCGCCTTTAGGTTGCCGTTCTCCCGCCTGAAGGAGGTTTTTAGACTTTTCTCGATCTCAGCTAATGGTTCCTTAAGTTCCTGCTTCACGATTGTCTTAATCTGCTCTTCTATGCTCATCTGTTCCCCTATCCTGTATACTCCCTATGAAAATATGCCTATCCCAAAAGCATTTGCCCCTAAATAAAAAAGGTTCTCTGTGGCAGAAGAAACAACTATCTATGAATCTTTATTGAAGATTATACCCGGATTCAGATATATCCCAGCTTCCTGAGCCTCTCCTCTATGAGGGCCTTCTCCTCGTCGTCGAAGCTGGAGACATCCGATTCCCCTTCCATTATAGGCTTGACCGCCGTTCTCTCGGAGAACCTGGAATCATCCTTGAAAATCTCGTCCAGCACCCTTCCATCCATCTCGTCCTGCATCGGGATGCCGAAGGAGTGTAGCAGCGTGGGGGCGACATCGAGGATAGATGCCTTCTCCACCCTGAATCCCGGTCTCACCTCGGGGCCCCGGGCGATGAAGACCCCGTCCCTGGTGTGGGTCCCCTTCCAGCCCGTGAGGGGGGCACCCTCGACGAAGAGCCTATCCTCCCCAACTTTTGCATCTATCTCGCACCTTCCCCCGTCGAGCATGAAGACGATCTCCGGGGCCTCCTCGAGGTGGGGGCCCGTGTAGACGTCTCGGGAGCTGTAGACATCGACGTTCACGGATGCGCCGGTCTTGGGGTCCTTGAGCCCTCTGAGCTTCTCCATCAAGACTGACACGAGCTCATCCCGCTCATCCTCATGTACGCATCCCTCCAGCATCTCCCCCTCTATGTTGAGGTAGATCTGACCGAAATGGGGCGTATGGACGGCGCTGAACGCCTTCGTCTTATTCCAGTTCACCCGCCCCTCGAGCCGGGCGTTTGAGAGATAGGAGTAGGTGTACCTCTGCAGCCTCTTGAGGCCCACCACCTTGAAGAGGACCCCCGCCACGGGCTTGAGAAGCTCCCTCTCGTGGAGGAACCTGTAGAGCTTCTCCGCGATCCGCCCCAGCTTCACGATGGCCCTCTCGTTGATCTTCCTCTTCGCCCTGAGGAATCCGTTCCTGCGGAGCCACTCGTTCACGAAGAATGTCCTCTCGAGGGGCCCGAAGCCGTGATCCGAGACCACGAATACAGTGGCCTCCTCCCCCACAGCCTCGATGAGCCCTCCCAGAACCCTGTCGAGCTCCTCCCAGTACGCCTCCACGGTTTCCCTCTTGTCCCAGAGGAGGTGGTGGAGCCTGTCGGGGCTCGTGAAGACCACCATGTAGAAGTCGCAGGGGATGTGCTCCATCAGGTATTCCGCTGCCCTGCCCCGCTTCTCCGTGATCTTGATGGCGTCTTTGTAAAAGTCTCCCTCGTCGAAGTACTGCCAATGGGGAAGATCGATCTCGTAGTCGAGGCCCGATTCCCCGAGGTCGCTCTGGAGCTTCGAGGGGTAGCTGAAGGCGCTCTCCTTTGAGGGCGTCATCATCCCCGTCACCATGAAGCCGTCCACCTCCTCCGGCGGATACGTCCCGGGGATGTTCATCACCCCCGTCCTGACGCCGTAGCTGTTCAGGATCTTCCAGATGGGGGCGTGGTTGGCGAAGCAGTAGCCGTTGGGCTCCACACCGTAGCCTTCCCGCCTCAGGAGGTCGAATAATCCGAGCTTCCCCGGGTTCATCCCCGTCATCATGCTCACCCAGGCGGGGATCGTCACAGGGGGCAACGTGGAGTCGAGGACCCCCCAGGCCCCCTCATCCATGAGCCTCGCCAGATTCGGGAGCCTCCCTTCCTCTGCGAGGGGGCGGATTATGTCGAAGGTGGCCCCATCAAGCCCCAGGACTAGGACCCTGCGGCGGGGAGTCTCGGCTTCATCGATTGCCTCAGCCTTCGACATGCTAAATTTGAGTCTACACATCCAATATTAAGTCTTCAGGTCATTATCGTCATAACAGGAAGGGATACAGGCCTTGAGCGACACTTTTCATCACGCGGCGAATGAAAGCGCTGGAAGCCCCCGGGACAGAGTCGTGATTCTCGCCCATTGCATCATGAACCAGTCCACCAGGGCCAGGTGGGAGGGAGGCGGCGCCACTAGGACCGAGGGGGCCGTCGAGGAAATAATCACCCCCCTCCTCGAGCACGGTGTAGGGATAATCCAGATGGAGTGCCCCGAGCAGACCCTGTACGGAAACCCGAGGCCTCCGAGGAGCAGGGACGACTACGACACCCCCGAGTTCAAGGAGAAATGTAGGGAGATCGCTGTGAGAGCCATGCAGACCATAGAAAATAGTACGCCGGAGGTGATCGCGGCACTGGGGTTCGAGGGCTCCCCAAGCTGTGGAGTGGAGAGAACGACACGGACCATCAAGGGCTCTCGTGCCGAAAGTCCCGGAGAAGGACACCTCATCGAAGCCCTACGTCAAGAGATGAGGGAGAAGGGATTAGACACTCCAATCATCGGAGTAGGGTTGAGAGAGGGCGAGATGAGCATAGCGTTGGGAAAGCTCGAAACTCTATTGAAGGGCTGACCATTCAACATCGATACATTATCTCAGGAAAATAACTCATGTTGATCATGGACAAGATCGAAAAAGCCGCTAATTGGGTCAAAGCAGATACCATGATCTATAATCGGTAAGGGCTATTCTCACCTATCGATAAAAAGACTTTTTAACAGTAATCTAATCTATTCTAAAATACGTTAATATTAAAAAGAGAGATATGTGAGATAGATTCTCACATTTTTTCGAGATAGGCGACATTATTGACAACGGAAACTTTTACTTTTTCGCCGATGTCTCTGGCTTCAATTCTCTTGTTCAACTGTGTGCGTAGATAGTTAGCGTCTTTGTTCTCGACCTCAACCTTCACGAGGTTGTATTCACCACTCATGAAACTGTCGAGAATCGGATCATATTTGCTGCCCTTCCTATACTTCCTCGAAGGCTTCTTTGTTACTGGCTGCAAATCAAACTTGATTTCACTCAACCATAAATCACCTGACCATGGGCTTGTTATCATGACTATTTAAACATATTTATTCATCTGAAAAGCCACAATATTGCGGTTCAATATTTAATCGAATCATGTTTCTAATTTCTTTTCCAAAAAAAACGAAGATTTTATCGATATTATTGGCTAAATGTGGAGAGATTATAATTATAAGAACGAAATCTAGGCTTTTAATATAATTATAATTGAGGTTCATATAGATGTGGAAAATTAATCTATTCATCGAAATGTTTAAATTTACAATATAACCTCCCCCATCATTAATAAAAGACGAATAAACCTGACGCTTTGTTATTCCTGTTCTCGGATGTTCTTATTCGAGAGATAACATCTTGAGATAGAGGGTTACGAGAACAGGGTATATGTCAGGTAATTCGCTCAGGAGATGGGATGTTGGGACAATGATTCCGATTGCCTCATTCAGATGAGGGCCATAGGGCTCAGTCGCTCGGTTTTGTTTCGGCGTGCTTTAATCTGGTCAAACGGTAATCGGTGGACTGGTGCGACCGCCGGGATTCGAACCCGGGTCGTCTGGATGGCAACCAGATATCTTACCAGGCTGGACTACGGTCGCTAGCATCCCTCCTATGAGCAGGGGGGATATTAATCTGTTACTCAGGGGAGTGTTGGCGCTTCTATGGAACGATGTGCGAGCCCAGTTTAAGAAATTCGCAGGGATAACATGGCTCGAGGGTTCATCTATTACTGTCGGCCTCTACTAGACTTTCTACTAGGCCAGGCAGCTTCATCTGGATGCTCCAGTATGCCTCACATATGGACTCGATCAGGAGCCCTTCGGGAATATCCACCTCTCCTAGTTCGCGGATCGTGGTTTCAATAGCCTCGACTAGTCTCCTCCGGGCGTGGCGGATTGACCTTAAGCCTTGTTCGATCTCTTCTGCGGTCTCCTGGGCGGTCAGGGGGTTGGCTTCGCGTCCCCAAACGTTCCGTTTCCCCTTCTCGTCGATGAAAATGACCAGACACCCCTCCACGAAGGCTTTGGGATAGTCGGGTACAGCATCGCTATTAGCTTTCTGGTTATTCACAATTAAAGATAAATAAGCGGCGCTATTTGGGTTTTATTCCTCTATTTGGCCGCGGGTAAGTACACCGGGGATCGACTCAGAGTCATGACGGTTGGAACTGTAGTTCCCCGAGGGCTTCCCTCGTCTCGTCTGGGAAGTCTCTCATGAGGCTCTCTACAATCGTCTTCAGTATGTGCTTCTTGTAGGCTTTCTCGTCCATCACCGGATAGTATACTCTGTGGTGTCCGCCTTTCCCCGTCGCGGTCCTGTAGTTCAGGACTCCCTGGTCCACCATCCTGTTCAGGAAGAATATCACCGAGGCTCTGGAAACGGTCTTACCAGACTCCAGCCTCTCGTTTGTAATCGCCCAGGTCTTCCCCGAGCCCACGCCTTCCTCGCCCATGGACCATACGTATCTGAGGGCGACCTCCTCGTACTCCTTGAGGGTCTTCCTGAGCCCCTCTTTCTCGTGATCGAATTTGAACCCCGCCATGGAATCACCAGTTATTTTTAATAAATTTAAACGGCGTGCCTGTCCAGACGATTAATTCACTTAAAAGACAATCCCTAGGTTCAGCTTTTGATGTCTCGTTGATCATCCGAAAGAAAAAGAGACAGATATCAAAGTATATACAATTCTAACATTATTTCACTGCGATGGGGCTCTGAGGCTGCTGGTCCTCGGCGTTCTTGACCGCCTCGTACATGGCTTGATGTTGGAGCCATGCCATGGGAGCCTTCAGCTCCCCCATCCTCCTCGCGTAGTGGTGACACCTGACGTAGCCCCGGGTGCCGCAGATTCGCTTGAAATATTCATGGGTCACAGCCGACTCGCAATCGAGGAGACTCGGGCAGTCCTTCCGGTTGGTTATCCTCTGGAGAGCCTCCGATCGGGTGGTCGTCGAGACTTGACCCCTCATCGTGATCAGCGCCAGTTCTCCAGGGAAGATCCATTTGTCGAGTGAGGCTTTCTCGATTCCCCGGCTTCTCCGTTGAGGCGCGCATCCAGTCTAGATACTATCTCGTCGAGGGCTTTCTCGTGCTCCTTGAGGGTCTCGATGATGAGGTCGAGAACGTCTATCTTCTCCATGTAGTTCATGCGTATCATTCCTGACTATTATTCATGAATACGCTAAAGGTAGTTAATAAGTACAAAAGTGGTTCCTACCCAGAAAGGGATTTATTAAGTGTTATCAGATAAGATGGTTAGAAAAAGAGGTTAGAAATGGGATTATGGATGATTCCTACAGTATATTCTGGCGGAGGGTCATCCCTGTTTCTTCAGCACCACGGTGTTGGAGAGATTGTTGAAGAGCCTCTGCTGCATGGAGGGGTACATGACCCAGCCCAGGATGAGGTCCAGGGGGAGCAGGAACGCCTTCCCCAGGGCCTGGATGGCCGTCTGGTTCATATCGAGGCGGCCTCCGTCGAGGTCGGTGACCTCGATCCTCATGGCCATTTTCCCCAGGGACTGGCCGTAGGTCTGCTCCATGAAGAACCAGTAGACGAAGTAGATTATGTTCCTGAAGCCGAAGTCGACGAAGGGTATCCAGTTCATCATGTCGCCCCCCCAGACCCTGGGTATAAGCCTGAGCCCTGGGAGGGCGAACCAGGCTAGGACGAATCCGAGGAGCATGGTGTCGATGATGTAGGCGAGCGCCCTCTCGCCCCATGTCGCGAGGACCAGCCCGGTCTGGGCCTGGACCCGTGACCCGCATTTAGCGCAGTAGGCGGACCCGCTCTGGACCTCTTCTCCGCAGTTCTTGCAGTATGCCACCACGTTTCACCTTTAACCTGTAAAAGTGAGGCTTGGCAATTATCCCTTTCTCAAGTGGAATGCTGAAAGAACAACATTGGTGATGATTATACTGAGACAGTCTTAGATCTCTTCGGTGGGGCACTGAATCTTCCCCAGAACATCGGAGGCCTCCTTGGTATCCAGAACGATGGTGTAGAGGTAGCGGTTGGTGCGGAGTTTAAGTTTTGTCTCGCCGTCGTTCTTCTTGACGATGCACTTGGTGGCCTCCTTGGCTAGGGCGATGAACTCCTCGGCGTCGTAGATCTCCTTGGGCATCTCGGATGTCTCCAGTCTTCTCATTTGAACGGGGGGCCAGATAATAGGTTTTTCGGATCACGTCAGAGTTGATTCGGGCAGCAGCGGGTTCGCTGGGATCGACGGGGGAGTCTGGTAGAGGAAAGTGGACCCTCACTGCTCCGGATTCTTCTCCTTCAGGGGTAGGGTTATCGTGAATGTCGAGCCCTTATCGTCCCTGGTTTCGAAGGAGATCGTTCCCCCTTGGACCTCCACTATTCGTTTGGTGGAGGCGAGGCCCAGACCCATTCCTCCGGGCTTTGTGGTGTAGAAGGGTTTGAACAGGTTTCTTCGGGTCTCGTCGGGGATCCCGGTCCCCGTGTCTGAGACCCGGATGACTACCTTGTCGCGCTCGCGTGTTGCTCCGATCTTGAGCAGGCCTCCGGTGGTCATCGCATCCAAGGCGTTCCTGATGAGGTTATCCAGAGCCCTCAACGTCTTGGCCTCGTCGAGGACGAGTTCAGAGAGCCCTTCGTCGATCTCAACTTGGAACTCCACTTCGTCGGGTAGGAAGATATCCTCCGTGGCCTTCCCCAGGAATTCTCTGATCTCTACGGAGGTCAGGGTGACGGGTTCGTCCCTCGTCTTGGTCCTTAGTTCCTCGAGGATATTAATTGCCTGTCCAGCATTTCTCTCGATCATGTCCAGCATCCTGTCGGTCTTCTCGGGGTTCTTTCTTGCCAGGTCGACGGCGTTCCTGACCACCACCAGGGGGCCTCGGAGGTCATGACCCACCATCGCAGAGACCTTGCCGGCTGCCACCAAGCGTTCTGCGTCCACGAGTTCTTGAGTCCTTTCCTCGACGAGTCTCTCGAGGTTCCTCGTGTATTCACGGAGTTGTTCTTCCATGCGCGTTCTGTCTGAGATGTCTCTTAGAATTGCCAGCGCCTCCCTCTTCCCCGGTTCGACCTCCACTATCTGGCTCACCGCCTCACCGCGGCCAAATGTGCCGTCTTTTCGTTTGTAATCGAATTCGACGAGGGGAGAAGTTTTTCCTCGTAGAAGGGAGGCGAACATTTTGAGGTATTTTGGCATGTACTTTAGAGACGCTACTGTCTTCAGCTTCGAGAAATGATGCCCCACGATATCGTTTTCAGAGTAGCCAGTCAGTCTAATGAACGCTGTGTTAATCGAGGTTACCCCACCTTTCAGATTGAGAGTCATGATTCCATCCGGGGCGAGTTCAATCAGGCTCCTGTAGCGCTCCTCGCTTCTCCGCAGCCCCTCCTCTAGGCGCTTACGCTCCGTGATGTCCCTGGCGATGCTGAGTATGGCCTCTTGGCCCTCGTATTCGATGCCGTTTGTCCGTAACTCTATGTACTTATCTTGGCCATCCTTTCCAAATACCCGGACTGTATAGTTGATGGGTCCCCTCTCACCTTTCGACCGCCTCTTGTATGCCTCCTTGGCTGTCTCTCTGTCTTCGGGATGGATGAAATCCAAGAATCTCATCCCTTTGAGCTCTGAAATATCGTCATAGCCGAGTATTTCCAGGCACCGCTTGTTCGAGTAGACAATCTTGTTATCCACGCTCACTGTGATGGCGTCAAGACTTGACTCCAGAAGAGTCCTGTAGTTTTCCTCAGATTTCCTGAGCTGTTCATCCATTTGCTTCCGATAAGTGACGTCAGTCGTGATTATCCCGAGTCCTTCTCCTACCTTGAACGCTCTAATGGAGAGCTGTTGATCGCTATGCGACGAAGATGGCACATACAGGGAAACGGGGTTCTCAGTCTCGAGAACCTCCCGATATAGCTCGAGCCTTCCCGTCTTATCCAGGTTTGGGAGGACATCCAAAATGTTCTTCCCGATGAAGTACCCCTTGGGGTGGCCTGAGCGCGTCACTAGAGACTTGTTCACGTCGAGATAGTTCATTTCGGAGTCGAAAATGGAGAAGCCATCCGTGGCTGAATCCATAAAATTCTTGAGGAGTTCCTCGCTCCTCCTAGACTCCTCCCTCAGACGCACTCTCTCATTCACGTCCCGATGGATGCCGAGCACTGCGGCCTCTCCCTCGAAATCGATGGGTGAGGTCTGAGTCTCGGCGAAGAAAGGCGAGCCGTCCTTGGTAACGAAGCATAACTCGTATCGGAATGTGCTGCGATCCCCTTCTCTTCGTTTGGCACTTCTCTCCTTAACGAGCGCCTGATACTCAGGACGGACGAATTCCCAGCTCGATCTGCCTAAAACCTCTGAGGGGTCGTCATACCCGAGCATCTCGGTAAAACGCTGATTGGCGAAAACAGTCTTAGATTTACGGGAAACGGTAATACCATCCAGGGAAGATTCCAGGATGTTACGGTATTTCTCCTCTGAAGCCTTCAGCAATCCTTCATTCCTTATCCTGACAATGCCTGAAGCGACGTATTGAGAGAAAATCTCCAGTAATTTCTGGTCATCAACGCTGAACCCGTCTAACATAGGGCTCTCCAGATTGATCACTCCGATAACGTTGCCGTTACTCTTGATTGGGACAGCCAGCTCGGAAGGTGTCGTAGTCTTACCGTCTATGAAGGTGGGAATGTAGTCTTCGTCCACCCTGGTATCGGGTACCAGCTGGGACTCGCCGGTCCGGGCTGCCCTAGCAATGACACCGGGACCGTCGAGATCCAAAATCTCGACTTCATAGGCGACACCTTTATAGAGAACCGGGATGAGTCGCCCAGCTTCGAGGATGGAGAAGTCACCCCATTGGAAATCAAAGACCTCCGTTATGGAATCCAGGGTCAGTTTCGCGATCTCCTCTATTGATTCAGCCGACGCCAGCCCTATGGTACAACCATGAAGGGCTTCGAGCCTTTCCCTATCTCTGACTTTTTCCGAGACATCGCGTACTATTCCGAGAGAGGCAGGCCTCCCCTTATAGTTGATGAGGGAGGAGGAGATGTTCAACACCCGGTGTTCTCCGTCTGGTCGCCGGAAGGTAACCTCATACTGAGAGGGTTGAGATTCGCCTCGCTGACGAGTTAGTGCAATTGACTGGAGCTGTTCTCGATCCCTCTCTAAAATCCCATCCAAGGCATCTTTTTTCATGAGTTCTCCGGGACTAGATACACCCATGAGGTTGGCCATGGCTTGATTCGCAAAGACGACCAATGTTCCCTCGACTATGATGATGCCGTCTCTGCAATTCTCCAGCACGTTCCTGTAGAGCCCTTCCACCCAGTGCTTCTCCACCGCCTGCCTGACCCTCTTCGCCAGCACCTGGAAATGGCTCTGCCCGGGCTCCTTCCGTATGTAGTCGTCGACCCCAGCGTCGAACGCGATGGATGCCACCTCCTCGCTGCCCTGGCCCGTGTGGATGATGAAAGGGACATCGCTCGTCCTCCTGACCCTCCTGCAGAGCTCGATGCCGTCCATCTCCGGCATCAGATAGTCACAGACGATGCAATCAAACTGCATGTTCTCGATCAGAGGCAGAGAATCAACGGGGGAGAGAGACGAGACGACCTCCATCTCGGGGTCAAAGGATTCAAGGTACATTTTCGTGATCGCCACATGGTCGGGGTCGTCATCTATGTGTAGGACTCTCATCGAGTTGATTGGCTGAGCGCCGGATGTTGCCATGATGAATCAGAAATGTTAACAGAATATAATAATTGTTTGAAGAAAATCCAGTGAAAAAATGATCGAGGGCATACAATCAATATTTATTATCAAATAATAGTATAAATAAAAGCAGGATCCATTATCTTTTATATTATATGGAAAGAAAAGTATAAAATGAAAGGGGATGGCGATTAGGAATGCAAAAACCACTGTACGTGCTCGCTCTGGACGATGAGCCGGATCAGCTGGAGCTGACCAAGTTCTTCATCGAGGAGAACGACCCCGATCTCGTCGTGGACACCCTCTCCAACCCCGAAGAAATCCTCGAGACGATAAAGATTAAGCCATACGACTGCATCCTGGCCGACTATGCGATGCCGGGAATAAACGGCGTGGAGCTTGCCAAGATCATCAAGGAGACCAAGGACATACCCTTCGTCCTGTACACGGGTCGAGGAAGCGAGCAGACGGTCCTAGACGCTATGACCGCCGGGGTGGACGCCTACGTCCGTAAAGACCATGACCCAGAGCACTTCGCCAAGCTGGTCAAGGAGATCCGGAAGGCGGTCGAGCAAAACAGGGCGCGAAACGGTGCCTCGGGTGAACCAATCGCCTTCCCCGAGTATCCCAAGACCCTGGTCAGGGGGAGGAGCATCATCATACTCTACGAAGACGGCGAGGAGCAGCTCTGGAACGAGGAACCGGACGAGATCAAGGCTCTCCAAGTCGCCGAGGAGATCCAGTGGGGCCTCCAGCTGAGGCACTACGTCAAGGAGAAGCTCAGCCGAAACATGGACGAAATCTCGGAGAGCCTCCTCGACATGAACGTCCCCCTGGAGGAGATCGAGGACATAGTGTTCGAGGGCTACCGGAGCCTAAACAAGTTCTTCAAGATGCTGTGGCAGCCCTCCCTGCAAGAGAAAAAATGAATCCACCATAATTACCCCTGTCTCTCCCAGAGGGGTGCGAACATCCGGTGAATGCTGTTAAACTTCCGCCTTCTCCAGCTCCTTCACCAGCACGACAGTGAGAACGAGGACGTTCCCTTTCATCAGAGAACGTATCGAGCCGTCCTCCAGCGCCCCTCCCTGAACCTTCAATAAAAGCCTGGTACTGCTCGGTGGCCGCGATTTAAAGATTACTTAACAAAATGGACGAGACCCCTGGGTTGAAAAAGACAGGGGTCTAGACCTTGAACTCGTCGCCCTCGTTCGGGGCCGCGGCGTTCAAGTCGAGCTCGTCCCGGGCCCACTGGGCCAAGGACTCGCAGTTCTCGGGCTCCCCGTGGACCACGTAGACGTCGGGCTTCCCCTTGACCCCCCTGATGAAGGCCTCGAGGCCGCTCCGGCCGCAGTGGCTGCTGAAGTCGAAGTGCCTGACCTTGGCCTTGACCTCGACGTCCATCTCCTTGATGGTGAAGAACCCGGTCTCCATGAGCTTCGCGCCCCCGGTGCCGGGGACCTGGAAGCTCACCAGGAAGACGGCGTTCTCCTCCCGGAGGGCCAGCTTCTCCATGTAGAACATCGCGGTGCCCCCCTGGAGCATCCCCGAGGGGGCGACCATTACGTCGCTCCTACGGACCGCGGTCCTCCTGTCCCTCCACCCAGTCATCTCCCGGGTCGAGTTGATGGTCTTCGCGAAGGCCTGCGGGGTCCTCACAAAGTCGGGGTGATCCATGTAGATCCTGTTCACCGACCGGGCCATGCCGTCGACGACCCTGTTGGCCTTGAGCTTGTGAGCCTGCATGACGCTGAGCATCTCCTGGCTCCTCCCCACCGCGAAGGCAGGCACCAAGACCTTCCCCTCGTCGTGGAGAACCGCCTTGATCGCGTCCACGAACTCGACCTCGATCTTCTTCCTGTCCTCGTGGTCCTTGTTGGCGTAGGTGCTCTCGATGACGATGGCGTCGAACCTCTTCCGGGGTACCTTGGCCCCCTGGCAGAGCCGGGTGGTGTCTGTGTTCAAGTCCCCGGTGTAGAGGATCCGCTTCCCCCCCGTGGTGATCTCCACCATGGCGCTCCCGGGGATGTGCCCGGCGTCCAGGAGGTTGAACTCGAGGTTCTTCATCTTCACCGGCTCCCCGTAGGCGAGGTCGTGCCTCTGCTTCAGCATTGTCTCGAACTCGATGTACTCGAAGGGGAGCCAGTAGCCGCTCAACTTGATCATGTCCCTAATGAGGATCCTCATGACCTCCATGGTCACTGGTGTGGCGAAGAAGGGCTTCGCCTCTCTGAGATAAAACTGGGGGACCCCGCCCGAGTGATCTAGGTGGGCGTGAGAGACGACGATCCCGTCCACGTCCTTGGCCCTAATGTGGCCTGGGAACTGGGGCTTCTCGCCGATCTTTACCCCGTAATCTAGTAGGAGGTTCGACCCGTTGGAGTCGACGAGGACAGCGTTCCTGCCAACCTCGTGGGTGCCTCCCATGAAACGTAAATTAACCATTACTATTCTAACCTGTAGTCCTGTCTTTGAAACGAGGCCGCCTTA
>JACKQG010004206.1_pt1 | contig 16852 bp, 18 predicted proteins | sample 8237621 | NCBI WGS metagenome assembly JACKQG01 (sample SAMN15677084, study PRJNA649215) | marine metagenome | biome: marine; feature: Black Sea; material: saline water; isolation source: suspended particulate matter (SPM) from the Black Sea western gyre | collected 2013-06-09/2013-06-10 | depth...
TCCATTAGAATCATGTCCTTCTCAAGAACCCTCAAGATTGGATTCGCCGTGTCTATAGCGCTATTCGCGATGCTATTGAGCAATGCGAGCGGCCAAACCAACGCAACGAATCCCGCAATCGTACGTGGGACAGTTAGCCTTGGAAGTGAGCCCCTGAAAGTTGCGTACCTCAGCACCACTAATTCAAGAACCAGCACCACGTCGGGCGCCTATAGCATGACCGTAGATGGCACGCCACTGCCCACCGATATCAGAGTGTCCTCGTATGCGTTCTTCAACGAATATAACGACTACGTCAATTTTGGACCCCAGAATGTGACTGTAGCCGAGTTCCTGACCTCAGTCTTAGACCTCGGCCACCCAGACCCGGGACATATCACAGCGACTGTGCAGATCGAAGGTGGCTCTGCCGATTCTGGCGTGATTCGGTTCAAGAAGCTGGGATTACCCTATACCTATACTCAGCACAAGATGGGGTCAGGGTCGACCCTGGTTGGGGTGGCGCCCGTCGTGCCAAACAACGACATAACCGCCTCAGGGTTCGTATATTTCGAAGATCAGAAGTACGTACTACCGACCCAGCGGGTTAGCGTCAAAGCGGGTGGAACGGCGTCCGTTAACTGGGTCATCAACTACAATCCGCCCGACAAAGAATCGATCACAGGCACAATCTCTTCATATGGAACCAAAGTACCGGGGAAGCTCGAGGTCCGAGCGTTCAATTCGAGGGCGAGATATGCCCGGCTTTCCAGAGTGAACAGCGGGAGCTATTCGATTCCGGAGGTCAACGCAGGAATCAGCCAAATGTCCGCAAAATCGTACTTCAACGACAACCAGACCTATCTCCGGTACCCTTTGAGCGCGTTTTCGCCCAGCGCCGCTCCCGATGTACCCGTGGGCGGCATCTCTAACGTCGATATCTCCTACGATCAGGCTTTAATAACCGGCAAATTCAGTATCGAGGGCACCAAAGCCCTCTCTGAAGCGTCATTCCTTCAATTTAAGGTCCAAGGAGTCAATTCGACCGCAAGCAGCGGAGGCCTGGGATTCACTAGCGTGAACCCAGCGACGGGACACTACGAATTTGTTGCCGGCCCCGGTTCTTGGATGCCCCGGACCTGGTCCACTCGCTGGTTTCAAAATGATCCTCTTGACTATATCGATAGCTCCCTTAATGTGACGGACGACGAGGCGCAGAGAAATCCGATATCCCTGATAGCAGGTCAAACGGTCACCCAGGACCGTGCTTATAAGACTGGTACCGTCACCCTCACACATGCTATGGCCGGCGGAGATGTCCTCAGCAGGCCCAGCGCCAGTGGAAGGTGCGAGAAATTTGACGAGTCGGGTCAACGACTCTACCGATACAACTTCACTGCCAATCACAACAGCCAGGAGGACGTAACTGAAGGAAGTGTCACTGTCGTCGGCCTCGAAGGCCTATGCGAAGTTACCTTCAGGGCATATGTTGGTGGCGCCAGAGTGAATCTGAGCCCGGCGCCGTTAGTTGTGGCAGTGATCCCTGGAGTAGCCGTGGTCAAGGACACCAGCGGTCTGAGCCTCTCCGTCGATTAGGCCGAGTCGCCGCGTCGTCGCATCCATCTCATGCCCTAGAAGTTAGGGGGAGGTCATCCAACCGTGGAAGAACACAGCGTCACGACCCGTTACTGAATCGTGTCACAATACCGGCAATTTGTTAGGCAGATACCGTATGAACGACCAGCGAAGATCTAGGAAGCAGCTATTAGAAGACCTGGAGCGGGAGCGGGAACGCTCAACCGTACTTCAAGAAGTCTCCCATAAGGTGGCGGCTGCCCACGATACGGATGAGGTACTCGACCTCATCGTGAATGAATCTTCCCGTCTGATTGGCGCGTTCGGAGCGACGATCCGGCTTTTGGAGGGGGACGCTCTAGTTTTACGAGCAACAACCGCCTCGCTCGCTGGGTTTGCTGCCGAAACTGCTGAGGTTATGCCCTCGGTTCAAGAGAGTGTGATTGGTAGCAAAAATCCAATGGTCACCAAGGACCTCAGGCTGGTAGAGGGACTTCATCCGGAAATGGTAAGCCTGATCAAGAAATTTGGCTTACGTGCGTCGATTGGAGTTCCGTTATTGGTGAATGAGCTACCCATAGGCGTGCTACGAATTCGAGACAAACGCATACGCCAGTTCACCGAGAGCGAAATCTCTTTAGTATCGGCCTTTGCCGACCAAGCAGCACTTGCCCTTGAGAAAGCCCGGCTGTTGAGAGAGGCTGAGCAGGCTCGAGGCGAAGCCGAGGAAGCCAACCGGGCCAAGAGCCAGTTCCTGGCTAAGATGAGCCACGAACTACGCACTCCGCTGAACGCCATTATCGGCTACAGCGAGATGCTCCTGGAAGTGGCCGAGGGCATCGAGAACGAGGAATTTGAGAAAGACTTGGAGCGCATCAACGGTGCTGGCAAGCATTTGCTCGGCCTGATCAACGATGTTCTGGACATCTCCAAGATTGAGGCCGGGGCAATGGACATCTACCTAGAGACGTTCCCAATAGTACGGCTGGTCCAAGACGTGGCCACCACTATGAAGACCCTGGTGGAGAGGAACTCCAACACCCTCGAGGTAGATTGCCCCGAGTTAGTCGGCTCCATCCACGCCGATACCACCAAGATCAGACAATGCCTTTTCAACCTCATCGGCAACGCCAGCAAGTTCACGGATCAAGGGACCATCTCGTTGACCGTCGGCCGTAATATCGAAGACGGTAAAGAATGGATCAACTTCGCTGTGAGTGACACCGGCATCGGCATGACCGATGAACAGATGGGACGGCTCTTTGAGGCCTTCGCCCAGGCCGAGGCCTCAACTAGGCGCAATTATGGCGGCACGGGCCTTGGCTTGGCCATCACCCGCCACTTCTGCGAGATGATGGGCGGTACGGTGCTGGTGGAGAGTGAAGCCGGTAGGGGGTCCACGTTTACTATGAAGCTGCCGGCAGTTGTGGAAGAATCTCCTGGTACACCGGTTCAAACGTATCCTGCCACAAATCTCCCGTCCGACCTCACCCGAATTCACTCATAGTATCTCCGTTGTCATACTCCCCGTTGGGTCGGTTTTACCCTTCTGCATCTCCAGCGCGGCGTACGCGACGACATCGACATGATCATCGTTGGTCCCGGTCGGGAAGGCCAGAAGTTCCGACTCCAAATCGTCTATCCACGACGCACCGGCAAGGAAATAGACGGTCCCGGCCGACATCCTGGCGCTGACCGGTTGGGCCCTGGTCCACTTGTCTTTGTCGGGCCGGAGGCGCCGGACCGGCAGACCGGCCCTCCTGGCCTGCTGGAAAACAGGCGTGCCCTCGATCCCGATGTAGGCCGGGGATCACTTGTCGCCGGCCTGGCATAACGTCGGGGTGAGGTCCGGGGTCTCTAGCTGGACCCGCACCATATCCAGGAGCAACAGTTCGCTATCAGGGGTAACGGCCCAGGTGGCGACGGCTGTGTAGTTATCAGTGGCCAACAGATGACCATTTTCTGCCCAACACCAGCCGTCAATGTTCCTGGATGCGAGGCAAAATGGTCCATGTTCTCGATCCTTGTCAAAGCCCGTAGCACCTGGTCGAATGCGGTGGTGAAACCGGCAACTGCCTGGTCCCTCACCGGATCTGGTTGGAGCTCCGGGAACATATCGATCTGTGCCTCTTGTGCGCCGATTCCCTTGACCATTCCAATTACCTCGTTGAACGTCAGGTCCGTCTCGTTCATGGCCCGGAGCGCCCGTCCCTGACCGTCTGGTGTGAGACACGAGAGCTCGTGCCCTACTCCAGGCTGTCACAGTACCATTTCGGACTCTAAACATGCCCCATCGAACATTGTCCTCGGACACATTCTCGATGCGACCGTACGGCCCAGGAAACCATCAAAACTTCCCTTTTCGAGGCGTAATCCGTATGCTTGCTCTCGAGCGCCGAATTGAACAGGGGGTCGTACATTGACGCGAGTATACGTAGACATGGTGGCCGATCTATTCCATTACGGGCATGTCGAGTTTCTGAAAAAGACCCTCGCTTTCGGGGACAACCTATTAGTTGGAATCCACTCCGATGAAGCGGTCCAGGCTAACAAGCGTAACCCCATATTGAGTATGGAAGAACGCATCGCCTCGGTCGAGGGGTGCCGATATGTGGACGAAGTGGTCCCGGATGCTCCTTGGATCGTGGATGTCGCCTGGATCGAGAAGCACAATATTGACTTGGTGGTTCATGGCGACGATTACTCCTCAGATCAGATAGAGCACATCTACAAAGTTCCCATTTCGATGGGGATTTTCCGCACTGTTCCATATACACCGACGATATCGACCACCGAGATTATCCGCCGCTGTAAAGAGTCCGGTACAGCGCGTACTTAAACTGGTCCACGGTCTGTGGAGAACTCTCCTTGTCAGCACTCTTAGATCGTCCCGAGAGTCGTCGTATCATCCAGGCATTAGTCGTTGATTCTATTTTCCACCTAGGATTGTGAGAGCGATGGCGACCCTGCATACCGTCGTCGACGAAATCATGGACGCTCGGAGGTCTATATCCTCTGAGCGAAGCGTTCTGATCGCAATCAGTGGGGTGGATGCTTCCGGAAAAGGTTATCTCCCTGAGCGGCTCGTCAGTGCGCCGCAGACCAAGGGCGTACGCGTTGTGTCAATCAACGTAGGCGTGGTTGAGCCTCCCCGATAGACGCTTTGATACCTCAGATCCGCCTGAGAATTATTACCATCACGCGATTCGCTTCGAGGAAATGTTCGCTCAGACAGTATTTCCACTACTGGAGAAAAGTTCCCTATGCGTCGACATCACCTTCGCATATGTAACCGCTACCGAGTACCGTCGGCGCACACTGGAATTCGAAGACGTAGATGTAATTCTGCTGGAAGGAATCTATCTCTTGAAGCGTGGCTTCCAGGCTTACTACGACCGTTCGATCTGGATCGAGTGCGGTTTTGAAACGGCGTTGGAGCGTGCAATATCGAGAGGTCAGGAAGGTCTACCCCCCGAGGAGACCATTCGAGACTACCGGACAATTTATGCCCCGGCCCAAGAGATTCATTTCCAGCGAGACAACCCTAAAGGTGCGGCCACTTTGACTGTCAACAACGACGAGAGTCTGGGTACGGTCATCTGGTATGAATGAGTGGTTAATTGGCGCCGGGCCGCCACTTAGGGAAAAGCTTCACGCTCTTCGGTCAGCGCCATGAGCCTCCCGTTACTAGTCGAGGCGTCAGGCGTGTAAACATACAAAGCGCCTTGGCTCATCAACTCCTGGTATAGAATCTCCTCGTGGTCATCGAAGTTGATGACAACTGCGTAGAAGTCTTTGTAGGGTAGACCGAACTCAGCATAACCATTCTCGTCAGTAACAGTGTCTGCCAGTCCAACAACCGAAACGGTCGCGCCTCTGACCGACTTGCCCAGCTGGTCTAGAATCCGAATCTTTGTCGTCGGCTGTTCCCGGCTTGGGGGGACGGTGACCCTTGGGGGCTTTTCAACCTGATTCACGACGTCTCGTTCGTAGTCTTGTTTTGGCGTGATCCAATTTGGACCATATTTTGTTTGCAGGTATTCCTCAGGCGGGTTCGGTACAGGATATTTTCCGCCCATGAACTCAATTTCTTTCAAGTTGGCAAACAAACGGGCAGGAATCCAGATAAATGGAAAATGGAATATGTGATTGTCGATAATGTGGAAAAAGGTGAGGTCTACGCGTGTTGATGACTTCATCATCCCCGCGGCGATCCAGCGGTCATTACCGTCTACGTTGACGAAATAGCCGCGGTCTCTGAAGGCGTCGAACACCGGGTCTAGCATGTCTTCGGTGAGCCCGTTGAGTCCAATCACGCTGCCCAGATCAATGTCATCGTCCCAGGGGATGAAGGCTTGGTCCCTGACTGCGCCGAGGCAAGTCCCTTGGCGGAGGAAAAATGGGACTCCCAGCGAATCCAATATTTCCTTGGCTTCCGCCAACATCGGTTTTGCAAGTTCCGGGTCAATGTGCTGGAGGTTGGCGTACGATTTGAACAGCGCAACCTCGTCTGCTCCACTTTCAGGAATCATTGTCCCTCCTGTATCCAAGACCAGCCGCATCATCACATTCAGCATTTGATGGCGCACCGACCGTTTTTCGTCCAATTCTTTCCATACGCTGCGATCTGCTCTAAAAAAGGTGGGCCGAGGGAGCGATCCGGGTGTCGGTTGACGCTCTTAGAGTCCAAGTATACAGTTCATGGCATCCTGGCATGCCTCCAGATTCGGATTGCGGCTTAATGCAGGATGAAGCACAGACGGCAAGCCCGGAGTCACAACGATGAATCCAGATTCTACCGGCCAGCCACAGATCGATGATGCTGTCGTGGAAAGCTATTTCGATGGGGCGGGTGGAACAACCGCCGCGTCAATGAGCATGATGGCTCACGGGCACAATTTGCCGCCGAACGCGGTTGCCCATCGGTTGACCAGAGAGCAAAGAACCATCCGCGACTGGTTGGACGCTGTGCCTAGCTCGGGAAGAGTGCTTGACGTTGGCTGCGGCGCTGGAGCGTGGGTGGAGATTTTTGCTGGTCGGTACGGTAGCGCCATCGGTGTCGAGCGAAGCCAGTTAATGGTCGAGGCCGCGAGAGATCGTGTGGCTCATATGCCCAACGCTGAGATATTGAGCGGTGATGGGCGAAAAGACCTGCCTCACAGGCCATTCGACATGATCTTCGTGGGCGGCCTTTTCATGTATCTCAACGACGCTGACTCACTGGCGTTGCTTGACGCCTTGAAAGATCGTCTCAGTGCCGGCGGGTCCATTATTCTTCGGGAATCAACGGTGCGGACTGGGGTGTTGCTGGCCAAGGGAGAGTACCAAGCCATCTATCGAAGCGTCGACTCTTACCGTCAGATATTCCAAGAAGCGGATATCACTTGCCAGGAGGTAATACAGAACCCCGGCTACCGAAATATCGTGATGGCTGAAGAATTTGTTAGCTTTCGTCGAAAATGGCTGCCGTTCTTGCCCAAAGATTCGGCTTTGCTAGGCAGCCTCACATGGTGGGCATTGAGAGGTACGACGCCGGTCAGCTTCTGGGCGCTACCCAAAACGTTATCCACACTGAATGTAGCTTGGCCTCGCTTACAGAATCATTTCTTCCTGTTGAAGCCGACGAGCTAGAGAACCAGTGGCTATTCCGTCCAGATGATGTAGGAATACGCAGCGGTCAGGACGCCGACGTACGTGGTAACAACGTAGTACCAGCGTCCGCCGAGCTTCACCATCCGAAACGGCGCGACGTGTAGGTACGCCGAAACCAATATTGCAACGTAAAGAATCGCGGCGAATATGTCGCTGTCGATGAATGTGTGTAACAAAAACAACGCCGAGATCGCAAGCGGAGTGTTGTCGATCGTTATGCCTGCGTGGGTACCGTTTTCATCGATGCCGTAGACATCAAAGTAGGCCAATCGAAGAACCCCGGCCACGATGATCGCCAAGGCTCCCGGGTAGAACCACGGACTGAAATCCCCAACGCTTAGCAGAAGGATCGCTGGCCCGGTCGCTGAAACGACCATATCTACCAGTGAATCCATATAACCGCCGAACATCTTTTGCGACTCACTTCGGTCCGGCATGCTTCTAGCGACCAAACCGTCATACCAATCGAACAAGACGGCCCAGAGCATGGCGATTATCGCGGCAGGAAAATTCTGATTAAGCGCGAAGAAAATTGCGAGCAGCCCGCAGCTGAGACCAAGCAGAGTGACTAAATTTGGTTTATCCGCAACAAAAGACAGGATACTTGGCGCTTTGGATTCATTTTCGCTTTTATTCATTAGTGACAATAGCCCAAGCATGCTTGCCGGTGACCCAAGCGTTTTCCGTGTTACTTTTCAGAAACAGAAAACTCTATCGGCAGATCTTTCAAGTCCAAAGTAGTGGGGCCGCCGTAAAGGTCCCCCTTCTGGAGCAACAGAACTGTCATACAGACATCTTCGTTGGGCGTATCGGCCTCCGCAGCCTCTTTCGCCACCTGGTGAAAATACCCGGTGCCGCGCAGGGCCTTAGGCTTCGGCTTCAACTGTAGGATAAATTCTGCCACTTCATCGGCATCGTTCACCACATAGGGAACGGTGGCCTCGACGGCCTTGCCGTTGAACTGGATATTATAGATAGATTCTCGCTGTTTACCGAGTCCTTTCAACAGCCTGATGTCTGTGAGAACGAACCGATTGGAAACTCGGTACATCTCTTGCAGCATCTCTTGGTAATTGGGCTCGTTATTGAACACGCTCGTGCAATGGACGATGTCAAAGGAGTCGTCCTCGAAAGGCAAACCAAAGCCCTCTGTGACTAAGAACCTGGCCTCGGGGTATCGGCTGATAGCTAATTCCACAGCCCGTTCGGATAGATCGATTCCGGTGTACTCGATATTGGGCTCGTAGGACCGCATGATGTTAAAGAAACCGCCCGAAGCACAGCCAACGTCCAATACCTTGGCGCCTGGAAATAGCACTCGAGGCAGGAATACGGTCTCAGAAGGGTAAAGGTCTGAAATCTCGTGGCGATTTTGAGAGTAATAATCTATCGCGCTCGGATTTGACCATTCCTTGGCTGTACTCAATAAAGTCTCCGATTGGCTTAAATTCGATTTCGGCGGTGGGCGCAGGACACGTCAGTCGGTCGCGTCAGCCTACTGCGGCAGCAGCGAACATCCTTTCTGCGTCACGGAGATCGTCCAACGTATCGATCTCAGCCCATTTTCTGTTTCCGGTATTCATTGCAGCCATCTTCATGCAACCCGATTCGATGAGGTCGGCGAATACGGCTTCGTAGTACATGTCAGACCGGTCATCATCCAGAAATTCTTCCATCTTCGGAACTATTGTTTCAACCAGAGTTTCTTTGCAAAGCCGATAGATATTCACAGTCTTAAGAGCCTGGCTATAATCAAACTCAGGACCCTGGTCAGACTTTAGAACCATCTGCTTCGCGACACCATCTTCGGCCATAATAACCGTGCCATCCATGGTCGGCTGAAAATAGTCCACTATCGCCAAGTTGGGCGCCTTCATCATGAGCAGGTCCCAAACCAGTAGATCGTCGAAAACCAGATCTGACTCGATGAGCAGAATTCCTTCGTTGAATTCCTCTCTGGCGAGCCAAAGGGAATAGAGGTTGTTGGTCTTATCATAGTCTGCGTTCTCCACGTAGGAGATGTTCACGCCACGATAGTTGGACCCGAAATGATCGCGCACAGCATCGGCCATATGTCCGATGACGATGGTAGTTTCATGGATCCCGGCCCTTCGTAGGGAGTCCAGCTGATATTCCATCATGGGCCTGCCTGCCACATGGACTAGACATTTAGGTCGCGTTCGAGTCAATGGGAAGAGTCTGGTGCCCATTCCGGCGGCCAAAATAAGTCCTTTCATGATCATCTAACCTCAACCGCATCAGCTTTATCAGCTTCCGCGAATTTCGCCAACCGCTTGAATGTCTCAACAAGACGATCGTTGTCTTCGGCCGTGCGGCAGGCAATACGGATGAACTCGCCTTCTAGCCCTTCTTTGCCCCCGCAATTATTTACCAAGACACGGGAGTCCACAAACAGGCGGTTTGTAAGGGATTCACCGGTGAATCCGTACAGGATCTTGCAGAGAATAAAGTTCCCCTGAGTAGGGAATGCATGGAGGTAGGGAACCTCAGCTAGACCCTCCACTAGATTGTGAGTCGCGTCCCTTACCTGTCGACAAGACTCGATGTACTCAGACTGAAATTCCCCAATTTCTTCTAGGAAATACTGAGCAAATGAATTTATGCTCCAGATCGGCACATCGTTGCGCAGTTGCGTTAACCGCTCGGCATTCCCGGTAGCCGCGTAACCGAGTCGAATCCCTGGAATTCCACAGTTCTTGGATAGGCTCTTCAACACCAACATATTGGGGTATTCGTGAATCAGATCCAAAGCCGAAGAATCTGCCTCGACATCCACAAAGTCCAGGAATGACTCATCCACCAATATCAGGTTGAGCGACTTCATACGGTCCAGGAAATAGACGAGGTCGCTCTTCGACAGGTAGGTGCCGGTCGGGTTGTTGGGTCGGATGAGAAGGGCGGAGTCTGAATCTGTTTCTCTAACGTGATCAATAAACGCATCAACGTCCAGTTCAAAACCTTCTGACGGCTTGAAGGATCTGACTTCTCGACCCAAGATTTTGGCCCGGTTCACAAACTCCTCAAAGGTAGGCACTGGAACCGCCAGACGATTGACGAACCGTGCCACGACGGCGTTGATGAGTTCACTGGCCCCATTGCCAACGACCAACTCGTTTTGGGTGAGACCTACTTGCTGGGCCATCAACGACGAGAGGAACCAATTTGTTGAAGGGTAATTGCCGATCAACTCAGGCAGTCTCGCCTGCATATCTTCGACCATTCGAGCCGGTGGGAAATACCGGTTGGTCATATAGCAAAAATCTAAGACGTTTTTATTCCAATAGCCGCCATATAGTGAAGAGAGGCGGCTAAGTTCTTCGGATGCCATGATGTACTCCATTGACTGCAGATGAATACAGAAAAAGCTCAGATGCAACGGTTGCGCGAATAGAAAGCTGGGCGGGAAGAACTAGCGAGGCCTGTAACGTGTGTGCGGTGCAGTTGCCGTTCCATGACGGAATACAATCCGCTGGAGGGAGCCAGGCAGCATAACTGCTGCGGATGAAGGCTGGTTACAGGACAAAGGAGAGCAGAAAATCGGGATGGGATAGCTAGCGGAAGGAAAGAAGAATGTCCTCAAGTACTTGGGAGTCAGTAATACAGAAGTTGATGGGGGTTGATTTATTCATGATTGGGCCTCCGTGAATCTCCCGACTGTATCTGGAAATCAAGAATAGCCTCAGGAGACAACGCCACATTCTACCATCAGCCAATGGTGTGGTCAAATGAACCGTTGGATTTTACGCCTGCCCTTGACGTGATAAAGCCCGTCAGAAGGTCGGTCTCTAGGGCAAGATCGAATTCCATTTCAGCGCGGCAATGCCAATGGAGATCTCAACATTAGTGGATACATATGAAGCCTAGTGAAGTTATTTGAGCAGAGGCGCGACGTGTTTATTGAGGGGTGCTCCAAAAAGGGATTTTCCTGGGCTGCAGCTAGAAACTGTGTCGATGTGGGTGTCCCGAAAGGACTTGGTTTTGCTGCACCAGGTACTGCAAACCATACGCAAAACGCCCTAGTTCTTAAGGGCTGGGGCGTTAATGTTGCCGAATCACTGCGCCCACCGCTAGTCAGGCCAGTGTTTGAAACGGTGTATTGGGCGATTCGAAGAACGTGCGCAGATCCATAAAATTCTGGCGTAAATCGCAAAATCGCCCAACCGTATCTGAATGTGATTTGCCCGGGGACTGGGACGATTCCATCGAGGTAGTCGTTGGGTGTCACACTGAGCCGCTTACTCATAGAATCTCCGCTGTCATACTCCCTGTAGGGTCGGTCTTACCCTTCTGCATTTCCAGCGCGGCATATGCCACCACATCAACCTGATCGTCGTTGGTCCCGGTCGGGAAGGCCAGGAGTTCGGCCTCCAGATCATCTATCCAGGATGCTCCAGCCAGGAAATACACACTCCCGGCCGATAGCCGGGCGCTGGCCGGTTGGGCCCTGGTCCACTTGTCTTTGTCGGGCCGCAGGCGCCGGACCGGCAGACCGGCCCGCCTGGCCTGCTGGAATACCGGCCTGCCCTCTATCCCGATATAGGCCGGCGACCACTTGTCGCTGGCCTGGCGTAACGTCGGGGTAAGATCTGGGGTTTCGAGTTGAACGCGCACCATATCGAGGAGCAACAGATCGCTGTCCGGGGTGACGGCCCAGGTGGCGACCGCCGTGTAGTCGGCTTTCTTGTTCTCGGTCTCAGCGGTGTCGACGGTCTGGAAGATGTAACACTGGTCTTTTCGCCACCGTTTGACGCCCTCCGGACGGGAAAGAAGGTAGTGTTCTTCGTCTCGCCGGAAGTACCGGAAGTCTTTGAGCTGGAACACTGTGCCCTGCGGCCGCGACGGTCGTTGTTGGTAGAGTGCTCCCCACCAGTACGGGCCCACCGTCCGCTTGATGTTCTCCAGGGTCTTCTTCGGGTAACGGCTGGGCCAGAGCGGATCTCCAGGAGTTCGACCCAGCTGGTCATTTTCTTCCGCCATCGCCGGCAGGGAGATTACCACCCACTTTTCGCCTCCGTCTTTCATGTCTTGAAGGATCTTGCCGGCGAGGTCGTCTTCGTGCCAGTGGGTCATGATCAGCAAGAGCGAAGCGCCGGGTTCCAGGCGTGTGTAGGCCGTCGACTTGTACCACTCCCAGGCGTGTTCCCTGTAGGTGGCCGAGTTGGCCTCCTGGTCGTTCTTGACAGGGTCGTCGATTATCAAGATGTCGGCGCCCTTTCCGGTCAGGGGACCACCAACGCCGGCGGTCTGCATCCCTCCCTGGTGACCGGTTACTTGCCATCTTTTGGCCGCGCTGGAATCGTCCCTGACAGTGATACCGAAAAGTTTCTCACCCCATTCTTCGAGAATGTCCCTAGCCTTACGGCCCCACGACGCCGCGTAATCTGCTTCGTAACTGGTCAGGATAACGGACTTATTGGGATGGGTTGCGACGAACCAGGCGGGAAAATACTGCGAGCACAAGGTCGACTTCCCATTCCTGGGGGGCATCAAGACCAAAAGCCGCAGGATCTCTCCGGCGGCTAATTGAACTAAAAGGTCATTGAGAAGAATCAGATGGGCGGGTAGCTCGAAGTCGTCCCAAACCCGGACGCCTAACCCTGCTGGGGACAGGATCTTGTGCGGCCTTTTCCTCTCTCCAGTTTGTCTTAGGACTCGCCCGCCTGACCAGCCACGTCCACTGCCTCACCCATCACCCCAGGTCGTAGGGCCTTAACCTTGGCTCCCCACAACAGAGCTTCTTCCTCCAACTCGGGAGTCAGCTCAGACAGGTCGATGTCGCCCCAGCCCAACCCGGCCGGCGCGAAGTACATCGGAGAATCCGGCGTCTCTCCTGGCAGAACTCGCTCAGCGTCCAGCCCGAGGAGCTTGGCTCGACGTTGCTGGATCCTGAGGATCATCGACATCCAGTTTACAGACAGGGTAGCCCGATACCTGGTCCATGCCTGATTCTCGGCTTCCTCCAGGGTAGCGAGCTCCAGCAGTTTGATCTTTTCCAAATCGTCATGGAGGTTCTTCTTCCACCCAGATTCTAGCCAATGCACATCTTTAGTTATAGTCTGGGCCGACACGCCAACAAGCCTAGCTATGTCGCCTTTCGGGTGCTTTCTTAGCAAGAGCTGATGGACCAAAACCCTCCGCTCTCTTGTCGCTTCTTGTTGCTCCGCACTCTGAGCCATTTTTAAACCCGTCCAAGGTCAGATTGAAACCCATGACCGTTATTTCAAGTCGTCAGGACACCCCGACGCTTAAGGACATACCGGTCTTCCTCGTTTTCCCACCGGCCCGCATCACTTTCGTGCCCCATTTCTCGATCAAATAGTCTTCGTCGAACTTCTGGGTGGCTGTGGTCCGGACCTCCTGCAGCCCTCCCTGGGTGGACCAATGTTCGCAGACGAAAACCCAACGCATCTCACACCAGACGATACGGTGCTTCTGGAGCGACTGGAGGCAGATGTCGAAGTCTTCCTTGGCGTGTAGGTTATCGTCAAACCGTAACTCCGGGTCGATGATCCCGATTGAACGGCAGTTGACCCAGCCCCGTAGGGTGAATGGCACGAATGTGTTTCGCTCTCTAGGATTCGGGGTGTGGGCGAAGCCAAACACGCCGGCTCCTGCGTCGATCGCCATGTTCTGGGTCTGCTCCAAGACCTCCATCATGTACTGGAGCTCCAGGTGTTTCTTGGGGTGCAGGGTCATGGTGTAGATGCAAAACCGGAGGTCGTCGTCGAACATTATCAGCGACTGATCCTCGGGTCGACGACAGTTATCAAGGATGTAGTTCCTGGCCTGGGCGATGTTACTCACCGAGTCCGGGTGGGCCCAGACCTTCATATCCGGGTATCTCGCTTGGTATGCGTCAGCCTGCCGCTCGGGAACACACAAGCTGGCTACCTCGCGGAGCGGGTGCTTCTCGATTATGTCCACCCGGCTCAGAGACGGGATCACGATGTTCAGGTCACTCACGCTGATCACCCCGGATTCTCTCCAGATACTTACCACCGTCGACTACAACCTGGAGCTTCTGGAGGCTGGGGCGGAAGGCGTCCTGTTGCCGCTGGAGTTGGAAGTGGTCTGTGGCCGCGTACCAGTCGAGCTCTGTCCGGAATAGCAGGACAACGTAGTGGAACCCTTCTCCCGGGACCAGGCCGACTCCATACCGGTCTTCCGGTCCCTCACCCAACGTCGGATCTTCTGGATCTTCGGTCGATGCCAACCCACCCCTGGCCTCGGCTATCAGGGAGTTCAGGCTGTCGGCTTCGGCGTCTGCGACCCGGGCGAGGATGAGCTCTTTTTCCCGGTCGATACCGGCCATCGCGGCGACACGGTCGAAGAACAGGAGCGCTTTCGTCTCCTGTTCCTCGGTCAGGGAGCAAATGACCACCGGAATCCTTTCGGCGTTCTGCTCTATGAACTCCTGGACCCGCATGTGCCCGTCGATGATGTGGCCTGTCTGCTCGTTGTAGACGACGCCCGTTATCATCCCGACTTCTTCGATGATGTCGGCCATCGCTTGACGTTGACGTCCCCCGTGTTGACGGAAGTTGCCGGGATGCGCCTGGAGCTCTCTGGGGTCCAGGTACTCCAGACGCAGGGGGGTGCTTGAGGCTCCCAGGGGATCTTCGTCCCGATCTCCCGCTGGGTCCGCTGGGGACTCCGGCGGGGTCTTAGAACCCGAGTTGGGTTTCTTGCTGTTCTTCGGGCCCTTGTTGTCTTGTGTCACTTCCCTTCCTCACGTCACCTTTCTTCATCCCGTCGTACTTGAACGGAGCCCCGGCGGTCATGAACCGCTCGGCTTCTTCCCGGTACGGATCATCTACGTCGGTGTCATTGGCACACACGACCCCGACTTCGAAGAAGTGTTGCCAACCCCGGCCCATCTGACGGCCTGCCGCTGTGTGCTTGTCTTTCGCCACGTCCGGGATCTCCAGGTACTCGTCTGACCGGTAGACCGCGTTGCAGAAGGTATCTGCTTGACGGGATTTCGGGCTCCGGCAGAGGGCCAGGATCGCGTTGGCGAGGACCAGGCGCTTGGCGGAGTTCTTCCGGTTCACCATTTCCTTGTGCTGAATCTTCCAGGTGTAAATCAGCACCGACAACTCTGGGTTGGCGAGCCCCACGTCTTCGTGGGAGATTATCTCCAGCCGGTTCCAAAGATGGGGATAGAACTCCGGCTCCAGCTCGATCGCCCAGTAAAGGGCTCCTCGTTCGTCCCCAGACCGGATGCATTTCTGAAGAGCGCTGAACGTCTCGTCAAATCTGTACCCCCCCGGGGTCTTCATGGCTCCTATCGACATTTTTCCTCTTCTCTCTTTGTGATGATTGATTCTCGCGCACCACTTTACATCAGTTGGGTGTAATAGCAATCCCGAGTTTTCAGTGGATTCTCTTGCGTGTGGCTCGGTTTAAACGCTTTGATTTACCCTTGACGTAGATTGGGGTCCGTGCCTGGGAGAACTTCGCCTAGATCGTCTGACTAAACTGGTCCATCCGGTGTTTCTCCAGCAGGCGCTTCACCCGCTGGAGTCCCCGGACAGCTTCGTCCAGTTGGGCCTCGATGGTCCCTCCGCGCGCGTACAGTGCTTGGCCCAGGTCGTCCATGTTCTCGATCCTTGCCAAAGCCCGTAGCACCTGGTCGAACGCGGTGGTGAAACTGGCAACTGCCTGGTCCCTCACCGGATCTGGTTGGAGCTCTGGGAACATATCGATCTGTGCCTCTTGTGCGCCGATTCCCTTGACCATTCCAATTACCTCGTTGAACGTCAGGTCCGTCTCGTTCATGGCCCGGAGCGCCCGTCCCTGACCGTCTGGTGTGAGACGCGAGAGTTCGTGCCCAACTCCAGGCTTGACTATCCCTCGGGCTATGAGCTCGATTATGTCCTGACGGCACTCCAGCAGTTGGACCCGCCAACCCACCTGGGCCGGAACGATGCCGGTCGCCTCTTCCAAGTCTTTCAGACTGAATCCCTCGTCCAGCATGGCTTTAAGGGCCCGCGCCTCTTCGATGGGGTTCAGGTTCTCCCGAACGATGTTCTCCAAAAGCTGTAGGCGCCGGGCCTCGCCCGGTGTGATGTCGGACCTGACGATGGCCGGGATCGTTTTCCATCCGTTCAATTGCGCGGCCGTGTACCGGCGCTCGCCGGCGACAATCATGTAAGGGACCGGTCCCTCGATCGGCCGCACAGTGATTGGTTGGAGCAGTCCGTCGGAATCCAGGCTCTTCGCCAGGGCCTCCAGGGCCACCGGTTCGAAGACCTTTCTCGGCTGGTCCGGATCTGGTTGAACCAGGTCCAGCGGGATCTCTTTGACGGTCATTCGTTCGGTCACGGTGCCATCTAACGGTGCGCTCATGGCTTGTTACTCCTCGACTACCTTGGCTGTGTCGCTCTGTTCTTCCATCGGGCCGTCTTCGACCAACTCGACCTCTCCGACTACGTAGAACATCAGCGCGTCGTTGGCGTTCTTCGCCGGCGCGTGGTAGGTCCGCGTGGTGGTGACTTCTACCTCGATCGTGTGCATCGACACGTCGTTCTCCTCTTGCTCCATCCGGTACCTGGCGTACTGAGCTCGGGAGACGATTCCCTGGAACATGCACAAACAAGTTATGTAGCACTCCGAGCAATCCTCA
>JACKQG010004207.1_pt1 | contig 16850 bp, 2 predicted proteins | sample 8237621 | NCBI WGS metagenome assembly JACKQG01 (sample SAMN15677084, study PRJNA649215) | marine metagenome | biome: marine; feature: Black Sea; material: saline water; isolation source: suspended particulate matter (SPM) from the Black Sea western gyre | collected 2013-06-09/2013-06-10 | depth...
AGCAACCAGAGCTATTGAGAATTGATGGTAGAATCGAAATTCAACAAAAGAAAGCAATCAAAAAATTACGTGCATCACGTGATAATAAAAAATTAGAAAAAGCATTATCTGTAATGAAGAGTGCAGCTGACACTAGTGAGAATTTGATGCCATACATTATTGATTCCGCCAAAGCGTTTGCCACCACTGGTGAGATTAGCAATACGTTTAGAGAAGTTTTTGGTGAATATCGTCCAAAAGAAGTGTTTTAGAGATTTTTATTTTTTCTAATTGAATTGTTTTGTTGTATAATTCTACAAAATTAATTCATCCATTTCTTATTTGATATACTATAAAACCACCCATCAAACCACTAAACCACCTGTAAACCAACTGGTTTTAGTGTTATTTGCATACAGGCACGATTTCAAAAGGTCCTTTTTTTATTCAAAACCAACTAAAAACCACACAAAACCAAAAGTGGTTTTGGTTCCAAATAATCCCAATTCGTTCCTAATTTGTTACCAAATGGTATGGTATTTCACAAAACCAAAACCAAACCAAAACCAAGGTTACCTATTGATACATCAAAAGGTAACAAAAGGTGTTAAAACCAAAACAATACCAAAAAACCAATTTTACCATTTTTTTTAAAATGCATAATATGTTCATCAATATTAAATATATAAAGTACCGTACATTACGGTATGGCAGATAAAAAATATAGAAAATATTCTAAAAGTAATCCCTTCATGGAACATAATGGAAAAAAATCTCGCTGTATTGTATGTGCCAAAAATTTTGATGGAAAACGAGGTGCTCAATCACATTCTTCAAAAATACATAACATGACTTTAGATGGTAGATTGTTGGATCATGATATAAAGAAAAAACCAAAACTTGACATTAATGAAAATTTTGATTCTAAAGAAATTCCTCCAGTTAACAATAACTCAAACAAGGATGAAAAGTTTCTTCAAACTATAACTCATGCAGATAAGATGATTAATCTTAATTCAAAAATTAATCAATTAGAAAATATGGGATTAATGAAACAAGCATATGAAATACGAGAAAAATATAATCTGTTTAAAACTAAATCAGATAAAAAACCTCAAAAATCTATTGATGATAAAACCAAAAATACGTTACTTATGATGTGGAATAATGAAGATGATCCAGTACGGAGAGACATCATCTATAACATAATTTTGATGAAATACTCTGGGGCATCTGATGATGTAATTAACATGGGATTGATACAATTAATGAACACTCCTGTAACACAAAAACCTGAGAAATCAGAATTTGAAAAACAACTAGAATTGGAAATTGTGAAACAGTCTATTAAAAATATGAATCATGATCCATTTGATGATTTTATTCGCTATAAAATGTCAACTAGTAAAAAAAGTAACGAAATTGATGAACTTGGCAAATATATTGAGAAATCAAAACAATCTAAAATCACTCCAGTTGAAAAATATTCCAATAAAGGTACACGTAAGATTTTAAAAACTACGAAATACTATAAAGTACCTGCTAAAATCCAGTCTGTGCGAAAAGTATTGCCTATACAAACATCAGTGTTTCATAAAAACTCCTATGATGGATACTTTGAATTTGATGAATCTGTAAATAATGCTGATTCAAATGGTTAATGATTCTGATATTTTCTCAAACTATGTCGATGTGGATGTCTGTATTTCTTAGGTCCCAATTAAGGATCAAGTTTTTACCCTCTATTTTTTCTCAAAAATCCTTCAAACTTCAAAAAAAAAAACCAGTAAATCCTCGATAGTTTGTCAAAATTGACTTAATCATTAAATACTTAACTTTCATGCATAAAGTTGGTCATGGGTAAGGATACTGTAAAGTCTAGTGGTAACGATCGTAATTACGAACGTGATGAGTTTGATGTTATCATAGATGGAATGGAATCCATACACAAGAATCACTCCAAACACATTGCCTCTTTGTTTCTAATTGGATTATTGTTATCTTCTGTTGCATTATTTTCGCCATATTCAGTATATGCTGCAGGGGAAACTCTAGACATTTTTAGCTCTACTCCAAACATTGTAATGCCTTCTACCACTTCTACAGCAAAAGAAGTCACTCTTACTTTTACAAGATCTAATAATTGGGCTTCTGGCACTAATTCATTTACTTTTGATACTTTTACAAGTAATCCTGACATTACATTTTATGTTGATAATGTTGGTGATGCAACTGATCAGCTAATTGGAACTACTGTTGATTTTGGTAATGATGGAACATTGACAAAAAATGTTGTTTTGAAAATTTTAACTACTGGTTCTGCTTTTGGCAATTCTCAAATTTACATTGATGCTGTAGATGTTTCAACTGGTGTTGGTGGTGATACCTTGTATGAATTTTTTAACATAGATGTAACCGTTGGTGATTCTAGTACTCCATTAATTACAATGAATGTAACCACTGCTGAAATTGGTGACACTATTGCAATAAATGCACACAACTTTGCTATTTCAAAAACTGTTACTGTGACTCTTACTGCTCCTGATGGCACAACTAATAATCCCACACTTACCTCTTCTTCAACTACAACTGATTCTAATGGGGAGTGGGATGGCACCTTTGTAATTCCAGAAAGTTGGGCTGATGGTGTAACTGAAGTAAAATTATCTACTAGTACTGGCTTTTCAGAAGAGTTTCTAACTATTTTTAGTGGTGGCGGTGGCTTTTTAGTTTCAGCATCTCCTTCAACTTTGAATATGTCTCCTCCTCCTGACACTGATGCCACTGCAATTTTTGAGACAATGCTTATTTCATATTCTCCATATGGTGGTTTTTCAAATGATGCAAACTTTACCATTAATGGATTGCCTCCTGGTGTTACATCTTATTGGTCAACTAACAGTTATACTACAAACAATACATTTTCATCATCTGTACCTATAGCTAATACAACATTTTCAAATGTAGATGTGTGGTTTACCTCTGATGAAACTACTGCCTTTGGCGATTATGATATCACTGTAGTTGGAACTGATACAACTGATGATTCCGTCTTTGAATCTATTCAGGCAACTCTTTCAATTCCTCCACCTCTAGCAACGGGTAGTGCACAAATTCAGGGCAGTCTTTCCCTTTCACCTTCAAATGCAGATGTTGGAGATACTGTAAACTTTTCAGGTAACATTGGTGCTAATTTATCTGATAGAGCAGTTGCTTTGACCCTTGATGGTGTCACATTAACTACATTACCTGCAAGTATTACAACATCATTTGGTACATCTACAACATTCTCTGGTTCATTTATTGTTCCATCTGGTTCTTCTGGAGCACTTGAAGTAGATGCAACATTAACTGATGATAACTCAAACACAATATCTCTTAAAGATACTTTGAGTATTCTTAGTTCTACTGATTCATACACTGCTACAATATCTCCTGAAAACCTTCCAGCTATCGAACCTGGAAACACTAGTGATGTAGTAACAATGACTGCAAATGGTATTGCAGGAAAAGGAAGCAATACTGTTGATACTTGTGTTTGGGGATTGCCATCCGGTGTTGGTGTAATTTTCCCTGATGAGTCATCATCAATTGATCTTGATAATTGTAGTGAAGAATTCACAGTACCTGCAGGTGGTACACTTTCAAAATCATTTAAACTAAAAGCTGACTCTTTTGCATTTCCAGGACCAATAATGGGTTCAGTTGATATTTGTAATACTTCAACTTGGGAATGTAAATTATTTACATTAAATGGTGGTATTTCTGCCCCATCTGGTTCTGGTTTTGCAAATGTCTTTTTATCTAAAAATTATGCCGAGGCTGGTGACTCACTTACTGTAACTGCTTCAGGTTATACTGGTAGTGAAACATTAACTGTTTCAGTTTTAGGAAATGATATTACATCAAAAGCTGCTTCTAGTGGTTCAGCTACTATCAACCTTACTTTACCAACTACACTGAATCCTGGATTTTATCCAATCAAAGTTACTGGAGGTACATCTGGAACTGTTGCAGAAGCAGGATTGGATGTATTTTCTACTAGTGGTTCTGGTGCAAGTGCCTTTAATATCGCAGTATCTCCATCATCTATTTCACCTATGCAACAAAGTTCAATTCCAAATCAAAACACAAACATGACAATTATTGTTGATGCATTTTCAGGACAGGCATTTGCTAATGATGAAGCGACTGTAACCATTTACGGTCTTCCAATTGGTGTGGAAGGTGCATTTAAAGTAAATTCAGTTCAAGGATCTTATTCAAATTCCCCTAGTGTCACTTTGGATGTTTCCCCTGGAGGACAAAACAAAACAACCCTTTCCTTTAATGTGAATTCATTTGCAATGACTGGACCATTTTATGCCTCAATTGATGTGGATTCTGGTACTGATTATCAATTCAAAGACTTTTCCACTTCGATCATTGCTCCAACTGGTGCTGGCGGAATGATGAATTATTTTGATGGTTTGGAATCTGGTGATGAAGGATTTGTAATGCAAGACTTATTTTCAATTGGTTCTGTATTTGTAAACCCTTCTGCCTTTATGGAAGGTGATACTGTAACTGTAACTGCATCTGGTTTTAATGCCGGTTCTGAAGTTAATATTTCTCTAATGGACAGCGTTGGCTCACATCTTAATATTACATCTGCTGGCACTCCAGTTTTTGATGGTGCCGGTTCCTGGTCTGGTTCTGTAAGTATTCCAACAACTACAAATATTGTTCCTGGAATGACTTCACTTGAAGTAAACGACAAGTTAGGACGAGAATCTGAAACATCAGTAACCATTCTTGATGCTAGCTCTTCATTTTCTGTATCTGTTTCTCCTACAAATATTCCTCCAATGTCTGCTGGAAGTAATGTTGATGTGATCTTTATTGTAAAGGGATTACCTGGTAAAGATCCTGGTGCTGTTTATTTGGAGTTTCCTTCTGGAATACCTTATGGTTTAACTGGATGCTTTGATACTAATAATTCTGGAACTACAGGCATTGATTGTACCAATGTGAATAATTTTGGTGATGTTCCAAAATCAAAACTATCTCCTGGACTTGGTGGTACCTCAAAAACTATCTTAACATTAGATGTTGATGACTTTGCTCAACCAGGACCTGTGTATTTGGATATTCGAGCATACACTGTAAGTGAAGGTAGTTCTAGTACAATTTATGACGTAGGTGATCAAGAATTTTATCTTCCACTTGATTCAAACATTTCTCCAAAATCTGGTTATAATGGTGGAGTATTTGGTGGCGATGGTGGTGCTGGAAACTTCTTTGGTGATTCTACTGGCGGCTTTAAAGACTTTAGTACTATGCAATCTAATTTTGCAACTCAATACTCTGGTGTTGATAATGCATTCAATGCATTTACAATTGCAGAACTGTTTGTCAGTCCAACTTCCGGTGTTGCAGGTGATGCCATCTCTTTGACTGCAACAGGTTTTCAGCCTGGAGAAAATGTAGAAGAAGTATACTTTGGTGGAACCAACATGACTATTCCAAAGTCACAAACCTTTGATGCATCAGGACAAAAGACGTTTAATTTTAAAATCCCATCATCCTTTACTAGTTCTGGATATTATGGAGTTGAAGTTTGCTCATTAACTGGAATGTGTGCATTTTCTGACTTTTATATTGTAGATGCAAATGATACATTCAATGCATTTTCCACTCCTTCAATGCTTCCACCAATAAATGCTGGACAAATTACTGATGCTGCAACCATTACTGTAAAATCATTATCTGGAAAGAATGCTGGAACTGTAACACTATCTATTGATTATTTACCTCATGATGTCACTGCTTGTTTTGGTAGTACTCTGGATTGTGATGAATCCTCTGAATTCTCATCAGCTCCTGTTTCGACAACTTTGACTCCTGCAGTTGGTGGAACATCATCTGCAAAATTACGATACAACACTGATGATTATGTTCCCCCTGGTCCAAAGTTTGTTGACGTGATTGTAACAAGTTCAGAGAATTCACAATCACAGATGCTATTTGTTGACTTTGATGTGATGGGAAAACAAGATTTCTTTGATTCAGGTTTCACGAACATGTTTACTGGTGGAGGTGACTTTGCTGGTGGTGATTTCTTTAATGCATATACTATTGGTAGTGTTTCAGTAAAACCATCATCTGGAAAAGCAGGTGATCAGATAACTGTTACTGCTTCAGGATTTTCAGCAAGTACTGAAATTACAACACTAATCTTTGGCGACAAAACTCTACCAATTCCAGAATCTGCAAATTCTACTAATACCAGTGGTGTCTTTACCACAAAATTAGCAGTACCTACTGGATTATCTAATGGATTCCATCCTGTTGATATTTGTGCAGAAGATGGAATGTGTGCGTATACTGATTTTAATGCAATTGATGTAAACTCTAAATTCACTATGGAATTGTCTCAACAATTCCTTCCACCATTTAGTGCAGGAGAAGACTCTCAACAAATATCTGTCACTCTCAAAGCCACAAAGGGCAATGATCCTGGTGAGACTGATGTAAAAATCCAATTTTTACCTCCTGGTGTTACTGCCCAGTTTGGCTCTGAAGGATTTAGCTCAAACCCCTCCATCTCATTGACTACTGGAGTGGGAGGTACAAACAAAACAACTTTAACATTTAGAGCAGATTCCTATACTCCACCTGGTCCATTATTTGCAATGATTGAGGCATATCCATCTTCAGGTACTATGCAGACCGTACCAATTGATTCATCAATTGGTTCAAAATCCAACTTTGGTGGATTTATGATGGGTGCTGAAAGTTTCATGGGCGACTCTAGTACTGGATTCAAAGACTTCAGTTCTATGCAAAATGACTTTATGGGAACTTATGGAAATGATGCATTCAATGCATTTACTATTGCTGATTTGTATGTAAATCCATCATCTGGTGCTGTAGGCAGTGCTGTAACGTTGTCTGCAACTGGATTTGCTCCAGGTGTAGAAATTTCTGAAATTTATTTTGGCAGTAAAAATATTCCAGTCCCTTCTGGAACTACAGCTGATGCCTCAGGTTCCTTTAGTACTACTATTTCAGTACCTACTGGATTATCTGGATTCCAACCAATTGACTTGTGTACTACAAATGGAATGTGTGCATATTCTGATTTCAAAATAAGTGGTGCAAATGATGTCTTTATGGCAACAGCATCTCCATCCTTTATTGATCCTGTAAGTGCTGGTACTGATACTAAAAATTCCACCATTACTGTAAAGGCACTAAAGGGTAAAGATCCTGGAACAGTAACATTATCTGTTGATTACATGCCATGGGGTGTTACTGCAAGATTTAATGGCAGTGACAGTGGTGAATATTCTTCAAATCCTACATTCACTTTAACTCCTGGATTGGGTGGTGTTTCATCAATTCCTGTTGATTATAGAATATCTGAAACTGCTCCTCCTGGACCTGTCTATGTTGATATTAAAGTAAAATCAAGCACACAATCACAGATTCTGTTTGTTGATACTTCTGTAATGCCAAAAAATGATTTCTTTGATTCTTCTTTTACTAATCAATTCACTGGTGATATGTTCAACGCATTTAGTATTGCTAGTTTGATTATAACTCCACAATCTGCAGGAGCCGGTGAACAAATCTCTCTTACAGCTTCTGGATTTAACCCTAGTGCTACAATTGATGCGTTATACTTTGGACCAAAATTATTGCCATTACCATCAGGTTCTGATACATTTGATTCAAATGGAATGTTTACCACAAAAATGGCAATACCTTCAGGATTATCCTCTGGTCATTATCCAGTTGATTTGTGTACTACTGATGGAATGTGTGCATTCTTTGAAATATTTGTTGCAGGTGAAGATGATTTGTTTACTGTTACTACATCTCCACAATTCCTCCCACCGATTAATGTAATTGATGAGGCTGAATTTACAAACAATTTTGTAACAACTCCAAATGGATACAGTGGAACCCCTGAATACATCACAATAAACTCTACACTTTCAGTTAAGGCAATGTCTGGAAAGAATGCTGGAAATGTAACTTTAACCTTTGATTACCTGCCTTCTGATATTACTGCAAGATTTAACAAAACACTATCTGATGGAAATGATACACCATGGCAAGGGTGTGATCCAACATGTCCTGCAGTTACATTAAGTGTTGGTACTGGTGGTAAAAATAACACTAATGTAATGTTCAAAGCAGGACCTGATGCATTCCCTGGACCATTATTTGCTGATGTGATTGCAACTACAGACCAAGGTACACAGTCACTATTTGTTCCAATAGATAGTGGAATTATGCCAAATAATGATTTCTTTGAAACTGGTTTTACTAATGAGTTTGATGGTGGTGCATTTGATGGAATGGAAAACCTCTTTAAAATATCATCCATGAATGTAATTCCATCTACTGGTGCACCAGGTGATTCTATCAAAATTTCAGGTTCTGGATTTACTGCAAATGCTGGAATTGATTTACTTCGAATAGGTTCTGAAACAATTACAATGCCTTCTGGAATAACTTTTGATAGTAATGGTGTGTATTCTGTTGATTTGGCAATTCCTACTTTATCTTCTGGATTCTGGGATGTAGAACTATGTGATACTAGTTTTATCTGCTCATTTAGTGAAATCTATGTCACTGGAAGTAGTGATTTATTCACTGTAACTGCAAACCCTCAGTATTTGGAATCTGCATTCCCTGGAGTTACTACAAACTCTTCAAAGATTACAGTCAAAGCACTATCTGGAACTAATGCAGGAAATGTGACTTTGACCATATTTGGTTTACCTTCTGGAATCACTTCAAACTTTGATGGAACTGCTGCTAATAGTGCGACATTAGCAGTGGGTACTGGTGGCAAAAACTCCACTACTATTACATTTGATATTGCATCTACTGCACCTTCTGGTCCTGTATTTGTAGATATTGAGGCAACTTCTGATCAAGGTTCTCAGACGTTTATGTTACCAATTGATTTTGGTGTATTGCCAACATCAGGTCTTGCCTTCTTTGATAGTACTTTCAAAAATAATTATGATGGATTCTTCCCATTCAAAGTTGGTATGGTAACTACATCATCAACTGCTGGTGGTCTGAACAGTTCTTTGACTTTATCAGCCGCAGGATTTGCACCAGGTAGCACAGTTGATTCATTGACTTTTGGAAATCACACTGTTGCATTACCTTCTAGTGGAAAAACATTTGATGATTCAGGCTCTAAAAAATGGGCCTTCAAGGTACCTAATAAAATAGAATCAGGATTCCACTTTATTGATGTGTGTACCACTGATTTTATGTGTGCAGGAACTGAGTTCTTTGTAACTTCATCTAGTGATGTGTTTGAGATTAAAGTTTCACCTAAAGAATTGCCTCCAGGAAAACAAGGTGAAGATAGTGAAAGTATTACTATTACTGCAGAAGCTCTATCTGGTAAGGATGCCGGAACTGTAACTATTGATTTATCTGGATTACCTTCTGGAATTACTTCTAAATTTGATGGAACAGCAGCTACTAGCAAGGAGTTAACTGTTGGATATGGTGGGAAGGCAAGTACCAAACTACAATTCTCAATTGCAGATACTGTTTCTCCTGGACCTGTATTTGTTGACATTACTGCAAGTTCCTCTGCAGGCTCTCAAACATATTACAAATCATTTGACTTTGGTGTAATGCCTGACTTTGATGCAGGTGGAACTTTGGCAACCTTTGTGGATAACATCCCTGCAGGTGACTTTAACCCATTTAGTTTTGGCTCATTACTTATCTCCCCTACTGCAGGGCCAATTAATGGAACTGTAAAATTAACAGCCTCTGGATTTACTCCAAGTACTGCAATTAATGGACCTCAAATTATTTTTGGAAATCATACTTTGGCATTGTTGTCAAGTGATAGTACATTTGATGCATCTGGAATGTATTCAACAAGTATTGCTACTCCAAACATGGTGGATGGAAATTATATTGTAAAAATATGTGAAACAAATACAATTTGTGCAGAATCTGACTTTGAAGTAGTCTCTGATAGTAAGACCTTTTCCATTGATGTCTCTCCAAAGAAATTACCTCCTGCAATTCAAGGACAAGCATACACTGCATCTGATATTTTATCCATTGTTGTAAAGGCAATCAAAGGACAGACTCCAGGTATTGTAACTGTGGAACTGTTTGGAGTACCTGATGATGTAACAACATACTTGGATATTGATGATGGAAATGGCTTTACTAGTGCGGATAAAAAATCTGTAACTTTAGGACTGGGTGGGAAAAAGACAGTAAAGGTAAAGTTTGCAGTAGATGACTTTGCAGCACCAAATGGAATTCCAATATTTGTTGAGGTAAGAAATGCTGCAGGCACTGAAATTACAGGAAAAGAAGTGTCATTTGGTGTATTGCCTAAAGCAACATTTTCCTCATCCCTTGGTGTTGGAAATGTGATATTGGAACCTGAAACTAATGCTACTAAAAATACAGTAACTATTACAGCTTCTGGATTTACTGCAAGTGATCCGATAACTATTTTCTGGGGAATAGATCATGATTGTGATGATGGCCACTGTGATAAGATTAATTTACCTACGGGTACCACATTTGATGCAAATGGATTTTATTCACAAACAATTTCAATTAAAAATGTAACATCATTTGGAGTCTTCCCAATCACTGTGGAGGATAACTCTCAACGTGAGGCAACTACAGAGTTTACTGTAGTTGAAGCTGGTTTGAAATTTTCAAATAAAATATCTGCAGAAACTGTTGCACCTGTATCTCGTGGTAGTGAGACTGCAAACTCCACTCTAACTATCTCATCCCTTGCTGGTGAAGATTCAGATGAAGTTGAAGTATCCTTTATTGGTCTTCCAACTGGATTTACTCCAATCTTTGATGGAACTGCACTTACTGGGTCTGACACTGTATCTGCTGAAGGCGGAACAGCACTTGGAAAATCATTTAATCCCGCATTTGGAAATTCAAATAAAACAAATATTGCATTTGATACTGCATCAACTACAATTCCTGGAACGTACCATATCAAAGTAAATGTAACTGATGCAAATCAAATCAGTACTTTACATGACTTGGAAGTAACAGTAAAACCTGGTGGGACTGCAGCTGATGACTTTGCACAGTTATCCTTATCTAGTTTATCTGGAATTGAAAACTCTACACTAACTGTTACAGGTAAAGGATTTACTGCAGCAAATACTGTTTCCATGAAATTTGGAACAACTGACTTTTCACTTCCTGCAGGAACTGTATTTGATAGTGCAGGCAAATTCTCAACTACCATAAAGATTCCTTCATCTTCAGTAGGGGACTATCCAATTATTCTATCTGATGGAGTACGTTCTGCAACTGAGACTTTCTCAATATTGGGAAGTTCTGATAAATATGCAATTTCTATATCTCCATCAAATCTTATGATTCCTCCATTAACCATTGGTACTGATTCTGAACCAATCAAGTTTACAATATCTTCATCTAGCGGAGTTGATGCAGGTGATGTCACATTTAACCTCAATTATACTTCTCATCCTGAAATTATACTAAAATGGAATACTACTGGAACTACATCTAATACAAATAGAGTAAATCCTGGATTTGGTAGTTCAGTTGATTCACAACTTGTACTTAATGCACCTTCAGGAATTGTAGAAGGTAATGGAAACGTGATGATTAACCTTGATGTGTCTGATGGAATCACTACAAAATATTATTCCTTTGAAACTAGTATAATTCCTGCAGCAGGTGAATTGGCAACTTGTACTGTTGCACCATCAAAAGTTGCAGCAGGAAGTGCAGTGACAGTTTATGGTAGTGGATTTGGTAGTACAAAAACAGTATCTATTGATTCACTAAAGATGGCAGGAACCTCCTCTACTCTATCCTTTGGTGAGACAATTACCACTGATGGTTCAGGTGTGTTTAGCGGACAATTTACCATTCCTGTAACCATTAATTCAGTTTCTTTGGAAGGAAACTATGAATTTCACATTAGTGATTCTTCAGGAAAGTCATGTCATGCTGAAGTATTTGTAATTCCTGATAATCCTGTAATTCAAACCAAAGTTGATTCACAGTCCATGATTTCAGAAGCTGGTGGACACATTAATGCAACTCTATCTGTATCTACTCAAAATGATTTATCAGGTAATTTGGCATTACTAATGACTTCACTTCCTCCTGGAGTTACTGCAAATGTCACAAGTTCTAATGGAACAATTATTGCAAACTATCACGGATTGGTAAATGGAACGTACAGTGATCCTGTATCTGGCTTTGATGATGTAATGTCTTTCACACCTGGCTCCCCTCAAATATTTAATGTCACATTTAATATTCCTGAAACTCTTCCTCCTGGCCCATATTCTATTAAACTTGGAGCCAATTCCACTGACCAAGTAAGGGCTGAATCTCTAACTTTACAGGTAACAGATAAAGGAAAAGCAGGTGTATCATCATTCCCATCTGAAGGATTAACTGAAAGTCAAGTGAGTATTGAGGGTAGTGGATTTGGAGCATCAGAAAGAATCTCTGTAAAGTTTGATGATTTGACTAATGGAACTAGTGGATTTACTGTCAATCCTAGTACTATAATTTCAACTAGTACTGGTAAATTCAATGGAACTATAACTATTCCAACACTTGATGCAGGACTATATGGAATATTTGCAGAAGGTATGACTGGTAGTAAGAATGCAACATCTCAGTTCAAAATTACTCCAAACAGTAAAACATTTGCCTTGGAAATCTCACCAAAACAGGTTAATCTAAAACAAGGAAGTACTGGAACCTTTGATATCTCACTTGTTCCAATGTCTGGTTTCTCATCAAATGTCACATTATCATTAACTGGATTACCTGATGGAATAACTAGTTCCTTCCAACCAACAGCACTAGTTGATCCATTAAATGGAATTGCAAGTCCTGTAACTTTATCAATTTCAGTTCCATCAACTAAAGCAGTCAGTAGTTACACTTTCTCAATTACTGGAACTGCAGAGGATAGTACCATAGTAACTGAGCGTGCAAATATCAAGGTGCAAAAGAAGACTGGTGGCAATATGGGTAATCCACTTGATATGGAAAAGGATTCAGATGGTCACTTGTTAATTGTTGATGCAGAAAATTGCCAGATTCAAAAGTTTGGTGAGAATGGAACATTCATTGATGCATATGGCTCATGTGGAACAGGTAATTTAGAATTTGACTTTGAGCATTCTTCTGGTGATCCTGATGGCGGTATTGATATTGATTCTGATGGGAATATTTACATTGCAGATACTGGAAATGACCGAGTTGTTAAACTAAATTCTACTGGTGGATTTGTAAAAACTATTGGTACTGCTGGAGCTGGAGCTGGACAGTTTGCATCTCCAGTTGCAATTGAAATTGATTCTAATGACAATCTATGGGTAACTGATGAAGGAAATGGTGGAAAGATTGTAAAATATGATGCTGATGGCACTTATGGAACACTTGAAATCTCTAATGATTTGACTACTCCATCAAGTGTTACTAGTAATAGTACTCACTTGGTAGTAGTTGATACCGCTGATGATGAGGTAAAAATCTACAAAACTTCTGATGGAAATGTTCTACCTAAAGTAACCTTTGGAGGAAATGGTTCTTCTACTGGACAATTATACAATCCTGTTGATGTGGAAATTGATTCATCTGGAAACATCTTTGTAGTTGAAGAAGGAAATGACAGAATTCAAAAGTTTGATGATGAAGGTAATTACAAAGCATTAATTGAAAATGGAACTTCTGCTACTTTCAATGCACCAACTGCAATTGTCTTAGATAATGATGGTGATATACACATTGCAAATACCAATGATAACAAATTATCTAAAATGGACACTGCTGAATTAGTGGCAGGAACTGGTCCATTACAGTCTAATTCTACTCTACCTGCAGGAGCTACTCCAATTGGCACTGTTGCATATTCCTCAACTAACTCTAGTGGGTATGTTCTTACAACTGATACTGAAGCAAACACGGTAAAAATTTATGATGATCGTGGAAATGCTGTAGATGAAGCAGCCATTAATAGTCCTGTTGGAATTGCACAAAACAGTACTGGATTCATTTTTGTAGCTCAAAATGCAACTAATACAATTAAGATTTTACATCCTGATGGTACTGATACTGGAGATGAATTAGGTGCTGACTTAAACTTTGGAAATCTTGAAGGATTGACAATTGATTCTTCAGATAATATTGTTGTTGTGGATAAAGGACATGATTCAATTGATAATGCAGAAATTGTTAAAATTGATCAAAATGAAACTGTATTGCTTAATGTAACTGGATTCACTGCACCTAGAGATGTCGCAATTGATACTTCTGGAAATATTTATGTAACTGAAGCAAACTCTGGAAATGTAACCAAATTAGATAGTACTGGTACTCAAGTATGGAGTATTGGTGGAAATGGAACTGCTGATGGTAAATTTAATGAACCTTCTGGAATTGATATTGATGCTGCAGGAAATGTCTACATTGCAGATACTGGAAATGACAGATTACAAAAAATTGATTCTTCAGGTACTGTACTAAATACATTTGATGCATCAGACGGTGATGGATTATCTTCTCCTACTGGATTGGCAATTAAATATGATGGTACTATTATTGTTGCAGAATCAATTGGTGATGAAATCGAATTAATAAAAACAACTGCAAACTTTGAAACATCCTATGGTAATGACACTCATGGTGACTTTACCGTAGAAGCAGGACCAAAAGAAGTTGTGCTAAAAGATACGACTACAAATTCAACAGTATTTGAGATAAAGATACAGACTGATGGTGTTGATAAAACTAAAGCAGTTTATGTTGACTTTGATGTGCCTGTTGGTGTGAAATTAAATAATGCCGCATCTGGAAACTCTACTGCATTAGGAACTGGTGAACAATTGAAATTAACCATTGATAGTGTCACTGGAATTGCAACTGGAAATGTAACGATTGCTAGAAATTCAACATTATCTACTGGATTATCTGAATTAGTAATGAAAACTATGGTTGAAGATGTTGATCCAATCTCAAACTCTGGCGTAATTTATAATCATAAAAATACTACATTGAACATTATTGGAACTAGCTCTGATACTACCATTGAAAAAGAAACTAGTACTGCCGTAACGACTGCTGCAATTACTAGTACTACCCCACTAAATATTTCTGCAGACTTTGATGGAACAGATGCTGATGTAAAAATTGTCATGAATGAATTAACCACTGATACTGATGAACCCGTAACCATTGAAACAAAGAATATGGTTATGGAGCAAACATCCTTGAGTATTTCAAATTCATTTAGTACTGATGGATTGGAACATGTTGGTAGTAATATTATAAACATTGAACCTTCAAGTAAGGCAGCAACCACTGATTATGACATAAAGATCCCAGTGCCTTCAACATTACCTGATGGAATAACTGAAGATTCCCTCAAAGTAACCTGGTTTGATGATAATAATGGTGATTGGGTAGAACTTCCAACTACCGTATCTGGTGGATTTGCAACAGCCACTGTTGATCACTTTTCAAGCTTTAGTTTGGGTGGTTCAAAGTCATCTAGTAGTTCTGGCTCTAGTAGCTCCTCTAGTTCAAGTGGCAGTAGTTCTGGCGGAGGTGGAGGCGGAAGCGGAAGCGGAGGCCTTGGTGATCCTATATTTGGTACTACTAGATCTCTTACCCTCTATGAAATAACATATGATGTTTGTACTGATGAAGAAATCCGAATTATTGTTGGCTCTGATACCTCAAATATTGGTGTTAAATTACGCAGTCCAATAATGGGTGTAACTCAAGCAGAACTTGATGGAGAATTACCAAATTACTCTCAAGTTCCAAATGAGAATGTCTATGTATATGTGGCACCACTACACCCTGATGAAAGTTATGTGAGGGTTGAAGTTGATCATATGGCCGGACGTTCTGCAATGTCTACATTAAAAGCTGTAAACATCTATGGATGTGAAGGTTCAGAAATTGTTAATGTTCCTACAGCATATGCTGAATCATCTGTTAACGTTGTTCCTCAACAAGAAGAAACATCATTCAAGTCAGTTCCAATAAATGGTGGTAACTTTATAGAATCAACATTTGACAAATATGACTTTAACATTTGGTATTTACTTAATGGTGGAGTCTCTTCAGTAACCGTTAATGAAGAGATGAATATGATTGGATTGGAATTGGATGGCTACGCTGATGGTCCAATTACATTGAGTTTGGCTCGCTCAATTATTGATTCTGCAAATGATAATTTTGTTATAATGACTTACCCTGCAGATTTGGATGATTACAGTATTGTAGAGTCAACTGATTCAAATGTGATTGTAACGTTTAACCCTCCTGCAAATACTGAGGGAATTGAAATATTTGGCTCTACAGTTGTTCCAGAATTTGGCAGCATTGTATTGTTTGTATTGATTATCTCAATTCTATCTGTAACTGTGCTATTTAGGCAGCAAACATTTAGAGGATTGAGAATTTAGACTCATATTTTAAATTATTTTTTTAGTAAATAATTAATTTAAAATGGGTCTAAATTATACTCATATCATTGAAAATTGATCATATTGCAATTGCAGTAAATGATGTGGAGGAATCAGCCAAAATATACAAAGAAGCATTAGGTGTTGATTCTGTAGAATTTGAGACTGTAGAATCTGAAGGTGTTAAAGTCGCCATTATCCATTTAGAAAATGGAAGAATTGAATTAATGCAGCCTACAAATGATACTAGTCCAATAAAAAAATTCTTGGATAAAAAAGGTCAAGGACTACATCACATGGCATTATATACAGACAACATTGAAGGTGAAGTAGAACGAATGGAAGGTTGTGGGATTCAATTTTTAGGAAAAA
>JACKQG010004208.1_pt1 | contig 16845 bp, 18 predicted proteins | sample 8237621 | NCBI WGS metagenome assembly JACKQG01 (sample SAMN15677084, study PRJNA649215) | marine metagenome | biome: marine; feature: Black Sea; material: saline water; isolation source: suspended particulate matter (SPM) from the Black Sea western gyre | collected 2013-06-09/2013-06-10 | depth...
TGCAAAAGAAATTAGGATTAAACAATGAGCAGGTATTTTCAAATATCCATAAATATGGAAATACTACAGCCGCCACCATTCCCATAGCCCTTGCAGAAGCCTTTAATGAGGGCAGAATTAACGATGGTAATCTTGTGGTTTTGGCAGCCTTTGGTTCAGGTTTCACCTGGGCTTCGGCAATAATGAAATGGTAATAACTAAAGTTAAATAGAGAAAAATGGAAAACTTATATTTTACAGAGGAGCATAAAATGCTCAGAGATATGGTTCGGGATTTTGCCCGAAATGAAGTGAAACCCCTTGCCCAAGAATTGGATGAAAAGGGAGGTTTCCCTCATGAATCCGTAAAGAAAATGGCAGAGCTGGGGCTCATGGGAATCCCCTGGGATGAAAAATATGGGGGTACGGGAATGGACACTTTGGCATTGGTTATCGCCATTGAAGAAATTGGAAAAGTCTGCCCATCTACCGCTGCCACGATGATGGCACATACCAGTTTAGGAACTGCTCCTATAGCCGTTTTCGGTACGGAAGAACAAAAAGAACGCTATTTGCCTGGTTTGGCATCAGGAAAACAAATTGGAGCCTTTGGTCTCACCGAACCAAACGCTGGCAGCGATGCAGGCAATACACAAACTCGTGCCGTATTAAATGGTGACGAATATATAGTAAATGGTGAAAAAGCTTTCTGTACCAATGCCGGCGAAGCAGCCGTTATGATTTTTACAGCTGTTATGATTGAGGATGGAGAAGAAAAAGGAATATCCGCTTTTGTAATTGATGCGGATACTGAAGGTTTATCTTTAAGTAATCCAGAAAAGAAAATGGGATGGTGTGGTTCTGATACTCGTTCGGTATTTTTTAGAGATATGCACATTCCCAAGTCTGCTGTCTTAGGCAATCCATCTAAAGGATTTAAACAATTTCTAAAAACACTTACTGGTGGAAGGATTACTATTGGAGCATTGGGATTGGGAACAGCACAGGGTGCATTTGCCAGAGCTCTGGCCTATTCACAAGAAAGGGAAGCATTTGGAAAACCCATCCATAAATTTCAGGGAGTCTCATTTAAACTATCAGATATGGCAACCCAAATTGAGGCTGCCCGTCATCTGGTTTATTATGCCGCCTGGAAAAAGGACAAGGGTTTGCCGGTAATTCGAGAAGCTGCCATGGCAAAACTTTTTTCCAGCGAAACAGCCATGATGGTAACTACCGAAGCCATTCAAGTTTTAGGCGGTTATGGGTATATAAAAGAATACGATGTTGAGCGCTTTTTCAGGGATGCAAAAATTTTAGAAATTGGAGAAGGAACCAGCGAAGTCCAACGCATGATAATTGCCAGAGAATTAATCAATTCTGTGCAATCTGTATGATTACTGTCCAATTGGAGCGTGATGGAGTTGATCTGCCTAATTTTGAGGAAGATTGGATACCCAGCATTTGCGAAAATATTCTTACAGATTTTGAGCATTCAGAAGCAACCGTAACAATAATATTTTCCACTGACATAAAACTCAGAAAATTGAAAAAAGAATATTTTTCTGTGGATATGTTAACAGATACGATTTCTTTTAATTTAGAAGAAAAGGGTGAAGCTATGGATGGCGAAATTTATATTAGTCTGGAAAGAGTAGCTGAAAATGCAAAAACATATGATCAGGATTTTGACAAAGAATGTAAAAGGGTCATTATTCATAGCGTTCTCCATCTGCTCGGTTTTGATGATCAAACTTCTGAAGATAAAATTAAAATGACCAAATTAGAAGATTATTATCTTTCAAACACAATTAGCGCTGACCATATCTAAGCAGTGGAATATATAATAATTTTTATTTTTCTGCTGATTTTATCAGCATTCTTTTCAGGAACGGAGACAGCATATTTTCACATCCGTAAACACCGAAAAGAAACCCCCGAAAAAATCAAATCTGTATTAGATTCACCTCAACGTTTATTGGTTTCTTTGCTTACTGGCAATACCATTGTTAATGTAACTATTGCCTTTATAGCGGCATACATAACTGCCAATGCTGCGGATGAATATAAATGGAGTGAATCTACATTAATTTTAATGGAAGTGTTGATTGTATCTTTTGTTATCCTGGTATTTGGAGAAATATTACCAAAAATGATTGCCATAAAAAATTCCAAAGAATTTGCATTAAGAATGTACACTCCCCTAAAAGTAATGATGTTTATTTTAAGTCCTATAGCCCAGGGGTTCAATGCAATTACAAATGTTGTAATTAAAGTTCTCCCATTCAGGAAAGAGAAGATTTTTGATTCTGAAGAAGAATTAATCATACTGGCAGAATTGGGGGAAGAAGAGGGGACTCTCCAAGAGGAAGAATCTGATATGATTCAATCCATTTTCGATTTTAAGGAAAAAACAGTTGGTGAGATTATTACGCCCAGGGTGGATATAGTTTCATTGAAGTCCGATGAAAGTATTGATAAGGCTATGGATATAATTGGGGAACGTCAATTTTCAAAAATCCCAATTTATAAAGAGACTATTGACAATATAAAGGGGATTCTCTATGCCAAAGATATTATTCCTTACCTCATGGGTTCTCGACCGAACGTCAATCTTCAAACTTTAGCACGTCAGCCATTTTTTGTTCCAGAAACCAAACCAATTGATGATTTAATGAAAGAGTTCAAATTACGAAAAACCAGCATTGCAATTGTGGTAGATGAATGGGGCGGTACGGAGGGACTGGTTACATTGGAGGATGTTGTGGAAGAAGTCATGGGTGAAATTCGTGACCCGTATGATCAGGAAGAGTCCAATGTATTAAAGCAATCGGATGGTAGTTTCATTGTAGATGGCTCACTCACCATTTATGATTTACAGGAAGAAACAGATATTGAATTTCCAGAGGAACGGGATTATGATACCCTAGGCGGCTTCATCTTGGACATCTTAACCGATATCCCCAAAAAAGGCGAAAAGGTAGAATTTAATAATATGGTTTTCACTGTTCAAACAGTTGAAAATAACCGAATTGGCAAAATAAAAATACAAATTAATTCTTGAAAGAAATCATTAATAAGCAGGCGGCTATAAATTTTGATGAGCTCATTGAAATTCTGCGTCAATTACGAGCTCCCGATGGTTGTGCCTGGGATCGAGAACAAACTTCTGAATCACTAGTACCCTACCTTTTAGAAGAAACCTATGAGATTATAGAAGCCATAGAGGAAGGGGACATATCCACCTTAAAAGAAGAATTAGGTGATTTAACCCTGCATATTCTTTTTCAGGCAGAACTTGCACGTGAAGCCGGACAATTTGAAATAGCGGACTCAATTAAACATATTTCTGAAAAACTGATTCGTCGCCATCCTCATGTATTTGATAAACAAAATGGCAATCAGGATGGTGACCTGAATATGTCTTGGGAGAAAGCCAAACAGAAAGAAAAAAAACGGGAAAATTTATTAGATGGTGTTCCTAAAAAATTACCGGCATTAAACCGTGCACGACGAATTCAGGAAAAAGCCGCCAATGTGGGTTTTGATTGGAAGGATATCCAACCCGTATGGGAAAAAGTAGAAGAGGAATTGGAAGAATTGAGGGAAGTAGTAGCCGAAAAAGATCCTGAACGAATTAAAGATGAAATGGGTGATGTTTTATTTTCTCTGGTTAATTTGAGTCGTTTTCTGGATATCAGCCCGGAAGATGCCCTGCGCATGACTATTTCCAAATTTGAAATGCGCTTTGCCAAAGTGGAAAAAGAATTAAAGAAAAGAGGTAAAGAGTTTTCAAATTCCAATTTAGAAGAGATGGATGAAATTTGGAATGATGCGAAGAAAAGTTCTATTTAATTAACCGGGCAATTATACATCATAAAAAAACCCCTCGTTTAGCGAGGGGAAATGGGGAGTACACCCGATAGGATTCGAACCTATAACCACTGGAACCGAAATCCAGTGCTCTATCCAGTTGAGCCACGGGTGCAATAATTTTAGTGGAGGCGGGGAGAGTTGAAGGCTCGCCGTAGGGCGTTGCCCAACGGGCTACACCGAGGCCTCTCGTCCGAATAAATAATCACTAAATAAATGGTAATAATTTTTCCGTTGGAAAGGATCTGACAAGTTCTTTTTTGTGTTTTCCTATCGTTGGACCTTTTAAGTCTCTTTCCCGAACTCGTGCTTCTCCCAACGACTTAAATTCTTCAAAATAGACCAATTTAAGTGGTCTACGATACCGGGTACTTTTACTTTTCCCGGCAATATGTTCTTGAAGCCGCCTCTTTAAATCAGTTGTTGAACCTACAAATTATTATCCTTTAGAGATTTTAAAATATATACATAATTCATTGTGGAGGCGGGGAGAGTTGAACTCCCGTCCGAATAAATCGTTCAGTCAGCGTCTACATGTTTAGGCTGTGTTCAAGGTCTTATCTAATGATTGTGAACAGCCCCAGTCACATCAGACCAGCCTGTACCCCTAAGGGTTCTTGACCAACACTACCAGGCGCAGAGTTGGAGCAGTTTACTTTTAATGATATCTCAGAAACAGGCGGTAAACGCGCCCGTTAAGAGATAGCTACCGTCAATTAAGCGGCAGCAGCGTAGCCGTAATCGGCATTTAAGGTTGTTTCCCGGATGATTAAGGAGGTTAAACCAGAAATCCTCCACATGCAGCTAAAAGCTCGAATAAACCCGTCGAAACCAAGACGCCCCCAATTGTCAAAAAGCAATAAGGTTAATTTACAGTGCATAATGTGGGGAATTTTATAAAAAACTACATCTTTTAATTGGACAGAATTCAAATAACCTTATAAATTTCTAAGCTGTATCCGAATGGATATATCCATTGTTGAATTGAAAATTAGCACCATTAGCTCAGTTGGTAGAGCAGTTGACTCTTAATCAATTGGTCGAAGGTTCGAGTCCTTCATGGTGCACCACTCTACAGTCTGTTGCGAGTGGCGAGCTATATTTTTTGACTCCGTAGCTCAGCTGGTAGAGCAGTAGCCTTTTAAGCTATTGGTCGTGCGTTCGAGCCGCACCGGAGTCACACAGTCAGAAGCCTCGTTTAGCGACGAGGTTTTTGTGTTTATAGGGATAAATGCAATAGGGTATGAAAGGGTTGGAAAAGGGGCAATTGTAGTACAATTTTAGTACAAATGGTACATATTTAGTACAAAAAACAGGGTAGATATTGGCATAAGTATCACTTTTCAGATATATTAAAGTAATCAGATAATACTTTATCATATTTTATAGCATATTCCGTTTTCAGAGATTGGATAAGCCCAACATAGTGAGATTCAGTTACTTTAACGGAAGAATGCCCCAGGAATTTGCTGGTAGCAAAAATGTCCCGGTGAGTTTTATAATGGATTGCTCCAGCAGTTTTACGCAGTGTTTGAATAGAAGCATTCTCAATTTTAGCTTTCTTTAATATATACTTCACCCTATTGTATACACCATAATATCCAATTGAAAATGGACCTGGTTTTTTTCTATCCCTATTTGATAAGATTTTACGAATACCGTCAGTTATAATAATTGTTCTGGAAGATTCAGTTTTACTGCTGGATAATATTAAGCTATCCTCTTGTACATCCTTCCATTTTAGTAAATCAGAAAGTATTTCTTTAGCTCGGGCACCAGTATGTAGATAAAACTTAATTAGATCCCTTCCCTCCCTTTCAAATGCACGATTTTCATCAATATTATTCAAAGCCTCCATCAGACTGTTAATTTCCTCATCCATCAGGAATCTTACATCCCTATTATGAGTAGGTAGATAGGAAATAGATTTCAGCGGACTTTTATGTATTAATTCTTTATCAACAGCATATTTAAATATGGTTTTAAGATTTCTGATAATGGTATTTGTACCATCGTTGCTGTAGTTTTTCTCTTTTCTATGAATCTTAAAATTCTCAATATCCGATTCTTTTATATTTGTCAGCCTTTTATTTACTATTCCGGGGTTACAATCTTTAAATGCCAAATAGCTGAATTTATATATCTCAAATGAACCAGATTTTATAGTGCCAGCTTTAACTCTTAACTTATAATCTTTTGAAAACATTCCCCATAGTTTGGAGAATTTAACAGGGCCTTTATTAAGTCCAGACGGCTGTTCAAGTCCTGTTTTAATTTTGTGGGCAGTATGTTTTTTCCCATTTAACCAGGTGGCTGCTTGTTTTTGGGTGCATTGGAGTATTTTAGATTTCTTTGATCCATCCCAATCATACCAAAAAACCCTCCATTTCTCATCTCCATAAGGGTAAACTCCTGGGTATTTTGTTTGCTTTGATTGTTGATTTTGATTCATCGCTTTTGTGCCTCTATTTTAGTCATTAATGCTTGGGAAAAAGGTGCCAATTCTATCAACTTCAGATATTGGAATTCTAACTAGTCCCCCAAGTTTAAATGATCGAAGGATTCTTTTCTGTACCCACTTTTTTATTGTTTCGTGGCTACAGTCAATTAACTCTGCAAAAGATTTGACAGATAATAGTTTTTCATGGCGGCTACCACATTCTGGACAGAATCTATTTGTTCTTTTGGAAGCAAATAATAATGTACCATTTGAGTTGATATCATTTATGCGGTCAGAATAGTTAATTTTACAGTTATTACAATTATACACGGTTTCTTTAAGAATATCATATTCAGAATTATCTAATAGGTCATGCATTATATATTTTAATAATTCCTGGGCAATAATTGGGGCTTCATCTGAATTAAGGTTCATTTTGGAGAGCTTTTTTTGAATGTTATCTAAAACAGAGTCAAATGCCTTGTGTGCTTTTAATTGTGCAGATTTAGGTGTGCATGAAATAATGAGTGCAATGGTTTTATTGAATAAATCTAAATCCAATGAGCTCAATTCTTTACCATAAGTGTTAATGTATGAATTGAAATATTCTGCCTCATCAGACATCAATTCCCTATTATCGGAATACATCTGCCTTGCTCTGTCAAATGCTACTACTGCTTCTTCCGGATCGTCCAGCCCTGAATGTTTCGCTAGATGCTGATAACCGAAGCAAATTGCTGATTTGTACTTGCCTGATCTGGGACATGTATTGTATGCCTGGTCTAATGAATCTGATAGTGCATTATAATCTTTAGATATTATGGAGGATGTAATTTTCTCCATTATTTGTTGATACTGTTTCATTTTAACTCCGTATTAAATATATAAATGGTAAGCCTTAAACCGCTGATAAAATAATATATAATCCAAGCGGCAGACTAATAAATTGAAGTATGTCAAAAGTGTATGGGACAAAATGGCATAAATTGAAATTATGTAAAAATGAGCACATTTTACTCATTATCGTCTAATATAATCCGATATATAATATGATGCAAGTATTATATTATTTATTTTAGTTCTGCCATTTCGTAAGTATTTGGTAACTGGTATGGTAATTGCGTAAAGTGGAAATGAAAATCAAGGTCGAACACTATTCGTCATAATTATAAGAATTAATCACAATAGTATAATAGTCAGACCCCGTAAATAGTAAACATAGGAGATTAAATTATGTCTAAAATAGAATGGACAGAAAAGACATGGAACCCCATCGTTGGCTGTCATAAGTTTTCAAAAGAATGTGATAATTGTTATGCAGAGGTGATGCACAATCGCCACATCCACAACCCTCAGCAACCTAAATATACTGATCCTTTTAAAGTGGTAAAACCGATTGAATCAGAATTGACCGCGCCATATTCATGGTCGAATCCTCAAAAAGTATTTGTATGTAGTATGAGTGATTTATTTAATAAGCGTGTTCCTTTAGAATTCCTGAAAAAGGTGTTTCATGTAATGAATAATACCCCTCATACTTATCAGATTCTTACAAAAAGAAGTGACCGAATGGCTGAGCTTGCTCACAATTTCACCTGGACGCCTAATATTTGGGCTGGAGTGAGTGTAGGTATTAAAGATGCAATTTATCGAATTGATGATTTGCGAAAAGTACCAGCAAATATAAGATATATTTCTTTTGAACCATTAATCGAATCGGTAAAAGATGCCGATCTGACTGATATACATTGGGTGATAATTGGTGGTGAATCTGGACAATCATTACAAAAACTTAGGAAAACTGAATTACCTTGGGTTGAAGAGATTATTGAAAAGGCTGAAGAAAAAGATGTTAAAATATTCTTCAAGCAATGGGGCAGGACAGAATTTAATCCAAATCCAATTGATCCAACCATACCTAAAAAGGGAAAAAAGGGTAAGAAAAAGACTAAAGCAAAGCATTTACCAAAAGGGGGAATGCAAGTCAATGGTAAGGAATATCAGGAGTTTCCAGAGTATGAACCTTATCGGGGTTATATTATAAATAGTTATAAAGATGAAGTTAAAGAGCTTCACGATGCTGTAGTGGATTCAATTTCAACATTAAAGCAATCATATATTAATTGTGGTCAGAAGTTAATTGCTATTGAAGAAATGATGGATTCAATTGGCAAATCGAAGGAGCATTGGAAACTATTCTTTGATGTGGACTCATTTAAAGAATATTGTGAAGTTAAATTGAATATATCCAGGGAAACTGCCTATCAGATAATGTGGGCAGTTAAATTCATACAAGATACCAAGCCTGAACTTTTAGATGATGATTCAATGAAAATGCCCGATTACACTAAAATTCGGGTACTCAAACCACACCGTGATGATATTGTAAAGAATCCTAAAAAATACAGCGATATTTACGATATGGTATTTAATCCTGAAACTACCAGGGTAAAACTACAAGAGAAAGTGAACGAATACTTTAGTACTCCAAAATCGATTGAAGCTGAAATAGTTGAAGATGATGATACACCGGATATATCTATGAGAATCCTGCAGTTTAAAATGGACATTGAAGATTATATTAGTGAAAATGATAGAGATGAATTTCAAAAGCTCATGGATAAAGTGGAAAAGCTGATTAAAATTGAACCTGTGAACCCGGGTACACAGATATCAGCTGAAAATGGTGAGTTATCATCGTGAATTCCTACTCAAGCTACATTGTAATTCTGCAGTATTAACGCTGAAGCCATGATGTTGATGCCTGACGAGACAGGTTGCACCCTGAAAAGTACGCTTGCTGTCGGGCATCATCAATTCAATGGTGGTGCTTTGTAACAGGTATTGCGGTGACTGGCCAGCCATATTGGGACTTTAATCGGGCAAGTTAGATCGTGAATCCAAGACACCGTCTTTAATCTTAACCCACTCACCATCCCGGAATACATTCACCCCGTAGTAGTATCCTATTATTTCAGAGGCTTTGGTCTTCGAAATATCCTGCATCAAAAGTTCAGAAAGTTCAGAGCGTTCCTGGTTTTCCAAGTATGGTGAATCCACAAGTTTACTTAAAAGATTCAGCTGTTTGTGTGTCGCTGGTTCTTCATCCGTGTTGGGTTCCTCCAGAAAATCATCTGATTGTTTTGAGAAGTCAGAATTTAATGGCATTTCCTCTGCAGGGGTGGCTTCAAACCCACTAAGTGTTATTATCCACCCAAAGGCATTTCGTAACGCTTTGGCCGCACTTCGAGTTTGAGCCATACTTGCCAGAGAGAAATTCTCTCTATCTATCCAATGACCTTCGCGCAGGCAATATGCAGATGCAGTCGAAATAACTGTGCCCTCTTTATTGCGGACGCAGGCATTTGCTTTGTATCCTTTGATACCCTCAATTTCTACAAATTCAGGATCACTGCTTCCAGCTGTACATTGGAAAAATGCAGCTATCAATTGCAGATCCTCAAACCTGAGATATGACTTCCCATTTATGGAAATTGGCTTTGCTACACTCATAAGTGCCTTAGCAGCCGCTTTCCCTTGGTCTAACTTTTGTTGTGGGTCAAGCATGGTAGTTTGAATACTTAAATTATTCATAACCCCATTCTTGACTGGTAGTGTTTGTTTCATTTGAACCTCCATTGGTTAGTGTTATTATTTCCCTAAACTGGGAAATTCTGTCTATTGTAAAATTGTCAATATCAAATCCGTCAGCATCCCAAATGGATAGAAATTCCATCATTTCTGAAATGGAGCTGGTGGGGCAATTGTCTGGGACAGCGATTTCATTTATTTCTGTGGTTTTGATACGAATTATCTTCATCATATCATCCCCAATATTCTAAGCGGACTGGTTAGCCTCCCCTTACCACATTCCGGGCATGGGTAGTCCGCATCTGATTCTACGGTTTGAACATTATCACATTTATCATTGGTACATTCAACTACCGGAAGTTCATCGCCAATGACGATTCTTTCCAGTTCATTTAAGTCAATCATGGTATTTTCTCCTATTATGGTTATTGTATTAAGGGGTATGCAGACTTTAATTAAAATAGACTTTAGAGTTAGATTAATCCTTTATCTGCAAACGAAGTAAAAGAATCACCTGCGATTATGAGATGGTCGTGTACGGTACAGTCAATTGTAGAACAGGCATCTTTCAGTTTCTTTGTAATGGAAATATCATCACGAGATGGTTCGGGATTACCTGATGGGTGGTTGTGAGCAATTAATATGGCGGCGGCACCGTGATGTAAAATACGACGCAGTACTTCACGGGGATAGACTGCGCTAGTGGTGAGGGTTCCTTCGAATAGGCATTCGGTATCAATAACCTGATTTCTGCCGTTTAAAAAGATGCACAGAAACTTCTCTCTGTGCAGGTCATCCAGTAAAAATAGTCTAAGGTGGGAAATTGCTTGTTCTGAGGAGGAAATGGTGTCTCCAGCGTGCAAAGTGAAACGTCTGCAATACTCATTATGGAGATCACTATCACTAACATTGTGAAGGTGGTTTGTAGGGGCAAATTTGGTCGATATTTGGCCATTCTGTGGCTGTTTCATGGTGGGTGGTTCTCCTTATAATAAAGTAAATAAATATTGTTTTATTAGTAGCATATATGTTACCTTTGATTGATGGAAATCAGAGAGTATATTGCTAAGTCCGGTGTGTGTCCCTATGCAAAGTGGTTTGATGATTTGGATTCCATGGCGGCGGCAAAGGTAGCCGTTGCAGTTTCCAGGATGGAAGCGGGAAACCTGTCAAATATTAAGTGGTTTAGTGGAATTGGTGAATATAAAATCAACTGGGGACCGGGATATAGAATATATTTAGCTAAAGATGGAGACCAATTAATCATTTTATTTGGTGGTGGGGTTAAAAAGAGCCAGAAGAAAGATATTGAGAAAGCTAAATTGCTATTTCAAGAATACAAGCAAAGAAAGGGAGATTAACTATGGCACAATTAACGAGAGATTATAGGGAAACTATTCAAAACAGACTTAAGAAAGATCCAGAGTTTGCAAAACATCTACTCGATGAAGCTGTATCTGAATTTCTTAATGATAACCCTGAATCTGCACGAATTCTACTAAGAGAAATTGTAAATGCTACCATAGGATTTGAGCAATTGGCTAAGAAAACCAGTAATAATAGTAAGAGTTTACATCGTATGCTCTCAGCAAGAGGAAATCCATCTATGAATAATCTTACTAATATCTTCGGTGTATTAAAACAAAACCTAAATGTGAACTTTGAAATTCATGCAGTTTCAAAAGCTGGTTAAACAGTCACCTTATACCCAAACTTATCATCCCTTTCTATAAACTCTACCCCATCAGGTATCTCACCGGTCTGCTTTATGTGATTCCGAATTTCAGCTTTATCAATACTTGAAGAAGTTTTCGTCCGGATAAACTCTCCAGATTCAAACAGCAAACCTTCATCAAGAATCTCTATCTTCGGTTGTTGTTTCCTTAAGGAAAGTGTCCCGTTAACCAATTTCTCTGTCTTCTTGCCTGAGTTTACCATATAAGCCTTCAAAAAGGGCAAATAATAGTCCTTCTGCTTTTCAATTGAGGTAGTTCTACTTTCCTGCCAGAGACCAATTCGTTCCAATTGTGTTTGTGCAGATTTGTTAATCTCATCAATCTGGCTGTCCAGTTCAGCTACCTTACCAAGCAGGTAATCTGCATCTGCCATTGATTTTGCTTCCTGAATCTCATCCAGGAATTCTTCGTAGTAGTTTTCCACTGAATACCTCCATGTTATAGTTGAAATAGTTAAATAATTGTAATTCTGTGCGGTTGTAACTGCCTTATTACAAGGTAGTTGCAAGAATAAATCACCCATATAATAGGGGGTCTAAAGTGGTAGCCCTCCCCCTAGTGGTTCTGGGGGGGTGTGTGGGTGTGGGTGTGTGGTGGTGTTGCTGCTGGTGTTGGTTGTGGTAATTGCGCTTGGACGTAAACTGCTGTGCCATAACTGTAGTATGAGTAAACATATTGTAGTAGCATCAGGGCTCTGTGCCCATCCGGACTTCCCGCTCTCTGGCAGGCGTTCCCATGAACGGTATATCATAGCTGGCCTCATATCTGGTGGATACCGCTACCTGTCCCGTAGAGCAGCTATTGAGTATGTTCAAAGTTGTGGGTACAGAACCACGGAGCATAGTATTAGAACTGCCTTTCGAGAACTCATTGAAAAGGGGTGGATATACGAGGTTGAAAAGGGCTCCTATTTCAAGAGAATAGGTAAAACTAACACCATGATGGCATCTAAATATAATGTAACTGAAAAGCTGAAGGAAGCCTGCCTTAATTCTAAGTATTTCTACAGTTCAATATCTGCTTATTTTAACCATAAGCCCGTTCGCTGGGAAGATGATGCCATTGTAATTGCTGATAATTATGAGAATTATTGGAGATTCATCTTACCCGCTGGCAGTGGTACCGATAATTTCATTAACAGCCTTGCCCAGCTTGAAGCAAATGCTGTTCATTTTGACAAAGAATCTGCCATGAATGCTTTCTTTGCCGGAGATACGGATCCCAAAACCTATATGCCCCATTATTATAAAGCAAAGCTTGGATATTACCCCCTTAAAACCGGAAGACTGCAGAGCGATCCCCATGTCTATCTGGGCAAGGCATTAGTACCATTTATTACCCCATTTGACGACAAGGACTTAAAGAAAGGAACTATTTTTAGTTTAGACTACAGCAGTCAGGAACTCTGCTTACTGGCGGACAAGGTTGGCGGCAGATTGAAAGATGATATTGAACTACCGGGAAACATATTTAATAGAATTCACAGACAGCTGTCACCACTTCTACAGGATACGATTGGTAGTGTAAAGCAGCCCATGTACGCCATGACCTACGGCTCAAATGGCCGGGCAATGGCAAAAGAGCTTACAGCGCAGGGTGTTCCATTTGATATTGCTTTAGATATTGCCAATGATTTTCACAGGGAAATAAATATATTATATCCTGAAATTGGACAATACCAGAGGGAGATAACAAATCAGTTTGTACAATCCGGCTCTCTTACCAATGATGGCGGTGTCACCCGCTACCCGGAGTGTGGTGATCTTACTAAGTCTGGTCGTATTAACCGCAGTTTTGCCAATAGGGTGGGGCTTTCCCATATGATCCAGGGAGAAGGTGCACAAATTACCAGGGATATTGTCACCAAATCTTCTGGACTTGGCTTTAGCAGACTGCATATTCCCATTCATGATGGATTTGTATTTTACACGGATAAGAATATTGATTTAGCTGTCTCTGAGGCAACACAGCTGATGAAAGATTGTAGCGGCATTGATATTCCAATCAAAATGGAGTGGATGCGTCATGGCAATACACTTGAATTTAATTAACATCACATACTAAAATAGGAGAAATATATGTTTACAGCAACGCAGGATAAATTGTTTTACACCATTGCAGAACTGAGCAATCTGCTTGGTCTTACAGAAGCCAGTCTCAGGAGTCGCATTTATAGAAAACAGCTGCCAAAAGTGAAATTAGGAGGAAGGATTTTAATCCCCACCACTTTTATTGAAAAGCTGATAAAACAGGCAACGGAGCCAGAGAATCCTTTTTAACTTCACCTTACCAGCAACGATGGTCGATGGGAGGATGGTCATGGTGGGAGGTCGGAGGTGTACCTGTAGTACTGCCAGCTTCATTTGAATACCAGGTAACAACTGGCTCGATTTGCATCATAGCCTATCAGTTCCATGGGTTCGCTGATCTGGTTTGATTGACCTCCCCAATCGGGGTAGATTACATTGCCCATAACCGCATCTACTTGATTTGGGCTGAGTGTGTGACCGACCAGACTTTCAGCTGTTGATTGTAAGCAGGATTTACCTTTAATTACAGTAATATCCTCGCCATGGATGATCTGCAGCTTGGATTCTACTGCCTGTCTGCCGGTAGTTGTATAAGTAAATAGAGGTTCAGATATTCTCATGATTATTGTACCTCCACTACTTTAACAATGGTCTTCTCACCAATCTGGTGTACATGCTCTACCCTGTAGTCACAATCGGCAATAAATGGCCTGTATCCACTATGGACAGAGCGTTTTAGTTTATGACCCGGAATCTGTGAACCCGGGGACACATTGTTGTGATTAAGGTGCAGGAACATCCCTGTAATCAGCCCCACTTTCTGCAGGTTATCCACAGTTAGAATATGACCCAGTAGATTCACATTGAGGTAATTGAGCATGGCTCCGATTATTAGTAGTGGCTCTACTTCCGCAATCAGATCCTCCGCCATATGCTGAATAATCCTAACTGTCTGTGAAAACCTAAGTCCATGCTCCTCATCACTGGATTTTGACCATAAGGCTTTGGCTTTGGTGATAAACTCCAGCACTTTAGTCAGCTCACTATGGTTAGCTCTTGCTTGGTACTTCGCCCAGAACTGCCTGCCCATTGCTTTCATGTTACGATAGGCATGCGGTGTTGGATACTGAGTGAGGTTTAGAAGTTCCACCGCTCCATCGAAGTGATGTGGCATTTCAGACTTAACTATTGAGATTGAATCCAGCATAGCACCAAGACTATCTGAGGGGTACTGTCCATCATGTTGACGGTAATAGAGCTCACTTGTGAGAAACTTTTTAGTAGCAATCCCCACAGAGTCTAAGTCATCATGGATGTTATTAAAGAGCCATTCATCTGCATCATTAGGTAGCTGTTTTAATAGCCACCCATATCCCTGATATTTATCAGCGCCGCTGTTTTTCTTCTGTGCTGAAATGCATCGCTGTATGGCTTCAGATATCGAATTACGCAAATCCTCAGTCATTAAGTCCGGACTTTGACGAAGTATTCTGCGGGCACATTTATCATAGACACCGATTTTACTGGAAAACAGCCTGATGCGTTCTGTTGCTGTACGGATTGCCATTTCCGCATCTTCAGTTTCGCTGTCTGCTACCGATTTTACAGCAGTGGTATCAAACCATTCCATATCAGAGTAGTGCTTGGTATTTTTCAGGATGTCTGGGTCTGTAGATAATGTGAATCCATCGCCATCGCAGTCCCTTCCAGCATAAGCCATGTACCAGTACTGGGTCCAATCCCGATTACCCGGATGGGTATTTAGCTGTATGAGATTACCATCCAGCGAATCATCCTGTATTAGTTGAACCTTCACCTTCATGATATCGGTGTGAACGGGTAATGACGGATTAAACAGCCACGCCATTTCCACCACATTATCTTTCAACTTTGGTCCCCGGATGATGAACTGCACCGCCTTTTCTGATACACCAACAGCAACCTTTCCGGCATAACCTTCCACAGAGCATTTTTGGAAGAGTTTGCCTGCCCTCGATGTAACACAATCATTGAACTGGTTTATGTAGCCAGGAAAGCCAGTAGTTGCCTTTAGCCACAGATCCTTTGGTGGCAATTCTGCTCGTACAGGCAGGTTAATTCCGGCATAATCTGTCTGCTGCCGGTTGATTGAAGCTGACCATGGTACCAAAATGTAATTATCCATGATACTGCCACGGGTTGTGACTGGATTCTCCTTTGGTTTAGAGGGTCGTTTCAGTCCACCATAGATTCCTTCCGACATGTCGGAAAATTTGGTTGATATGATGGTGCCCTTGAAATAACTGCCATCATCAAACCAGATGGTGACCTGCGAAGCCTCAGCATTACATCCAAGTTCATCCGATATTGCTTTTATTTGTACCTCTGACATCACCCACACGCCCAGGTCATTTGTTGTTCCCCGGGGAACAATGGGCAACTCTATTCCTTCAAAGGATTTGAGTCTAATCCCTTGTCTTTTCAGTCCCGTACCAAGTGTGGTTCGATCTTGGGGTATGTTTGTAAGCCAGGGTGTTAATTCCGCTGGAATATCTACATCATCTGGCCAGTAGAATGACTTCTTCTGAACCTCGCAGAGAAGCTTATACTGCCTGCCATCCCATTCCATTTCGAGTGGTGCGTGATTTACCTTTTCTACGGCTCCATCATCAAACTCGATTCGTGTTAATGGTTCATCTTTCCAGTAGAGTATTTTCAGCTGATCAAACAGCACAGGTCTTGAATAGATAATTGGACTATCTGATGTATCATCAAGATCAGCTGATGGTATAATCTCTGTTCCCATCATTACTGGCTCGCCTGCTTTCAGCTTTGTTTGATAGACAATAGTCCGGAAGGCTTCTTCCAGGGTGAATTTTAGTGCATCCGTTTTATCTGTGAATCGGTATTCTCTTATTTTCTCTTTCACCTGCTCACTGTAGTTACTAAGGTGATCCAGATCTTTTTCTGTTAGGTTGCCTGATACAGTATTCTGTTTCAGATCAACCAGTGTACGTACGTTTATTTTCATGGTTATGTCTCCATTTTACGGTTGCAGTTATTGAAATACAGTCTGCCCAGGCAACCGACTGCTGAGTAGGTGTATGTAAATTTGGTATATAGAAAGGGGGGGCTTGAAACGGCGAAAAGTGTTACTAATTGTTAGATTATATCCAATCCCAGCAGAAATAATATTCAGTCTGTCTATAAGGGATTAA